>Ga0098069_100530_pt1 | contig 14982 bp, 12 predicted proteins | sample 27_taG_FD_92584 | JGI IMG/M metagenome (GOLD analysis project Ga0098069, IMG submission 92584) | Marine viral communities from Cariaco Basin, Caribbean Sea - 27_WHOI_OMZ | ecosystem: Environmental > Aquatic > Marine > Oceanic | place: Caribbean Sea: Cariaco Basin | collected 2014-11-09 | reverse complement strand
TTTTACAGTTTCAGGACGGGCAGATGGTTCTTCAAAGTTTGCTGAAGGAAATAAATTCGGTTTCTTTCCATCAGGGGCATTTGCTTGGAGAATTTCCAACGAACCTTTTATGCAGGACCAGGACATATTCGATCAGTTGAAACTCCGTATAAGCTACGGTGTAACTGGTAATCAGTCTATTGGTCCTTATAATTCCCTGGCATTAATTGCACCATTTGGAGAAGGGGTTTTCAACTACGGTCCTGAAGGAACCGTGTTTTTTGGACAGGAACCTACTGGATATCCTAACCGTGATCTGAAATGGGAAACAACCCGTCAAGCAAATATAGGAATAGATGCTACCTTCTGGAACGGTAGATTTTCAGCTACAGCGGATTTTTATGATAAAAGAACATCTGACCTTTTATTAGGAACTCCAATACCTTATACAAGCGGTTTCCAAACCACTCTTCTGAATGTTGGGAATGTCAATAACCGCGGATTTGGTCTGGAACTCAGTGCTGATATATTCACCGGAGAGTTTAGTTGGAATACTTCGGGTAATATTTCAGTAAACCGTAACGAAATTACTAATCTCTCAAGGGATGAAGATATTAACCTCCTTGTTGGAGGAAGTATTCTAAGAGAAGGATATCCTATTGGTACTTTTGAAGGATATGTCTTCGACGGAATTTTTCAATCAGATGCAGAGGCTTCATCAGGACCAAAGCTCAGAGGGGAAACACCTCAGGCCGGTGACCGGAAATACAGAGACATCAGTGGTCCTGAGGGACAACCTGATGGATTTGTAGACGAATTCGACAGAACCGTTTTAGGTACTGCAGAAGCAGATTTCACCTGGGGCTTCAGCAATGATTTCTCCTATAAGAACTTTAATTTGAATATCTTCTTTCAGGGCTCACAGGGCAATGAAATGGTGAACCTGAACAAGGTAAACCTTGAGAACCTAAACGGACAGCAAAATGTGTTGGCTGAAGCTGGATTGAACAGATGGACCCCGGAGAATCCGAGTAACTTATATCCTCGTGCCAACGCTGGCGATGTATTTAATTCGGTATTTTCATCCAGATTCGTTGAAGACGCTTCCTATTTGAGGTTAAAGAACATCACTTTAGGTTACGAACTACCGGCAGATGCCATAGCTCGAATAGGGGTCAGCAGGTTACGTATTTATGGGGGAGCAACCAATCTGTTTACCATAACTGATTACAGTGGCTATGATCCTGAGAGTAACGCTTATGCAGGGTCTACTAATATTGTAGGTATCGACAGTGGAACATATCCACTGGCTAAAACTTACACTGTAGGAATAAACTTAGGATTTTAAAAATAAAAAAAAGAAGATATGAAAAGTTTACGATCAAAATCTTTAAAGGTCATTTTTGGGATCTTTCTTCTTGGGAGCTTTACTTCCTGTAGTGACTTTCTGGAAGAAGACCCTCAAAATCAGGTTGCGACAAGCAACTACTACACCACTCAGCAAGATGCAATTGCTGCTGTTAATTCAATCTATGCTTATCTGGGTTCGTACAATGCTGGCAACACGGCTGGGGTTTATCACAGTACTTTTTGGGTGACCATGGGATTAGCTTCGGACGAGATGCTTTCTAATCAACTCGGAACTCCTCAGTTCGACCAGCTTGCTAACTTCAGCCATAATGCAGAAAATGCAGCTGTCCTGGAGATTTGGCAAATGCATTATAAGACCATTTACTTAGCAAATATCGCTATAGACAGGGTTCCTCAAATCGATATGGATGAGGAGCTCAGAGCCCGTCTGGTGAACGAAGCAAAATTCTTACGAGGACTACTTTATTTCAACCTGGTGAGGATGTTCGGAGAAGTACCTCTTCTGGTCTCGGAAGAAACACCGCTTAATCCTGAAGTATCTTCCGTTGATGAAATTTATGCACAGATCGTCCAGGACTTGAGAGATGCCAAAGACCTGCCTAAAGATGGTGAAATTCAACAAGGGAGGGCTACAAGTGGAGCTGCCACAGCTCTGTTGGCGAAAGTATATCTGACCATGGAAGAATACCAATTGGCATCTGAAGAAGCGATGGAAGTAATTAATGAACATCCTTACGACTTATGGGAGGATTTCTCGGATAATTTTAGAATGACTAACAGAGGTGGCCAAGAAGCTATATTTTCCGTAGGTTTTGGAAACGGAGGCGGTGCTATTTCTTTCTGGGAGGTGGGACAATTCAATGTAAGACTTTTGCCTTCTGTGTTAAGTTCTGAAGCTGGTATTACGAATGCCCAGGGTTGGCAATATGCTACTAATGATCTATATGAGACTTTTTCAGAAGAAGACGAGCGCAGGGAAGCTACCTTCCTAACTGAATTCCAGGCCAATGACGGAACCACAGTGAATCTGGATCGCGTATGGATTGATAAGTACTGGGACAGAATCGCCGAGCCGACTGCAGGAGATTCCTTCCAGGATTTTCCAGTGCTCCGATATTCTGATGTACTGTTAATCTATGCAGAAGCACAGGCAAGACTAGGAAATTTTGAAGAAGCCAATGAGTACCTGAATATTGTACGGAAACGTGCTGGCCTGGAAGAGGTAGAAGCTTCTGATATTGAAGGCTTCATAGACTTGATAGTAGCCGAAAGAGGAAGAGAATTTGTCGCTGAAGGCAAGCGCTGGTTTGATCTGGTCCGTTTAGGCAGATTAGAAGAAGCGGTAATGGATGCCAAAGGTGTCCAGGTCTCAAACACTCACTACTTGTTTCCAATACCACAAAGGGAACGAGATGTTAACCCAAATCTGCCACAGAACGACGGTTATTAATTCAGGAAATAATTTAATAATGTAAACAATGAAAAAATTTAAAATATTTAGGATTGGTCTTATGCTTTGTCTGCCACTGGTGCTAAGCTGTGAAGCGGATGACGCCCAGGGACCAGAAGATTATTTCGACCAGGGAGACTTTATCATCGAACTTGATGCACAGAAAAGTCCAGGGAAAGGACAGTACCGCACGGTACTTCAGTCAGATGAGACCCTTACTGTTTCTGTTCACGTAAAGACCGATCAGGATCTTGAAAGTCTTAAGATCAAAAAGACCGTTAACCTGGAAGTTGATGAAAGCTTTGGCAATGGAGGCACATTGGAAGTTCAGGCCTCCGGCTCAAGCTTCGATTATCAGTTCGCTTACGAACCTACCGTAGCAGATGTGGATGAACTTGTGGGCTTTACATTCACAGCCGTCACGGATGCAGGCAAAACCCAGACTAGCGATCTCACGACGGTAGTAACTTTATCTCCTTTGGACAATCTGGTTACTAAAAAATGGGTATGGACATCAATAAAGCATGTTAATGAAGATAATGAGGAGGTGATCAATGATTGTGAAAAGGACAACGCGTTCTTATTTAATGCTGATGGCACCATGAGCATAGACTACGGTGCTATTACAGGAACCGGTAATTGTGGATTTGATGGTTTAACACCTTATGCTAACTGGTACATTACGGAGGATGGTGAATTCTTTGTTATGGAAAAATATAATGTCTTTACGCCGGATATTATTCAGGAAGAACGGTATGAAATAGTGACTCTCAGTGTAGACCAACTTCAACTCTCATTAGAGATTGATCTGACAGTTCTTGGTTTGGGAATCGAAACCTTTCTCTACACCTTTAAACCGGAACCAAAAGATTAAATATCAAAAGAATAATTTTAATCACAGCAGTAGTCCAGGCCATACCAAGCCTCCACTGAGCTGCTGGATATTTTTAATCAATACCTGGGGTTTTCCTTAAACCGGGTGTGAAAACTAGAAAATTATGTACCAACTATCCAAGGGTAAATCTTTAATTCGCCTACTATTTTTTTCCACTCTGTTGTGGTCATGTAATTCCGATAAGGAACAGAAAAAAGAAGTTCCGGATGAACCTGACACCAACCTCGAGTTTTCAGTTGCTCCGGCACCCGAGTGGAGTGCCGTATTTAAAAGGGACTCGGGCTGGTTCGGAGGTGATGGAATATTTGCCATTCCTTACTCAGGTGATGATACTTCAACAGCTTCGGACAGTATATTATTTCTGTTCAGCGATACAATGTTCGGAGAGATCCGAGATGGAAAACTAGAACCCGGATACCTGATGGTCCATAACTCCGTAGGACTATATAAAAAGGGACAGGATCCTTCCACAACCGAATTCTTTTTATCCGAGGATATCTCTGGAAATAAAACGACCATGTTTACGCCAGATACCCACGATGATGAATACTATTGGCTTGGAGATGGCTTTGTAAATCCGGCAAATGACAATTTATACATATTTGCGTACCAAATTAGAGACACCCACGACGGAAGTCCTTTTCCTTTTGAAGAAATTGGGAATGATTTGTTGGTATTTGAAAATAAAAATCAGCTACCTCTGGATCCCCAAAGACAGTTGAACATTCCTCATTCCCGAAAAGAACTCTCGGGGCCACCAATTTCGTATGGTGCAGGAGTGTATATAGAAGGAGAGAAGGTTTATATCTACGGAGTGAGAGGACCAAATAAGGAACTGGTAGTTGCAAGAACTAATGCTGGAACTATTGAGGATTTCAGTACCTGGGAATTTAAAGCAGCAGATACCTGGACCAAAGATCACAACATCATGGAAGTCCTTGCTGAACAGGTATCGAATGAACTCAGTGTATCAAAATTGCAAAATGGTCAATATGCTTTGATCTATCAGGGAGGCGGAATTAATCCAAATATTTATATGCAGCTGGCGGATTCACCGGTCGGACCTTTTGGTGATAAACAGGAAATCTGGAATACCTCTGAGGAGGTTAATGATCCGGACCTTTTTACCTATAATGCCAAAGCACATCCTGCCATTTCTAAACCTGGAGAATTATTGATAAGCTATAACGTCAACAGTTTTAAATTCTTTGACATCATTGAGGACAAGCCTAATCTTTACAGACCTCGCTTTGTAAAAATTCAATTTAATAAGTAGCCTCTTAAAAACTGAAACATGCCAACAGCACAGATTTCGAAGAAATACATCATCAAATTAACCGTTGTAGCTGCCCTGGGCGGATTGCTCTTCGGGTATGACACTGCCGTGATTGCAGGAGCAATCGGTTTTTTACAGGAAAAATTTGACCTGAGTCCGGCAATGGTTGGCTGGGCAGCCAGTAGCGCTATCTGGGGCTGCGTCCTGGGAGCTATGGTAGCGGGTTACGCAAGTGACAGATGGGGTCGTAAGAAGATCCTCCTGGTTACTGCGCTCCTATTTTCCATCTCTGCCGTTTGTTCGGCCATGGCAAATGACCTTACTTTTTTTATTGTAGCCAGGTTTATTGGAGGTGTAGGTGTGGGAGCTGCTTCTATGTTGTCCCCCTTATATATTTCAGAATCGGCCCCTGCAAAGATTCGAGGTACCCTGGTTAGTGTTTATCAATTGGCCATCGTGCTGGGAATAAATGTCATATACATAGTGAACTATCTGATTTCTGTCTCTGGTGATACCCAGTGGAATGTAGAATATGGATGGAGGTGGATGCTGGGGTCAGAGATTATCCCTGCAGGAATCTTTTTCTTTCTTTTGTTTTTGGTCCCTGAAAGCCCGAGATGGCTTTTGGCTAATGGTCAGGATGAGAAAGCTTGGGATGTGTTGGTCAGGATCAACGGTTCTGAGGCTCCCGCTATCGAAAATGAAATAAAGTCAACTTTAAATGAGGAGCGAGGCACCTTTAGAGAGCTTTTTGGCAAGAAGTATAGGATGGCCCTGATAGTAGGGGTGGTGCTGGCACTTTTCTCTCAAATCACCGGAATCAATGCAATCATTTATTTTGCTCCTGAGATCTTCAAGAGTATTGGAATGGGTGTAGAGTCTGCCTTTTTTCAAACTATTTTAATAGGGATTATTAACACTGTTTTTACTTTTGTGGCCATCTGGCTCATCGACAAAGCGGGAAGAAGGAAGTTACTCCTCGGCGGTGTGACCGGAATGATCCTGTGTCTTCTTGGTACTGGACTGTGTTTTCAATATGAGATCTTTGGAGGCCCCTGGTTGCTATTGTTCATCCTGGGATTTATTGCAAGTTTTGCAACCTCTTTGGGACCTATTCCCTGGGTGCTTATTTCGGAGATTTTCCCAACAAAAACCAGGGGTGTGGCCATGTCATTCTGTACCCTAATTTTATGGATAGGTGTAATTTTGATCACCCAACTCACTCCTATGGCGCTGGACAATCTTGGAGGTGCAACCACCTTTTTTATCTTCATGGGGAACGCAATCTTTCTGCTCATCTTTACCTGGTTCTATATTCCTGAGACCAAACAGAGAAGTTTGGAGGAAATTGAAAAAAGCTGGAGATCCCCTGAGAAGTTGGCTGAAATGGAAGTTAAATCTGAGGAAGGATGATAATTGGGAGATTCAATTGATAATAAGCGGAAAATTAATGGGCCTGGCCTGTAGGTTCAGGTAAAAGAAAAGAATTTGAAGGAAGTATTTTTAGGGATCGATATGGGGGGAACCCGTATTAAAATGGCCTTACTGGATCAACATGGTGAAATAGTGCGCGCCACCATTCTGGATGCCAAAGCACATATGAGTATGGAGTATAGGCTGGAGGAGTTGGTAGCAGATATTAACCAGCTCAAGAGGGCGGACTATGTCTTAAAAGGAATCGGCATTGCATTTCCTGGAATAATAGATTTTAAGAACAAACAGATAATTTCCAGATACGTGAAGTATCCCAATGCCCACACAGCAGACATTTGTGGATGGGCTGAAAAACATTGGCAGGTGCCGTTACTTATAGAAAATGATGCAAGAGCAGCTTTGGTCGGGGAATGGCAGCATGGCGCGGGAAAGGGATATAATAATTTGCTAATGGTGACTTTGGGGACTGGAATGGGATCGGCCGTGCTCCTGGAAGGACATCTGCTCCGAGGCCGTAATTATCTGGCGGGAAATCTCGGAGGGCATATGTCCATAGATTTTGAAGGAGAATTTTGTAATTGTGGTAATAAAGGCTGTGTGGAAACTGCGGGATCTACCTGGGCACTTTCAAAGAATTTGGAGAAGATCCCAGACTATCAGGATAGCAGCCTGTTCAAAGCGAAAGACTTGAGTTTTAAAAATATTTTTACGGCAGCTGCACAAGGCGACACCACAGCGGAAGCATTAAAATTGAAAAGTATGGAAGCCTGGTCGGCAGCGATAATCAATTTATTACACGCTTACGATCCGGATAAGCTTATACTCGGAGGGGGTATCATGGAGAGCAAAGCAGAGATTATACCTTTTATTGAAAAACGAATTAGGGAGCGCTCCTGGTTACCTGAAACTGGAATCCAAATAACCGCCGCAGTACAGACCAAATATGCGGGTCTACAGGGAATGTGGCAATTATTTAAGATGGAACATACTTCATTTAACTAGAATGATTTTTAATACAACCCAAGGAAAAATGAAAGGACTTTTAAAAAGTTGCACTTTAGGACTGTTCTTGTAACAGGGCAGTCTTCCAATAATAGATAAGGAAAATTTAAAAACTATAACAGGAAATTCTATTTGTATTAGTTTTTGATCAAGTATAACTTATAAAATAATTCGGCCCTTAAGGCCAAAGAAAAAAGAAAATCAAAATGAAATCGAATTACGATAAAACTCCAAAGATAAAAATTAGCGAAAGTGAAGATGAAATCTTTGTGGGTTGGGAAAATATATTTAAACAAATAAGCGAAAAACTCAGTGTCGTTTCCGGACCATCTGTTACAACTTTGGTGATTGACACTTATCAGGGCGTGGATGATTCCGAGGTGCAAACGGCCATTAAACAATACTTAGGCCCCCACAGTAGCTATAAGTCTACTGCTGGTTTTAAGGATGAAAACAGCATATCCGAAATGGTCTTTCCATATGTTACAGATGACCGAATTTTCGGTTACATGACGGACCTTGAAATGAATGATTTTTTTGATCCTTCAAGGCTAAGGGAGCTCAAGGTTCAGATCGAAAAGGATTCAAGTCCTTTAAAAGTGATCTATGGTCCCGGGGCTAGTTTATGTGCCGATGCTGATGTTCTAGTTTATATAGATATGTCGCGCTGGGAAATCCAACAACGCATGCGAAGCAATGAATTGGGGAATATTGGGGTGTCTAATAACAACATTGATGTTGCACGGCGCTATAAGCAGTCTTACTTCGTGGATTGGCGGATGCTGGATCGCCATAAAATGGCTATTTTCGAACAGGTCGATATTTTTATCGATGCCAATAAAAAACAGCAACCTAAGGGTATTTCCGGAGAGGTCCTGACACAGGCACTAGAGCAGGTGAACAAGCAGCCCTTTCGGGTGGTGCCTTTCTTCGATCCGGGACCCTGGGGGGGACAATGGATGAAAGAGGTGATGGACCTTGACCGCTCTATTGTTAATTATGCCTGGAGTTTCGACTGTGTGCCGGAAGAGAACAGCATCCTGCTCAGTTTTGGGGAAGAGACTTTTGAAACGCCTGCCATCAATCTTACACTAAGAGAGCCTACTGATTTGTTAGGAAGCTATGTCACCGACAAATTTGGTGCTGAATTCCCGATCCGTTTCGATTTCCTCGATACGATGAAAGGAGGGAACCTAAGTCTGCAGGTTCACCCAAGTAAGGAATATATAAAAGAACAGTTTGGAATGCCATATACTCAGGACGAGAGCTACTATATGATGGCGGCTGAGGAAGGTGCCGTGGTATACCTTGGTTTTAAAGATGATGTCCAGCCTGAGAAATTTATCTCCGAGCTAAAGGAGGCCCAGGAAACTGGCGGCCACTTTGATGCTGATAAACATGTTGCCAAATATGTGATTAAGAAACACGACCATATCCTCATTCCTAACGGTACCGTTCACTGTTCGGGAGAAGACAGCGTTGTATTGGAGATCAGCGCAACTCCCTATATCTTCACCTTTAAGCTCTGGGACTGGGGACGAATGGGTCTGGATGGGCTGCCACGTCCGATCAATATTGAGCACGGGGAGAAGGTGATCGACTGGTCGCGGAGAGAAGACTTTAGTAAAAGGGAATTGATCAATAAGATCGAAAAGGTGGCCGAAGGAGATGGATGGATAGAAGAAAGTACAGGTCTGTCTCCGACGGTCCATATAGAAACCCGCCGCCATTGGTTTACCGGTACTGCTCCACACAACACCGGGGGAGGGGTCAACGTTCTGAACCTGGTGGAAGGAAGGGAAGCCATCGTGGAGAGTCCTACGGGGGCATTTGAGCCCTTTATAGTTCATTATGCAGAGACCTTTATCGTTCCGGCTGCTGTGGGTGATTACACCATTCGCCCCTATGGAGCTTCAGAAGGACAGAAATGTGCCACGATCAAGGCCTATGTGCGGAAGTAAGACTGCACCTCCCAGAGGAAAACGAAATTAGGCTAACTTAATCAGGCAAACTGGCTAATAAGAGTACCTATGAAAAATGCATTAAGTTTCATCAAGCAGATTCCTTTCCCCGCGAAGGGGATCTGCTTTTTTATTTTGGTTTTATCGAGCTTCTCATTAAGGGCGCAGGAATTTTTTCAACTCGGCTCCCTTTTTACCGATGAGATGGTGTTGCAACGAGAGATGCCCATAGCTGTCTGGGGGACAGCCTCCCCCGGAACAAAAGTGGCCGTGAGTATGAAAGGCAAAAAAGTATCCTCCAGGGCTAATGCAGATGGCCAATGGCGGGTAGAGCTTCCGGCACTAAAAGAAAAAGGGCCTTATACCATTGAGATCTCCTCCGGAAACTACAAGGAGGAGCTAAAGGATGTGCTCGTCGGGGATGTGTGGATCGCCTCGGGCCAATCCAATATGGAATGGCCGATACGCAGCACCGACTTCAGGGAGACCGATACGGCATGGATCGGGAAGGCAGAGATCCGTCTGCTCAAGGTTCAGCCGGAAATGGATTATATGCCGCGACAGGAAGCTGTCAACTATGGATGGCAGAGGCTAACCCCGGAGAACATTGAAAATTTTTCGGCAGTTGCCTACCACTTCGGAAAATCTGTACACAAAAATTCCGGGGTTCCCATCGGACTGATCTCAGCAAATCTCGGTGCCACGGCAATAGAAACCTGGATGAGCAATGAAGTCCTCAAAGAATTCCCACAGTTTAACTTGAAGCAAACCAAAAGTTTTGAGGAGCTGAGGCAGGCATTTGAGAGTGGGTCCGAGTCCTGGTCCAAAGAAGACTATTATACAGGTCCGGGAATGCAGGAAAAATGGTATCAGTCTTCAGTAAAAGCTTCTTCTGAATGGAAACCTGTCGAGGTGGCAGGTAACACCTGGGAGTCAATGGAAGACCTCAGGAATTTCGACGGGGCCGTATGGTTTCGCAAGAATTTTGATCTGCCGGAAAACTTCAAAGGCGATTCCTTAGATTTACAATTGCTACAGATCGATGATTATGATATTACCTGGGTTAATGGAAAAAAGGTTGGTGAAACCTTTGGAAGACATAATCATAGAAACTACAAAGTGGCAGCGAGCCTGCTTAAGGAACGGGATAATCTTCTTGTAGTGAGGGTTTTTGATGCCGGAGGTATTGGAGGCTTTACGACCAATGCATTCTGGGGCAATGAACTGCTCTGGGGAACCTGGGAGTACCGTAAGGGTAAGGAGATTTCTCCTACCGAATTTGATGCCCCCAAATTGCCGAATGCTTCCCCTTTTTCCTCCCCCAGCGTCCTTTTTAACGGTACCATAGCCCCTTTGACGGCACTTGGCATCAAAGGCGTCATCTGGTATCAGGGAGAGTCAAATGAACTACGAGCTGCTGAGTATGGCGATCTATTCCCTGCTCTCATCAGGGATTGGAGAAAGCAGTTTGCGCAAGGCGATTTTCCTTTCCTCTTTGTCCAGCTGGCAAACTACCGGGAGGAAATGGAGCAACCTCAGGAATCGACGTGGGCGGAGCTAAGGGAAGCACAGACGTTGGCCCTGCAGGAACCGAATACAGGTATGGGGGTAGCCATTGACCTTGGAGAAGCCGGAGATATTCATCCCCAAAACAAGGAAGATGTTGGAAAACGCCTTGGCATGCTGGCTCTTGCACAAGCCTATGATCGAGACTTGCTGGCGAGGAGTCCACAGTACAAGGATATGGAGCTTCAGGGGGGCAAAATACTTCTCCATTTCAATTTTGTGGGGGAAGGATTGCAAACTACCGACAAGTATGGGTATATCAGAGGCTTTCAGATCGCCGGTGCCGATAAGAAGTTCTATTGGGCCCAGGCTTGCCTGCAAGGAGATCAGATTATGGTTGCCGCTCCAGAAGTTAAAGTTCCCGTAGCTGTTCGCTATGCGTGGAGCGACAATCCAGGAGAACTTGACCTATACAATTCGGCCGGCCTCCCCCTGGCTCCCTTCCGTACTGATGACTGGAGCCTGTCGACGGTGGGAAGGGTATTTGAAGATGTGCCGAGGTTTTAAGGGGATAATATTCCTTCCTGGAACCTAAAGCTGGAGATGCCTGAGTAGTGAGTCAACAGGAAAAAAATATTAACTGCACAATATTCGTATTTTTACTAATCAACATTACCCCAATAAAAATGACAACAACCTCTGAAGAAGTACCAAAAGAGATAGAATTCAAATTGGATCACAGCAGCAGTCTTCCACTACATTACCAAGTGGAACAACTGCTGCGGGAGATCATAAAGAAGCCTGAATATCAGGAGGGAAAACTATTGCCGAAAGAAGTAGACTTGGCCAAAATTCTCGGTATTTCCCGAAATACCGTCCGACAGGCTACCAATAAGCTAGAGCACGAAAACCTGTTGGTACGAAAAAAAGGGGTGGGCACCCGTGCCGTAAAAGAAACTGTCAGCACCAAATTGAGCAACTGGGCGAGTTTCAGCGAGGAAATGTACAGCCAGGGAGTGGAGTTTGTCAACTATGTGATCAAGGTCTCCTGGGAAAAAGCTTCCACCACGGTGGCCCATCTTCTGCAGATAGACGAAGGAAAAGAAGTGCTTAAGCTGGAGCGCCACAGGGGGCTTAATGATGGACCTTTCGTCAGGTTCGTCTCCTATTTCCATCCAAGGATAGGCTTGACCGGAAACGAAGACTTCTCCCGCCACCTTTATGATATCCTCGAACAGGATTATGCCACTGTACCCTCGGTTTCCAAGGAACGTATAAATGCCATCACTGCCAATAAGGATATGGCAAAATACCTGAAGGTTGAAGTCGGGAGTCCTCTATTGATGAGGAAACGACTCGTATGTGATCCAGGGGATCGGCCTATTGAATACAACATCGGATATTACCGCGCCGATAGTTTCACTTATGAAATAGACATCAGGCGGTAACGGTTTTATGAAAAAAGGCCCCGTCGGGATCTTTTCCTAAAGCTGGTCTGTTAACTTTTATAATTGTAAAGACTGACCCTGATGACCCGATCAACTTTTCTTTTCAATACACCTAAACAGCTCCTGTTTCTTCTTTCATTCCTGCTGCTTTATTGCGCTCCACCTGTCCAGAGGGTGAAAAAGGGACTACAACCTGCCCAGCTGACTACTGAAAACCTAGATAATCCCATAGGAATTGACGTAAGAGTTCCCCGGCTAAGCTGGATTTCTACTTCCAGAGAACGAGGAGCATCTTAATCGGCTTACCGCATCCTCGTCGCCAGCTCCGGAGAACTTCTCGAGAAGAATCAGGGAGACCTTTGGGATTCGGGCAAAATAGCATCCGACCAGAGCCTCTACATCCCCTATGAAGGTAAAATACTGGGATCTGGAGACGCTGTCTTCTGGAAGGTGAGGCTCTGGGATGGGCAGGGGGAAGAATCGGACTGGAGTGAACCGGCACAAGGGTCCATGGGCTTTCTTGAGCCCTCTGACTGGAAAGGAGAGTGGATTGGACTGGATCGAGAAATGGGAGCTGACAAACTTGATACTACCTTTACCCGGATGTCAGCGCGCTACCTGCGGAAGGAGGTTGAGCTACGACTTCGGCATCGGGAAAGGAGGAAATGTGATCGACTTGGTATGCCTCATCTTGAATGGTTCCGTAGCAGAAGCACTGGCTTATTTGTCAGATGGAATACCTGTTTCTCATTCTTCTCTGAATAGCAGAATCAGAAGTAGTTTAATAGAACCTGCAAATAAAGTTTTGAAGATCTTACCAATAGAACATAAAATGCTCAAGAAATATCTTCAAACTCGCAATATCCCGGTTGAAGTAGCAAAAATCTACTGCAAGGAAATCTGGTATACTTCGAATGATAAAAGATTCTTTGCCCTGGGCCTGCAGAACCATTTAGGAGGTTGGGAGCTTCGCAATCTTTACTTTAAAACCTCCACACCACCTAAAAGTTATTCCTATCTCAATCAGGGTTATGACCTTATAATTGTTCTGGAAGGAATGTTTGATCTTCTGTCCTTAGCAGTCTTAGTACCAGAAGAGGTTGAAAGTGCAGATTTACTGATTCTGAATTCTCTGTCTTTTTTACCAGAGATCCATGAAATTCTCAGCCAATACTCCACTGTGACTTTATACCTGGACCGCGATTTCGCCGGAATTAAAGCAACCGAAAATGTTTTAAGAATCATGCCTCATTGTAAGAATAGAAGTTGGTTGTATAAAGGCCATAAAGACTTGAATGAAAAACTTGTTCGTGGCACTCAGGACAGGAAGTATAAACCATTAAAAACCAAATCAGGCTAATGACTTACTTCTACTTTTTTGAGTAGCAAAGCAAGATGTGTCATTGTCATGACAATCTTGCTTTGCGCCCGGAGGTTGCAAAGACTGAAAACGAAAAAATGAAACGAGAATTCATCCAAATCCGCTGCTCGATTTACGAGAAGAAGCTACTCAAAAAGAGAGCGGCCAGGGCAGGAATTTATCTTTCAGAGTACCTACGTTCCACCGCTTTTGAAAGAAATATTGTTGAAAGAATTACTCCCGAACAACTGGAATTTTACCGCTTACTCATACAGTACAAAGCCAACTTTTCCAGAATCAGCAGCATGTTTAAAAATCGAGATCCTCAGCTAGCTGCGACTGTAAAAAATCTGGCTGAAGATATAAGAACCCACTTAAAAAACTTCAGAAAATGATTGGGAAGGGACACTCCATAGCTCGTACAAGAGAATCTTTAGCATATGGCTGGAACCAGGAGAAAGATGCCGAAGTAGTTCTTAAAGAATTTGTGGCAGGAGATACACCGCAGGAGATTGCCGAAGAATTTAAGATCATACAGTCACAGAATAACAGATGCATCAATAACACCTTAAGCTTTGTAGTAAGTCCCACCATAGAAGACGGAAAAAATATGGCTCGAAAAGAGCTGGGAGAAATAGCTGCCCGGTTTTTAAAGGAGATGAACCTTAGAAATCACCAGGCTATTTCCTTTGTCCATAGAGATAAGGACCACACCCATATTCATATCTATGTAAATCGCATAAGCATGACAGGAGAGACATATAAAGATAATTTTATTGGAAAGCGAAGTCAAATTGCTGCTGATAACGTGGCCAGACAAATGGGACTCACAAGGGTAAGGGAAGTACAACAAGATAGGCTTCTGGAGCTAAAGCAACATCGCAGGGAAGTTCAGAATATTCATGAAAAGGTTTTGCTCTCCAAACCGGAGTCCCTCAATGAGTACATTAAAAGAATGCAGGCGCACCAGATAACGGTGATCCCTTCTATTAACAAATCGAATCAGCTGCAGGGTTTCCGGTTTGAATTTAAAGGAATAAACCTAAAGGGAAGCGAGATACACCGGTCCATGAGTGGCAGTAAAATTGTTCTTGGAATAAGCCAGAATAATAGCTTCATTAAATTAAAAGATGCACCAAAATCTTTACAGTTGGGCAGTAAAACAATCCAGTTAAGTACCGGCTTTATAAATAAAATGGTAAAGGATTTGGTGAAGCAAACCATAAAAAGGGCACTGGATCCAGGCATAGGATTTTAAAACTAAAAAGTGATGAAGAAGCTGGATGAAATTATGGAGCTT
>Ga0098069_100529_pt1 | contig 14994 bp, 20 predicted proteins | sample 27_taG_FD_92584 | JGI IMG/M metagenome (GOLD analysis project Ga0098069, IMG submission 92584) | Marine viral communities from Cariaco Basin, Caribbean Sea - 27_WHOI_OMZ | ecosystem: Environmental > Aquatic > Marine > Oceanic | place: Caribbean Sea: Cariaco Basin | collected 2014-11-09 | reverse complement strand
ATAACTTCCTATCAAACCTGCTCTCTGGGCTAATCGCCTACAGCTTCTTTCCTAAAAAACCTTCCTTAAACCTGGAAATTATAGAGCAAAGGTTATCTGCTTAAGTCGAACTCACGTTAATTTAGGAAATTTACAGGCGCAAAAATCCTATTCTTATAAAGCTACTTACAATTTAGAATATCAGGAAGATTCCACTGATCAAAGTTCTATAAAATCTGAAACCGTTGTGCTTTATTTAGGAAAAGGCCACTCGCGATATTCCAGCCTGGGTAAGGCAGTAAAAGATTCTTTAGAAGCATATATAGAAGCTTCGAATATAAGTAGTTCCGAATCCTTTGAAATTTTAAACCAAGCTCCAGAAACGGAATTTCACTACAAGATCTTTAAAAATTTTCAGGATAATGAACTTATTTTAGCTGAAATTATAACGGTAGATAAATGGAGATATAAATATATACAGGACCTAAATACGATCGATTGGAAAATTCAGCCAGAGAATAAAGACATTTTAGGGTTTAGCGTTCAAAAGGCTACAGGCTCTTTTGCCGGTAGAAATTACGTGGCATGGTTTGCTCCTGAATTACCATTTTCAGACGGACCTTATAAATTCAGCGGTTTGCCGGGACTCATTTTAGAGATTACAGACCTGGAAAATCATTATCATTTTAGCTTAACGGGATTTGAGGAATTGGCAAATCCGGTAGATAAAATATTGGATCTGAATAGTTATAAAGTTCTATCTCAAGAAGAACTAGATCAATTTCGAGATGATCATAACCGTGACCCACTTGCCGCATACAAAAATGCAGGAGTCAGATTCGGTTTTAGAAACAAAGAGGATGAAGCTAAAACAAGGAAAGCACTAAGCGAAAAATATAAAAAGCGCAATAATCCAATCGAGCTGCAGCCATAATAATTTATCAATCAGAAATAAATAAACGATTGGGTCATTTTAAAGAGATTTTCCTTTTCCTGATATCGATATTCATCACTTCTATAAGCTGTTCTCAAACTGAAATTTCGGGGCAGGTTTTAGACGATCAATATGAAAAACTTAGTGGGGCCACGGTGATGGTTAGTAAAGATTCTGTTTCTTCGATCTTAGCTTATGGTATTTCAGATGCGAATGGAAAATTCGAAATAGCCGTCAAAAATGGGAGTGATTCCTTATTTTTAAAGGTCTCGTACATGGGTTTTGGCACTTTTAAAAAAACAATTCAGAATAAAGCCCAGACACTGGAAGTTAAGCTTTCACTTTCTTCAGAATCTTTAAAAGAAGTGATCGTGAAATCTGAAATTTTGCGGCAACATGGCGATACGCTTAGTTTTTCAGTAGCTGCCTATAAAGGTAAAAACGACCGGGTAATAGCTGATGTTTTGAGAAAATTACCAGGTATCGATATTCGGCCCAACGGACAGATCTTTTACCAGGATGAGCCTATCCAGAAATATTATATTGAAGGTTTAGATCTATTAGAAGGGCGTTACAATGTGGCGAATAATAACCTTTCTGCCGAGGCGGTTTCCAGAGTCGAGATCCTGGAAAATCATCAGCCGGTTAAAGTGTTGGATAGTTTGGAGTTTTCCGAGCGTGCTTCGCTAAATATAAAGCTTAAAAAAGATGTTACTTTTAGCGGAACAGCTACCGCCGGGATTGGTGCAGCGCCTTTGCTGTGGCAAACAAAGGTAACGCCCATGATCTTCACCAAAAAACAACAGGCGATCGTTACCTATCAAAGTAATAATACCGGGAGCGACGTCTCGGGCGAAATTCGCAATTTTTCGATCAAATATGCCGGGGAAAACTTTGATAACGATAATAATGATTGGCTTTCGATCGAGAATGTTTCAGCGCCTCCATTTTCTACCGAACGCTGGCTGGATAATAATGTACATCTAGGTTCAGCAAACATTTTACATCGTATTAAGGAAGATATCGATCTAAAGCTGAATATTTTTTATCTCAATGATTACCAACAGCAGGATGGAGTTACGCAAACTCGATATTTTACACCTACAGATACGATTGATGTGGTAGAAAACACCAATAATGATATTTTTTTAAGCAAGTTAGAGGGACTACTCACCTTAGAGAACAATGCCAATAAAAATTACCTGAAAAATCAATTAGAATTTAATGGGTCCTGGAATGCCAATCGCGGTTTGATAGATCGTACAGATACACAAATAAAGCAGCAGCTGGATAATCCTTTCTTCGGAATTAAAAACGATCTACGCCTGCTTCGGACTGTAGGGAAACAGCTAATTACTTTTAATTCAAATACAGGATTTACCGAAAACAACCAGGATTTACTGGTGCAGCCAGGACAATTTGAAGCTATTTTTAATGAGGGTGATCCATACGGCGAAATTCAGCAACTGGTTTCTTCAAGAAAAATATATACCGATAATTCGGCGGGATTCACCAAAGCGCTCGGCAAATTTACCATGTCGCCAAAATTTGGATTTTCGATCCAGAATCAGCAATTAGATACCGATATTTTGATAGAAGGAGAAGAGGTTTTAGAAGCCGATTTTAAAAACAGAAACGAATTTGTACAAACTTCGGTGTATTTGAAAAACTCTTTCAGATTTAAAAGTAAGGATGAAACCTGGAATTTGCGTTTGAGTACACCGCTTGAATTTAAAAGTTTTCACCTTGAAGATGATAATTTTGAGGATAGCAGAAATCTGGATCGTTTGGTTTTTGAACCTAATTTTTTTGTAAAAAAGAAAATCTCAGCCTTTTGGGAGGCAAATGCTTCAGCAGGATTGCGTTATAATTTTGGAGAACTTCAGCAATTATATTATGGTTTTTTACTCTATGGCTATCGAAATTTAAATCGGTACAACGCCCCAATTTCCGAAGAAATACAGCAAAATTATAGCGGAGGCCTTGACTTTCGAAATCCGTTAAAGCAATTGTTTTTAAATGCCTCTTACTCGTATGCGTATTCTGAAAATAACTTGTTGTACAGTTCTAATATTGGGAAAAACGGAACGACAATTTTAGAAGCTGTGGCTCGCAATAATAGTTTCGATAATCATAGCTTTAGAGCCGGCGGAAGTAAATACTTTAGGAAACTCGAAACAACACTTAAGCTGAATGCTTCTTATAATTTATCAAAGCGGCAACAGCTTTTAAATAGCACGCTGGCCGAGGTGAATACGCAGAGTTTTAACCTACATGGAAGTGTGGAAGCCGAAATTTTGAGTTGGCTAATTGCGAGTTATTAAGGTAATTTTTCCATTCACACTTCGGGTTTTGAGGCTAGCAATTTCCAACAAATAGAAAACCATCAACACATGCTCGATCTATATTTTTATCCTAAGGATAATCAATATATAAGTGTTAGTGGCGAATATTATGACAATTCATTATCTGAAAAGGGTGATAATTATTTCGTGAACCTGGACTATCAGTTTACTTTTCCAAAATCTAAAATGGATTTGAATATTAGTTGGCGAAATGTTTTGAATATCGATGAATTTATTAATGCTTATAATAATCAGTATTATTACGTAGAAAGTAGTTATAGGTTACGGCCATCGCAGGTGTTAGCCACCTTAAAATTTACCCTATAAAATGATTAATTTCACCAAAAATTGTCCTATCGGCTTAGCAGGGTTAAACTTTTAAGATCAATTACATTAAAATTTATTAATATTTTGTTTTACAAGTTCCGTCCTTAAATAAGAATGGTGAGTTTCAGAAGTCACATTACAATATTTTTTGCTGCCTTTAACTGCTTTAAACTGGTTGCAATTCAATTGGTTGATGGTGTTTTCTTCTTCTATAGATAAATGTAGAGCTTCGTTAAGATTGTAGGAGAAAAAACCATATTCTTGAATTTCCCTGCTCAACGAAAATCCCTGTAAAAAATCTGGATGTATTGTTAGCCAATAGCCTTCCAGTTCCCAGTCATCCCTAATTTCGGTGATGATTACCTGGTTGGGGGCATAAAAGGTCATAATGCCTTCATCAAAATCAAAATGTTGTTGCCCATACCGCATTTTACCTTTAAATTTTTTTTTGATAGCAATGCAATAAAAGCCGTAAGTAACGGCTTCCAGTTTTTCATCATCATAACATTTAATCTTAGAAAAATCGATTAAGCTAATTAACGGATGCTTTGGCTTTGGCAATTCCAAAAGTTGGTGAAGCTCATGGATAGAGCGAATGGTTTAGGGTTTCATCGCTGTCTAATTTATTGATTAGGAAATTGAAAAACCAATAACAATCTAATCAAAATCTGTCGATAAGGTAAGTGATCTCCAGGTTTCAAATTCGGCATCTTCTTCTTTTCTCTTTTGGGTCACCAGTTTATAAGTATCAGGTCCTAACAGTAAATGAAGCGGTGGTTTTGGCATCTCTGTAATTTTTACCAAAATCTTCACCAGTTTTTCCGGATCTCCCGGTTGTTGGCCGCTATGTTTGCTCCACATTTTTTCTGCTTCATCCACACCATACACGTCAATTCTGTTTTTAACATAATTGATGGAATCCATAAATTGGGTTCTAAACTGTCCCGGAGCCACTACTGTTACTTTGATCCCAAAATCTTTCACTTCCTGCGCTAAAGCTTCTGAAATACCGATCATTCCAAACTTGGCCGCATTATAACTTGCGGCTTTTTCAAAACCAACATAACCGGCATTAGATGAAATATTAATAATATGACCACTTTTTTGTTTGCGGAGATATGGCATCACATTTCGAATGATATTCACCGCTCCAAAGAGATTGACATCCATGGTAGCCCTAAATTCTTCATCGGTCATTTCTTCCATACTTCCCACAAGGCTGTAACCGGCATTGTTCACCACAACGTCAATTTTACCCAATTTTTTAACAAATCTGTCAATTGTCATTTTTACCTCTTTATCGGAAGTGATATCTAATTGTACCGGATACAGGTTTTCCTTATTTTGGTTAATTTCTTTTTCAAGAGCATTGATGTTTCTACTGGTTGCTATTACTGTATGCCCTAATGAGAGTACTAGTTTTGTTAGATCAAGACCTATTCCTTTAGATGTTCCTGTAATGAGCCATACTTTTTGATTTTCTGTATCATAAGATTATGTTTTATTTCTGAATACAAAGATGAAAATGATTTGCTACTGAATAGTATCCGTATTACTGAGGGTTGTAGTGTAATTACTGATTACTTCAAATTGTGCCGGAAACTTCTGTGTGTTACCTACTTTTAAACTACCACGGAATTTCTCCTGTTTCAGGATGGCTTTTCAGCAAGAAAAAACACTCGAACTGACGGAAGTAGGAAGAAACCCCTCGTCAGTTCGAGTGATTTCTGAAGCCAAAAGGCGAAAGAAATCGTATCGAGAACACGAGGGAACTTTCAAACCGGTTCTCTATAAATTTTCCCGGAGTCTCCTGGTGATGGAAAATATTTATATAGAAAAATGTAAATAAAACTTGACATTGAAAATATTTACTATATTTGTCAAGTAAACACGACATAAAGTAAACTTTTAATTACGTTATTATGAGAAAAGAACGAAGAATAAATCTCTACCGGCTAGCCGCCTGGACCTGGAGCTGGGTCGCTACCCTGGCAATTGCCACCTTTGGTCCAAAATACATTTGGGATGATCATACAGTTTTAACGACTCTTGCCGTTTTGGTAAATTTCTCCAACGGTGTTTTAATGATTATAGCAAACAGGAACCTATTTAATAACTTTGATGAACTCGAACGCAAAATCCATTTGGAGTCCCTTGCCATGACACTTGGCTTAGCAGTCGTAGCGGGATTGTCCTATTCTTTACTGGACACTACCAACCTCATAAGTTCTGACGCAGAAATAAGCAACCTGATTTTATTCATTGGGGTCACCTATTTGATCTTCGTTACTATAAATGCAAGAAGATATAAATGAAAAACAGAATAAAAGTATTACGGGCTGAGCGTAATTATACCCAGGAAGACCTGGCCGATATTGTGGGAGTATCCCGCCAAACTATTAATGCTATTGAAAAAGAAAAATTCGACCCCAGTTTGCCCCTGGCTTTCAGAATTTCAAAACTTTTTAAACTGTCAATCGAAGATATATTTTATTTTGAAGATGTATCATAGAGCATTCTAAATACATTCGGTTCCCGTTGTATCCGCATCTGTTCTCGATATTATTCCCCCCTCGCTCATGCCCGGTGAAAATCACTCGAACTGACGTGTAAAGGACAGAAATTAAAAATTCCCCATCCCTTAAATAAGGCCATATTCACAAAAAGGGCGTAATATAACCAACTACTAGGGGGGCAATCTCAAGTTCAAAATTATGTACATCTTATATTCAGCACTTTTAAAGTATCTTTAGGCTATGCAGCATCCAAATGAAAAGCTTATTACGGATTTTTACCGGGCCTTCCAAAACGGGGATCCAAAAGCTATGAACGCCTGTTTCCATAAATACATAGTCTTTTATGATCCTGCTTTTGGACATATAAAGGGAGACCGGGTGAGAGCCATGTGGTATATGCTTCTGGAAAAAAACAGTGGTAATTTAAAAGTAAGCTTTAGCGATATACAGGCCAATGATCATAACGCAAGTGCCAAATGGAGCGCCAGCTATTATTTCGGACCGCAAAAACGCAAGGTGACAAATAATGGGATAGGAACCTTTTACATAGAACGGGAAGATCCTGCAACATACAGATCATTTTGACCTTTGGCATTGGTCCCGGCAGGCTCTTGGTTTTAAAGGTTTTTTGTTAGGATGGACCAAATCGATGAAACTTAAGGTCCAACAGGAATCCAGTAAGATGCTCTCCCGCTACCTTCAAAAAATGCAATCTCTGGAAGAGGATGCCACCTAAATTTTCTCAGAATATTCCAGCTCAACTGGACCCAAAAAGAAGACGCCCGGGCTGCCATTCGCCTCGCAGTGAAAAAAAATTACGCGGTAAAGTGTCATTTTCGGAACTTGATAATTTGTTGAAGGAAGTTGTTGAACAGGCAGAGGGGCATTACAGGGACTGGCCGATGGAGTCTTAAAATTAAACAATTACATAAGATTGAAAAAACGTCATATAATACCACTATACTTAAACTCATGAAAAGATTTTTTACATTATTCCTGTTGATCGGCAGCACTTTTGTAGGCTACTCTCAAGATTTTAATCCGCCGCAGGGCGTGGCCGAATTCAAGACAATGAGCAGCAAGATCCTCAATACCGAAAGAAGTTATTCAATTTACCTGCCCAAAAGCTATAGCACCAATACAGAAAGAAAATATCCTGTTCTCTACCTCCTGCACGGCTTATACGGCAGCAACAAAGACTGGGTAGAACGAGGACATGTAAAGGACGTAGCCAACCGGCTCATCAATGCTGAAGAAGCGGTAGAAATGATCATAGTAATGCCAGATGCAGGAACAGACTGGTATGGTTATTTCAACATGGACGGGTGGGCCTATGAAGATTACTTCTTTAAAGAGATGATCCCACATATAGAAAAGACCTACAGAACAATTCCCGATAAGAAACACCGCGCGATTGCCGGACTCTCCATGGGCGGCGGTGGATCTGTCGTTTACGCACAGAAACACCCGGATATGTTCTCCTCGGTCTATGCCATGAGCGCCTGGCTAGGAATCGAACCCGGTGGCGGAATCCAGGATGCAGATGAAAAAGGCAAAGAATTGAACAGAGCCGTCCTCGAAAACCATGCGGTGAAATTTGTCGCCAATACCGATACAGAAACACAGGAAGAATAAAGGATATCAGATGGTTTATAGATTGTGGGGACGATGACTTCTTACTTCCAATAAACCTCGATTTTTACCGCGCGATGCAGAAGGCTGAGATCCCTTCTGAATTAAGAGTAAGAGATGGCGGCCATGACTGGGAATACTGGCATTCTGCGCTTTATCGTGCACTGCCTTTCGTTTCAAACGGATTTCTGCACTAGGCTGGTTTAAGGTTTGGGAAGAAAAACCTCCAGCTCGACTGGACCCAAAAAGAAGACGCCCGCGCCGCTATTCGGCTTGCAGTGAAAAAAGATTTGCGTGGCAAAGTGCCATTTTCGGAACTTAATAATTTGATAAAAGAGGGGATTGAACAGGCCCGAAGGAAAGTATAAAGATTTGCCGATGGAGGCTTAATTTTTTAATTTTTATAACCGCCGGTAGCCACTTCGATAATTTTGTTCGTCTTAATTCCCCTGGAGGTTTCAGATTTGATTTTTCTATGGTGGTCTGGTGACCAGCTCCTATCGGTCCTTTTTGGGCAATAGGCACCTATACTTTTTTATTAAGTTGTTCCTGAAAATTTTCCAGATACTTTCCCAAATGCAGCCCATCAACAAGCCCATGATGAGCCTCTATTGATACAGGAAGATATTTTTTGTTATCACGAACAGCAAATTTTCCGAAAGTGATTTTAGGCACAGATTCTTTTTTGTCATGGTTACTCGGATGCAAAAGTCCTGTGAAAGAATGCCAGGGAAAGGTAGAATGACGGATAAGATCTTTCGTGATATCATCATTGTTCAGCCTCAATCATGTTGTAGATTTAACAGCTGCTATTTCCTTTTGCAGGTCTTCATTAAATATCTCAAAGCTTTCGCTGAAAGGTATAAATGCAAAACCAAAGGTGCCATCTTCTCTGCCAATTGTGGTTCCTGCATGTATAGTATCAAAAGCTACTACCTCTTCATTGATTATCCGATATTTTAGCTCGGTTACTGAATTTACCGCAATCATTGATTTATGTAGATAATAGGCGAAGAAGGAAATACCGGCATCTACTGAAAATTTATAAGCCCCGGTACATTCAACCTCTGTTACTATGCCAAACATTGGATTGGCCATTTTTGAGAAGAATTCATAATGTTCCCTCCTGTTCCATTTGTCGATGTCAATAACTCTCACTCTCTACTTTAATTTGGAGCTGCTAAGTTAGGTCATTAATCCGGGATCGGGTTCAGGTCTATTCTTTGAGTAGAAAGCCTGCTTAGCGTGTTTCAATAGCTATCGATCTTAAATAAATTCGGTTTTTTTCAGAAGAGTCTTAAAACAACGAAACCCCTAGTAAAACTAGGGGTTTCAAGTTGTGATCGCGAGAGGATTCGAACCTCTGACCGTCTGCTTAGAAGGCAACAAATTTTAGCATTTTTACTTTTATGTAAAATTATAATGTATTGAAAATCACCATTTTAATAGATTTTAATATCATTTGAAACCAATTAATAGCCTAAAAAAGTGTGCGTAAAGTGTGCGTAAAATTGTATAAATTTAAAATTTAAACTTTAAAATTATGGCACAAATTAAGCTCATTTTAGATACCAGGGAAAAATCCAAATCTTCTAAAAGCGGACTCTATCCTATAGTGGTCAAAATTTTTCATAGAAAATCTAGAATGATACGCCTTCCCTATTGGACTTCAATACCGGGGTGGGATTCTAAAAACATGAAGCTTAAAAAATCTGCTTTTGTAAATAAAGAAATTGATTGCGATTCAATTAATCGAGAAATAGCTAATAAAGTAAATCTTGCTAAAAAATTGACCATAGATCTAGGGGAAACTTTGAATGACGTTTCAGTTAATACACTGGTGGAAAACATCAAGAAAATCTGGGATGGAGAAAAAGATTCTGAGCTTAGAAGGAATTTATCCAACGAAACCACCATTAATGCATGGGGAGCTGTTCTTATTAAAAGAAAAAATAAAATTAAAAAACCGAGTACTGCTAAATGGTACCAGGATTCGATAACTGCCTTGACAAAGTTTAACGATGAGAAACCTGTAAAATTTAATCAAATTAATGTTTCTTTTCTTCAGGAATTTGAAGCAGAACATCTGGGTAAGGGAAACTCCAAAAATGGTATTAGTGCTTATCTTAGAGCAATAAGGGCAATTTACAATAGTGCTATTAAAGAAGATGTCTATGTACCGGTAAAAAATCCCTTCTCACTCTATCGTATTCCTTCAACAAAAAGAAACAAAAAAAAGGCTCTTACAAAGGAAAAAATAATGGCGATTAGAAGTCTTGAATATGAAACCAATTCCAGTCTATGGCATACTAAAAATTATCTCTTGAGTATGTTTAATTGTCGGGGCATGAATCTTATTGATCTGGCTAAACTCCAGGTAAAAAATATAACAGGAAACAGGATACACTATGGTCGTAGTAAGACTGGAGATTCGCTTTCCGTAAGAATAACAGTGGAACTGGCAGGAATTCTTGATTATTACCTCAAAAATAAAGATCAGAATGATTTTATTTTCCCAATAGGCTATGATGGATCTCCTGAAAGTTTCACCAAATACCGGTCTGATCGAAGATTAGTAAATAAACTTCTAAAAAAGATTGCGGATGACGCCGGTATCGAAGAGAGAATGACCTCCTACTATATGCGCCATTCATGGGCCACAATTGCCAAACATTTAGGAGTAGCAACAGAAGTTATTAGTGAGGGATTAGGGCATCATTCTCTACGTACCACTCAAACTTATTTGAAAGACTTTGACAGCGAAGTATTAGATGATGCAAATGATCTCGTAGTTTCCTAGTTGAGCAGTGCAAAAATTCCCCCAAAGCACATTCCCTTCCACTGCGTTCCAGGAAAAGAGCTTTGGGGGGAGGTCTTGGACACATGATTAACGGATTAGTGAGGATGTTCTAAAAAATAGAATTTTGTACTATCCGTTAGTCAAGAGTCCGCCAAATCCTGCAAGCCATTAAATTCAGTAATGAGAGATGCCTCTTCACCTAATTTTACACCTCCCCCCATCGCTGTTACCATTTATACTAATGCAAAGCAACGGAATTTAGAAGTTAGCCGGCCTGAATGAAATTCCAGCTCTTGGTGAAAAATTTTAAATTACGGCCTATCCTAATTCTAAATTCCCTCAAGTAGCAACCGAAAATGGTAACAGCGACGGCTCTACGGGAAGTAAATCAAAAGAAATAGGAAATCTTGTTCAGATGCACAAATAGTTTTTGGGAAAATGGAAAACGCTCGAGATACAAAAAGTAAATCATGAAAAAGATGAAATACAAGAATTGAATTTATAGTAATTTTTGCTCTTCCTGCTTTTTTCTTCCTGAAATCTCTAAAAATAAAGATTCCGCCCTTTTTTCCAGAAGCTTTACCTGCCGTCATTTGACCATTTTTTAAATAAGATCAATTTGAAACAATTTCATTTCAAATGATTCGTATCCAAATCTTATTTTTTGTGTTAATAGCTCAAAAACAAGAGGTTGTAATTATATTTAAGTAAATAATTGTCACTACAAAAAGAGTCAAACAATTGAGATGGTGGAGAAAAGAAAATCATACATCCGGGTCGGCACCCAGTACTACAAAATTGTAAATGCTCCAAGTATCTCCGGCGTGGAAAATGAAGCCCTGGTGCCATGGAATATTGAAACGATCCGGCAGGACCACGGAAAAACTTTTCTTGCAGCCTTCCGAAATATGATGGCTTCACCTGTATCCCGGACCATCTGAATTTTAAATCCTCCTTCCATGATTTTTACAATACCTATTCGCCGCTAAGTCACATCTTAAAAGAAGGACATTGCGGAGCTTCTTTCAAATTTGTTAAGCATATCTTTGGAACTCATTATGAACTTGGCCTGGATTACCTGCAGCTATTATTTACCAGGCCAACTCAAATCCTTCCTATTCTCTGCCTGGTGTCGCGGGAACGCTCCACTGGTAAGAGTACTTTTCTGAAATGGCTAAAGCTTATCTTCGAAAACAACCTCACCTATCTTACTAATGACAGCTTCACCAGTCAGTTCAATTCTGATTGGGCGAACAAACTGCTGATCTGTATCGATGAAGTACTATTCAATAAAGAGGAGCTGACTGAAAGAATTAAATATCTCAGTACTACTAATATCAATAAACTTGAGGCAAAGGGGAAAGACAAGCGGGAAGTGGAATTCTTTGGCAAGTTTATTCTCTGTAGTAACAATGAAGAGAACTTTATCAAAATTGACCACCACGAAACCCGCTTCTGGGTTCTGCAGGTACCGCTGATAAAAAAGGAACAAACAGGATTTTTGGAAGCCCTGGCCAAAGAAATTCCGGCTTTTCTGTTCTACTTGAAAAACAGGAAGCTCTATTCCAAACACCACACAAGGATGTGGTTCACAGCTGATCAAATAGAAACTCCTGCCTTGAAGAGACTGGTGCAGAATAACCGGAACCGAGTGGAAAGGGAATTGGCCGGTATTCTTCTTATGATCATGGAAGACCATGATCTGGAAACTCTTGCCTTATGTCCTATGGATGCCTATAACGCCATAAGTAAATCAAGGCTCCGCTTCGATCTTACTCAAATTCGAAATATCCTGAAAAAGGAGTGGAAACTGGAGAACCAAAGCAACTCTAACCGCTATCAAAAGTTCCTACTCTGGGGAGATGGCTCTACTACCTTCAGGGAAGCTAAAGGACGCTATTTCACTATAAATAAAAATTTTCTGCTGGAGAATTTTGAGGATCTCAAAAATACCTGAACTCCTTCTTCTGGGGGAAAATGATGAAATGATGACAAAACGATGACAGGGAAACTCCAGTATTTTCGGGAGGTTTCAGCTGCTGTCATCGTTTCATCAAAATGAAGACTGCTTTTGAAAGAAAAACTGTGAAACTATATATTTTTTTGATGAATTGATGACAAAGTAAGATAAGACCAGTAATAGCAAGGGTTACGGCTGTCATCATTTTGTCATCAAACTGTCATCAAAAATAAAATGATGACAAAAAACAAGACGACAACTTCCTGTTTACAAAAAGCTACAATTTGATGTAAAAAATATGCTGATGAAAATAAAAAAGATGAACTGTGATGAAGCCCGAACCATCGGCATTTTGGAAACGCTGATAAAAATGGGGCATCTTCCCACTCGAAAAACAGAAAAAGAAGCCTGGTTTCTGAGTCCCCTGCGATCAGAAACAGAAGCCTCTTTTAAAATTTCCTTTAGACTAAACAGGTGGTACGACTTCGGCATAGGGAAAGGAGGAAACGTGATTGACCTGGTATGCCTCATCTTGAATTGTTCCGTAGCAGAAGCACTAGCTTATTTGTCAGATGGAATACCTGTTTCTAATTATTCTATGAATGGGCAAGTCAGAAGTATTGGGATAGGACCTGTAAATAAAGTTTTGAAGATTCTTCGAATAGAACATAAAATGCTTAAGAAATATCTTCAAACTCGCAATATCCCGGTTGAAGTAGCAAAAATCTACTGCAAGGAAATCTGGTATACTTCGAATGGTAAAAGATTCTTTGCCCTGGGCCTGCAGAACCATTTAGGAGGTTGGGAGCTTCGCAATCTTTATTTCAAAACCTCCACACCACCTAAAAGTTATTCCTATCTCAATCAGGGTTATGACCATATAATTGTTCTGGAAGGAATGTTTGATCTTCTGTCTTTAGTAGTCTTAGTACCAGAAGAGGTCGAAAATGCAGATTTACTGATTTTGAATTCCCTGTCTTTTTTACCTGAGATCCATGAAATTCTAAGCCAATACTCCACTGTGACTTTATACCTGGACCGCGACTCCTCCGGAATTAAAGCAACCGAAAATGTTCTAAGAATCATACCTCATTCTAGGGATGGAAGTTCGTTGTGTGAAGGCCATAAAGACTTGAATGAAAAACTAGTTCATGGCACCCATGACAGGAAGTACAAACCATTAAAAACCAAATCAGGCTAATGACTTACTTCTACTTTTTTGAGTAGCAAAGCAAGATGTGTCATTGTCATGACAATCTTGCTTTGCGCCCGGAGGTTGCAAAGACAGAAAACGAAAAAATGAAACGAGAATTCATCCAAATCCGCTGCTCGATTTACGAGAAAAAGCTACTCAAAAAAAGAGCGGCCAGGGCAGGAATTTCTCTTTCAGAATACCTTCGTTCCACTGCCTTCGAAAGAAATATTGTTGAAAGAATTACTCCTGAACAACTGGAATTTTACCGCTTACTCGTACAGTACAAAACTAACTTTTCCAGAATCAGCAGCATGTTTAAAAATCGGGATCCTCAGCTAGCTGAGACTGTAAAAAATCTGGCTGAAGATATAAGAACCCACTTAAAAAACTTTAGAAAATGATTGGGAAAGGACACTCCATATCTCGAACAAAGGAATCTATAGCCTATGGTTGGAACCAGGAAAAAGATGCTGAAGTAGTTCTGAAGGAATTCCTGGCAGGAGATACACCGCAGGAGATTGCCGAAGAATTTAAGATCATACAGTCACAAAATAGCAGATGCATCAATAATACTTTAAGCTTTGTAGTAAGTCCCACCATAGAAGATGGAAAAAAGATGACCCGAAAAGATCTTGGAGCAATAGCCAAGCGATTCTTGATAGAGATGAACCTTAGAAATCATCAGGCAATTTCCTTTGTACACAGAGATAAAGAACACATCCATATTCATATCTATGTGAATCGCATAAGTATGACAGGAGAGACATATAAAGATAATTTTATTGGAAAGCGAAGTCAAATTGCTGCAGATAATGTGGCCAGGCACATGGGACTCACAAGGGTTAGGGAAGTGCAACAAGATAGGCTTCTGGAGCTAAAGCAACTTCGCAAGGAAGTTCAGAATATTCATGAAAAGGTTTTGCTCTCCAGGCCCAAGTCTCTCGACGAGTACATAAAAAGAATGCAGAAGCACCGGGTAACGGTAATCCCCTCCATTAATAAATCGAATCAGCTACAGGGTTTCCGGTTCGAATTTAAAGGAATAAACCTAAAGGGAAGCGAGATACACCGATCTATGAGTGGCAGTAAAATTGTCCTTGGAATTAGCCAGAATAATAGCTTCACAAAATTAAAAGAAGCACCCAAGTCTTTGCAGTTGGCCAGTAATACAATTCAACTTAGCACCGGCTTTATAAATAAAATGGTAAAGGATTTGGTGAAGCAAACCATAAAAAGGGCACTGGATCCAGGCATAGGATTTTAAAACTAAAAAGTGATGAAGAAGCTGGATGAAATTATGGAGCTT
>Ga0098069_100528_pt1 | contig 15004 bp, 18 predicted proteins | sample 27_taG_FD_92584 | JGI IMG/M metagenome (GOLD analysis project Ga0098069, IMG submission 92584) | Marine viral communities from Cariaco Basin, Caribbean Sea - 27_WHOI_OMZ | ecosystem: Environmental > Aquatic > Marine > Oceanic | place: Caribbean Sea: Cariaco Basin | collected 2014-11-09 | reverse complement strand
TTCTCTGGCTGCAGGGCACAAAACACTGGTGCCACAGGTGATTGAGGAACTCAAAAAACACGGCAGGGAAGATATAATGGTAATTGTGGGCGGGGTGATCCCGTCACAGGACTACCAGTTCCTCTTTGACGCAGGTGCCGTAGCCGTTTTTGGCCCAGGAACAAAGATTAGTGAAGCGGCCATTCAACTGCTAGAGATCTTGATTGATGAATAAAGCTTCAGGATTATTTACAAATTTTAAAATTCAGCATTATGAGAAATTCTCTTAACATAGTTTCGCCGCAGGAAGCAGTATCTCACGTAAAATCGGGAGACAGGGTCTTTTTGCACGGTGCCGCAATGACCCCAAATAAACTCATAGAGACCCTTACTGAACGCTACAGTGAATTAAAGGATGTGGAGTTTATTCACATCCATACCGAAGGGCCTGCACCTTACACGCAGCCTCCTTACAACGAATCTTTCAGGACCAACAGCTGCTTTGTGGCAGGAAATGTAAGACAGGCAGTGAATTCAAGTATAGGTGCTTATATCCCTATCTTCCTGAGTGAGATCCACCTGCTCTTCCGAAGAAATATTCTTCCGCTTGATGTTGCTTTTGTACAGGTCTCCCCGCCAGATGAGCATGGCTATTGCTCCCTGGGGGTGTCTGTAGACATCGCTTTACCTGCAGTACAGACTGCAAAGAAGGTGATCGCGCAGGTGAATCCGCGGGTGCCGCGCACTCATGGAGATGGTATCATTCACGTAAGCCAGATACATGCGGCCATTGAAGTAGACCAGCCTATACATATTCACGATATCACCGCTCCTTCGGCTATTGAGCAAAAAGTTGGTGAATACGTGGCCGGGCTTGTAGATGATGGTGCTACGCTGCAAATGGGCATAGGCGGAATTCCGAACGTGGTGCTTTCGAAACTGATGAACCACAAACGCCTCGGAATTCATACCGAATTATTTTCAGACGGGGTTTTACCGCTCATCGAAAAAGGAATCATTACCGGTGAAGAAAAAAAGATCAAGACCGGAAAGATCGTGACCTGTTTTTCAGCCGGAAGTCAGAATTTGTACGACTTTATTGACGACAACCCGGTAGTGCATTTTAAGGAAGCTGCTTATACCAACGATTCAGCAATTATTCGCCAGAATCCTAAAGTAACCGCCATCAATTCGGCCATAGAGATTGACCTTACCGGGCAGATTTGTGCAGATACCATCGGAAAATACCATTTTTCGGGGGTAGGCGGCCAGATGGATTTTATCCGAGGTGCTTCTTTGTCGGAAGGCGGAAAAGCCATTTTTGCGATGCCTTCGGTGACCAACAAAGGGATTTCCAAGATAGTTCCATCCCTAAAGGTAGGTGCCGGGGTGACCACCACCAGGGCGCACGTACATTATGTGGCTACCGAATATGGCGTGGTTAACCTCTTCGGAAAAAACCTTAAAGAACGCGCCAAAGCACTTATTTCTATCGCCCATCCCGACCACCGAGAGGAGCTTGAAAAAGCCTTTTTTGAGATGGCATATTGATTATTCTAATCTTTAAAAGATTGGAAACTGAGAAAAGAGCCTGCTGCTTCAGGCGAAACCCTGAAGCAGTTTGCTCCCTTTCTTTTTTTTTACTGACCGAAATTTCACTTCATAATGATATTCATAAAAAACTCCATTACCCGGAAAAACCTGATGGCAATAACAGGATTATTCCTGTCATTCTTTTTGATCATTCATCTCCTGGGTAATCTACAGTTACTGTTGCCCGCCGAAGAAGCACAGCTTCAGTACAACTCCTACAGCCATTTACTGGGCGGCAACATAGTTATAAAACTTGTGTCTTACGTTTTGTACCTGTGTATCCTGCTGCACAGCATAGATGCCATCTACCTTTCCTTTAAAAGAAAAAAAGCCAATGGCAGCTCCTATTCGTATGACCGCCGGGGCAGGGCAAGCACCTGGTATTCCCGAAATATGATGGCCCTTGGCGTCATCATATTTGTGTTCCTGGTGATTCACTTTAAAGATTTCTGGTACCAGTATAAATTTGGGGAACTTCCGGTAGACATGAACGGGAACAAAGACCTCTACACCATTGTGGTGGTTGCTTTTGAGCAACTCTGGTATGTTGTGCTGTACATTTTGGCCATACTGGCTTTGGGTTACCACCTTTTACACGGGATCTTTAGTGCACACAGAACAATGGGAATTTACCACCCCGTTTATAACCGAATCATAAAAGTAGTGGGAAAATCCTTTGCCATTATTATTACCATAGGATACATCATTATACCACTATTCCTCTATTTTAATTTACAATCATGAGCAAGACCTTAAAAGCCCCAATTCCTGAAGGCCCTTTAGCCGAAAAATGGAACAACTATAAAGCAAAAGCCCGTCTTGTAAGCCCTAACAATCGTAAAAAACTGGACGTAATTGTAGTAGGCACCGGGCTGGCAGGTGCTTCTGCGGCCGCATCTCTGGCCGAAATGGGATACAATGTTAAAAGCTTCTGCTTCCAGGATTCCCCAAGAAGGGCACACTCTGTTGCCGCACAGGGCGGGGTGAATGCCGCAAAAAATTATAAGAATGACGGAGACAGCGTGTACCGTATGTTTTACGATACCTTAAAAGGAGGCGACTTCCGCTCACGCGAGGCCAACACCTATCGCCTGGCCGAATGTTCTGCGAATCTCATAGACCAGGCCGTGGCCCAGGGAGTACCTTTTGGCCGGGAATACGGCGGCTATCTTAGAAACCGCTCTTTTGGTGGCGTGCAGGTATCACGAACCTTTTATGCCAGGGGCCAGACGGGACAACAGCTCCTCCTGGGATCTTATCAGGCCCTCTTGAGACAGCAACATGCCGGGAAGGTAAAGCTTTATGCCCGCCACGAAATGCTCGATGTGGTGATCATTGAAGGCAGGGCCCGCGGAATTATCGCACGAAACCTGGACACCGGCCAGATTGAACGCCACGGCGCACATACTGTGGTGCTGGCAACGGGCGGCTTTGGCAAGATCTACTACCTCTCTACCCTGGCCATGGGCTGTAATGCTTCGGCTATTTGGCGCGCGCACAAAAAAGGTGCCTACATGGCCAATCCCAGCTGGACCCAGATTCATCCCACCAGCCTTCCCCAAAGTGGCGAGCATCAGTCTAAATTAACGCTGATGAGCGAATCCCTTCGGAATGACGGCCGCATCTGGGTTCCGAAAGATAAAAATGAAACCCGCGCCCCCGGAGATATTCCCGAAGAAGAACGCGATTACTATCTTGAAAGAAAATATCCTTCCTTTGGAAACCTGGCGCCCCGAGACATATCTTCGAGAGCTGCCAAAGAACAAATAGACCTGGGCAAAGGCGTTGGACCTCTCAAAAATGCCGTTTACCTCGACTTTTCCAGAGCTATTAAAGAATACGGAAAAGACGTGATCGCCGAACGCTATGGCAACCTGTTCACCATGTATAAAAAGATCACGGGAATTGATGCTTATAAGGAACCTATGAAGATCTCCCCTGCTGCCCATTTTTCAATGGGTGGGTTGTGGGTAGATTATGAACTCATGACCTCGGTACCCGGACTTTTTGCCATTGGAGAAGCTAATTTTTCAGATCATGGTGCCAACAGGCTGGGAGCAAACTCCCTGTTACAGGCCTGTGTAGACGGCTATTTTATTCTGCCCTATACCCTTCAGAATTATTTAGCCGATCAAATAAAAATTCCGAAGATAGAAGTGAACCACTCTGCTTTTGAGCAAAGTGAAAAGCTGGTTAAAGAGCAAATGCAGTCTTTCTTGAACTGCAAGGGCAAAAAAACTGCGGAAGAATTCCATAAAGAACTCGGAAAAGAACTCTATGACAAATGCGGTCTTCTTCGCACCAAAGAAGGTTTGGAAAAGGCCATAGAGAACATCAGGAAGTTAAGGGAGGAATACAAGACCAACCTCCTGGTGCCCGGAAGTGCCGAAGAAGTGAACAGTGAGCTTGAAAAAGCAGGCCGGGTTTCAGATTATATGGAGCTGGCAGAGCTTATGTGCATTGATGCCCTGCACCGGGAAGAATCTTGCGGTGCCCATTTTAGGGCCGAATTTCAGACTGAAGACGGCGAAGCCAGAAGAGATGATGAGAATTTCTGCTATTCGGCAGCCTGGGAATGGACCGGCAACGCATCTCAACCCATTTTAAACCCTGAACCCCTGGTCTTTGATACCGTAAAACCAACGGTGAGAAGTTATAAATAGAAAGTTATGAAGATCAAATTAAATATATGGCGTCAACGTGACTGCCAGAGCAAAGGAGAATTTAAAGAATATCACCTGGACGATGTAAGCCGGGATATGTCATTCCTCGAAATGCTGGATACCCTCAATATAAAATTAATAAAACAGGGGGAGTTACCGGTAGAATTTGACCATGATTGCCGCGAGGGCATCTGCGGGCAATGCGGGGTGATGATCAATGGTATTGCCCACGGCCCCTTAAAGAACACCACCACCTGCCAGTTACACATGAGGTCCTTCAATGACGGGGACACTATTTATGTAGAGCCGTTCAAAGCTTCGGCTTTCCCTGTGGTGAGAGACCTTAAAGTGAACAGATCGGCGCTGGACCATATCATTGCTGCCGGCGGATATGTATCGGTAGATACCGGCCAGGCGCCCGAAGCAAATTCTATCCCCGTAACTTTTGAAGAAGCAGAATCTGCTTTTGATGCCGCTGCCTGTATTGGCTGCGGTGCCTGTGTGGCCAGTTGCAAAAATTCGAGTGCTGCCCTCTTTACCAGTGCCAAGATCTCTCACCTGGCGCAACTGCCGCAGGGAGATAAGGAGACCTCAACCAGGGTGGTGAGCATGGTGAACCAGATGGAAGAAGAAGGTTTTGGCCATTGCACCAATACCGAAGCCTGTGAGGTAGAATGCCCCGAAGGTATTTCTGTTCTCAATATAGCCAGGATGAACTACGAGTACAACAGGTCTAGACTGGCAAAAAAGTAGAAGTCATATTTCATTTTTAACAAGCAAGGGAGCCGTAAAGGCTCCCTTATTTTTGGTCGAAGTTTTTGCAATTAAAAAGGCCGCCTTAACAATCTAAGACGGCCTTTTCGTGGTTAGAAAAGCTCTGGTTAAAATTCTGCTTCCATGTGGTGGTGCTCGTCAATTAGCGGACCTCCATTGATAATCTGTTCAGACGCCTCAGCAGAGAATTTCTCGAAGTTGAGGTGGAAAGAATGTGCCAGCTGGATCGACTTTTGAATATAGGCTCCTTTTTGCAGCCAGGTATTGATTGGGTTCAGCATTTCGATAGGCACATTAGGACAATATTTCGGCATATAAAGACCAAATATTGGGTGCATTTCAAATTCTACGTTTTCAAGTTCACCTTTAAGGATAGAAGTGATCATGGCACGGGTATATTTCAGTTTGATCCTTGATCCTACTCCAAATGGGCCACCGCTCCATCCTGTATTCACAAGCCAGACGTTCACCCCGGCTTCTTTCATCTTGGTGCTTAACATTTCAGCATAAACAGTTGGGTGCAACGGCATGAAAGGCGCACCAAAACAGGCTGAGAATGAAGGTACAGGTTCAGTAATTCCGGCTTCTGTTCCGGCTACTTTTGCTGTATACCCCGAAATGAAGTGGTATGCTGCCTGCCCCGGGGTTAATTTTGAAACCGGAGGCAGTACCCCAAACGCATCACAGGTAAGGAAGAAAATATTCTTTGGGTTTTTGGCGTAAGATGGTGACTGTATATCGGCAATGTGATCTATGGGGTAACTCACCCTGGTGTTCTGAGTGATGCTGGCATCAAAAAAGTCTACTTCTTTAGTGCCTTTTTTGAAGATCACGTTTTCAAGTAAAGCTCCCGGTTTTATCGCGCGGTAGATATCTGGTTCAGATTCTTCGGTAAGGCCAATTACTTTGGCGTAACAACCGCCTTCAAAGTTGAAGATCACATCTTCTGAAGTCCAGCCGTGCTCATCATCTCCAATGAGTTTACGATCGGGATCGGCAGAAAGTGTGGTTTTTCCTGTTCCTGAAAGTCCGAAGAAAATGGAAGTATCTCCCTCTTTACCCACGTTGGCAGAACAGTGCATGGGCAATACATCTTTTTCTATAGGAAGAATGAGGTTAAGGGCAGAGAAAATACCTTTTTTCATTTCCCCTGTATAGGCAGAACCTCCTACCAGTGCAATTTTTCGGGTAAAGTCAAGAATACTGAAGTTGCCCTGGCGCAGGCCGTATTTGGCAGGTTCGGTTTCAACATAACCCGGTGCACAAACTACCAGCCATTCTTCAGTAAAATCCTGAAGTTCTTCTTCGCTAAGGCGTAAAAACATATTTTTTACAAAGAAGGCAGACCATGGGTACTCGGCAATGGTGCGCACGTTCATTCTGTAGTCGGGATGTGAACACACATAACCGTCATGTACGTATACTTCTTTGCCAGAGAGGTATTTGGTCACTTTATCGTAGAGTAAACCAAAGTTTTCTGAAGATAAAGGCTTATTGATATTTCCCCACCACACTTTGTCTTTGGTGTAATCGTCTTTTACCAGGAAGCGGTCTTGTGGAGATCTGCCTGTAAAAGTACCTGTATTGACACTAAGGGTGCCGTTTTCAGTCTCAGTACCCATTCCTTTTCGTACTGTGATTTCCTGAAGTTCTTCGCCGGGAAGGTTCCAGTTAACTCTACAGTTTTTCAACCCGTATTTATCGAGGTTTGTGGCTTGAGGTCTTTCTAAAACATTTTTCATGATCTAAATATTGAGTGGTTATAAATGTTGCCATGTTATATGGCGGCAATAAAAATTTAAGTTCTATTCAGGAGCGTAAAATGGCATTCCAGCATTGCCTAATCGAGCACCAGTAAAGGAACATTAGAATGTAAAGTGAGCAGTCTTGTGAGACGGCCCGGAGATGCTTCTTCCCCCGGTAAGTGGGTTTTTGGCATAATGGCAAGCATATCCATGTCGTTCTTCTTGATATAGTTCAAAATTCCCTGCTCAATGTCTTCACTTTCGTGGAAGGTGTGGTGAGAATAGAACATTTCAAGAAAATAATTGAGGGTGGTTTCGTTGCTCTCGTCATCTTCGGTGTAGCCCATGGCCATTTCATGTTGCTGAATGGTCAAAACATGCACCTGCGCCTTGTGTTTGCGGGAAACATCGAGCAATACATATAAAGGGGACCTGTCGGCTATCTTTTCGTTGCCTAAAGAAAGGATAATACTCTCAAGCCTGAACTTTTTATATTTTTCCGGGATCACCAGTACCGGAAGGTCGGCTTCCTGAACAAGACGGGATGTAGTGGTGGCCACATTCTCTTCTTCGAGATTGGCACCTCTGGTTCCCATCATAATGATGTCTACTTTTAGCTCTTTTTGAAGCTGAATTATAGAAGAGACCAGCTCTCCCGTTTGTACCAGTGTATAGATCTCAGGAGAAAGCGGTTTTTTGTATTTTTTAATGACTTTTTTGAAATCTTCACGTACAGCATTAACATCAGCGCCTTCTTCAGTAATGTTCAGTAGGAATAAATTAATTAAGGGATCCTTATCTGCAAATTTCACAGCATAATCTAAAGCATTTTTAGATACTTCAGAAAAATCGAAGGGGATTAGGATATTTTTCATGGCTTTAAAAATTGCGGAAACTGCTGGACATATTTCCTGATTTATATCACCTAAAGATACCTCTATAAAAAGCCCTGTAGCATGACAAATATCATTTGCATATTGAAAGAAATCAACATTTTAGCCTCGAAAACGATTGCAGGTTTTTCAGTTTTACCACTGCGGAAAAACAGCTGTCAAAAATGGCATTTTTGACCGCCTAAAAGACGAAATTATTATGTGCTACGAAAGGCAGGAGTCGAGGCAAAAAGTTAAAAACCGCGAACTCTTTTTAAAATGGCTGAATGCGCCGGAAAAAGTTTTTCTGCAGCTCCCTAAAGTTTTTTTCCCTGCTTTTACCAAAAATCTTGGCTCCTGTTTCCTGGTTGTTGAGCATTACCACTCTTTAAGCTGAAGTTCTTGGCCGTCAAAAACGCCGTAAGTATAGAAATTGATCCAGTCACCCAGGTTCATGTAGGTTGAGTGCTCCTGAAGCTTTATGTCTAGCGGCAAATGGCGGTGTCCAAAAATAAAGTAATCGTAATGTTGTGTTTCCAGCTTTCGGCGGCAGTACTGGATGAGCCATTCTTTCTCTTCTCCCAGGAACTTCACATCCTCTTCTCCCGAGATGGCCTTGTTCTTCACCGAAAAATACTGGGCCAAAGGCACGCCCAAATCTGGGTGCAGCCACCTGTACAGCCATTTGGAAAGCGGGTTGGTAAACACCTTTTTCATGCGCTTGTAGCCTTTGTCTCCCGGCCCCAGCCCGTCGCCGTGGCCAATAAGGAACTTCCTGTCATTGAAAACAAACTCCTTAGGCTTTCTATATACCGGAATATCGAGTTCTTTTTCAAAATAGTCATCCATCCACAAATCGTGGTTGCCTACAAAAAAGTAAACGGGAATACCCCTGTCCCTCAACTGGGCGAGTTTTCCCAAAGTTCGCACAAAACCTTTTGGAACCACGTGTTTGTACTCAAACCAGAAGTCGAACAAATCTCCCAGGAGAAATATTGCCGCAGCATCTTTGCTTACGTGCTCCAGCCAGGCCACGAACCTCTCTTCACGCGGGCGGCTTTCTTCGGCCGTTGGTGCTCCCAGGTGGTTGTCACTGGCAAAATAGATCTTCTTCCCCTCGGGTATCTGCATGCTAAAGATTTGCCGGTAAAGATAGTTTTAAAATTTCCGAAGTTAAAATCTTCAGAAAAAATGCCATCCCCCCATGCTCTGCTTGGGCATTTTAGGAAATAAAGGTATCTTTAAAAGAAACAGATAATATGGACCAGTTGATTACCGGAATACATCATGTCACTGCACTTGCGGGCGAACCCCAAAAGAACCTCGATTTTTACACAGGAATCCTGGGCCTGCGCATGGTCAAGAAAACAGTAAATTTTGACGCGCCCGATGTTTACCACTTTTATTACGGCGATGAACAAGGCCAGCCAGGATCTATCATGACCTTCTTTCCTTATGAAGGAATCCAGAGAGGCCGCCATGGAAAAGGCATGCTCAACGTCACCACCTTTTCGGTGCCTGCAAATTCCCTTCTTTTTTGGGAAGAGCGCCTGAAGAAATTCAATATTAATTTTAAACCTGCACAAGACAGGTTTGACGGCGAAGCGGTGATTTATTTTGAAGATCCCGACGGCCTGGGGCTCGAACTGGTCTTTAATGAACGCGACCAGCGGCCGGGGTTTACTTACGGGCAAATTCCGCTGGAGCATTCCATCCGCGGATTTTACAGTGTAGAAATATGGCAGGAAGGCTATGAACGCACGGCAGGTTTGCTGCAGGAAGGCCTTGACCACAAATTAATTGCCGAAAAAGGCAACCGCTTTCGCTTTGCGGCTACAAACGCGCCGGGAAATTACGTAGACATTCTATGCAGGCCCGATGCATTGCGGGGCCTTGGCGGTGGCGGCACGGTGCATCACCTGGCTTTTTCAACGGCAAATAAAGAAAGTCAGTTAAAAGTTCGGGAGAAGCTGGCCAAAGCGGGTTATAATCCCACGCCGGTGTTAGATCGACAATATTTTGAATCCATTTATTTCAGGGAGCCCGGCGGCGTACTATTTGAGGTGGCTACAGCCGAACCAGGATTTGCCATAGATGAAGCACATGACAAGCTGGGGCAGGAGCTTAAACTTCCGCCGCAATATGAATCGCGCCGGGAACTCATAGAAAAAGCCGTAAAACCGGTAAACCTAAACCCTTCAAAATTTTAGACATGTTACACCAAAAAGATTTTAAGTATAACGGAACACCTCTAAAAGATGCAAAAAAGGCACTCATCATGGTTCATGGCCGGGGCGGGTTTGCCGAAGACATCCTGGCGGTGGCCGATCATCTTAAAATAGAAAACTTTGCGCTGGTGGCTCCGCAGGCTTATAACAACAGCTGGTACCCGCTTTCTTTTATGGCGCCGGTACAACAAAATCAGCCCTGGCTCGATTCGGCCATAGAGATGCTGCAGCTCTTGGAACGGGAGCTAAACGAGGAAGGAATAGCTTCAGAAGATATTTATTTTTTCGGATTTTCACAGGGCGCCTGCCTCACCCTTGAGTATGTAACACGAAATGCCAAAAGGTATGGTGGCGTTATTGGGATAATTGGCGGACTTATAGGCAAAGACATCAACACCGGGAATTACCTTACCAATTTTGAAGGCACGCCGGTCTACCTGGGCACCAGTGACCCCGATGCACATGTACCTGCCGAAAGGGTGCAGCAAACCGCAGATATTCTAAGAAATAAAAACGCACAGGTAGAGCTGCAAATTTTCCCCGATGCCGGCCATGTGATCTTACCAGAAGAACTGGGGCGGGCCAATAATTTTATCTTCGGATATTCGGGGATGAAAAACGAAAGGCCCTAAGGGTTATCTGAAGCAAACCATTCGGCATAAGAAGTCTCGGTCTCCTGTAACTTCAGGGAGAAAAGTTTGATATGCCCTGGCAGGCGGCGCTTTATTCTTTCAGCAAAATCCTGGATCATATTCTCGCTGGTGGGCTGGTATTCAACAAGAATAATGTTGTGGCCTCTCTTTTGCAGCTCTTCAGCCAGCTCAATGTGGGGCGTGTTCTTGTTAAAAACAGTGGCGTGGTCAAACTTATCAACAATCTCCTGCTTCACTATTTTTTTGAGGTCACCAAAATCAATGACCATTCCCAGCTTCACATTATCTTCATCTTCTATGGGCTCTCCCTGAACCGTTACCCCCAGTTTATAGCTATGCCCGTGCACATTTTTGCACTTGCCGTCATAGCCAAAAAGCGCGTGGCCTGTCTCAAAAGAAAATTGCTTGGTGATGCGAATAATTGCCATACTCAGGTTTTGTGCAAAGATAGAGCTTGGCCAGCCGAAATTTAACTATTAAGACCAAAAAATTATAAATCTTTGCTTTGGAGACTGTTCCAAAATTGACAAATTCAGGCGTACATTTGCACGCCTAAAAAAATGACATTGGAGATTATAGAAAACCCGGTTTACGAAAAGATCATTTCAGATCTTTCAGAGCAGCACTACTCTATTGTTGAAGATTTCTTCAGCCCCGAAGAAGTTTTGGAGCTGCGCGATTCCTTACTGCACAAATATGAAGAAGACAACTTCAAAAAAGCTGCCATAGGAAACCGTACCAATGAGATCATTGCAAAATCTATTCGCGGAGATTTTATTTTGTGGTTAAATGAAGCTGAAGCAGCGCAGGCCGAAAAAGCCTTTTTTAGGAAGATCAAAGATTTTGTAGATTACCTTAACCGCACCTGTTATATGGGTATTCTTCACAAAGAATTCCACTACGCCTTATATCCCGAAGGCACCTTCTACAAAAGGCACCTGGATACTTTTCAGAATGACGACAGGCGCAAGCTCTCTATGGTGTGCTACCTCAATGAGCAGGACTGGCAACCGGAATATGGCGGCGAACTGGTGATCTATACCGAAGAGGACGGAATGGAGATTTCCAAAAGCATTTACCCCTTTCCCGGCAGAATGGTCATTTTTGAAAGCCAGATCCTGGAGCACGAAGTAAAACCGGTAAAAACCGAACGCCTCAGCATTACGGGCTGGCTGAAGACCCGCTAAAACTACTTCCTGAATTTTTTATATAAAACCACTGCCACAAGCAGCAGGGCAATGATAAGCCACCAGCCGTAACCGCTCAAAAACCTGAGCAGGTCAAAGGTTTCTTCATTTACGGGGAGATCTTCCTGCATTAGCGTTCATTTCTTTTGCGCCAGGCGTACCTCGCGTAGAAAAATATGCCCAATACGATAAGGATGCCCACCAGGTACATCCATTGGTCTTCGAGGAAATGCTCTAAAGAAAATCCGTAACCCTCCCTTTCACTGGCGGGTTGATCTTTGGGTAAATGCTCTTGTTGAAAACTCATACTGCTCGTGTTTTAGGTGTCAAAAATGACATTTTTAGCCGATGCTTTTTTTCTTTCTGAAGAAAGCAAGGTAAAGAATTACTGCCAAGATCACCACGGCTGCGGTCACTACTTCCCAAAAATTAGAACCTACAAAATAACCTATTTCATAGCCTACCTGGAAAGCTTTGGTCTTCTCTATCTCCTGAAAGAGTACAATTCGCAATACCTCCATATTATTTCCTGAATTTTGATAAAGCATTCCTGGTAAATTCCGAAAGAACCAATTCTCCCGAAATTGCCGCACGTTCCTGAAGCAATGAATCCCAGTTTCTGGTCCCTTCCCACAGCACCTGTTTCATTTCCAGAAGGGCATCAGGATTATAAGAAGCCAGTTTCTCCGAAAAGAAACCCAGTTCCTTATCCATATCAGCTGTGTTCTGAAAAACCCGGGCATAAAGGCCTTTTTCTTTGGCCCAGTAGGCATTTTTCCACTCGTGTGCCGCAAGGCTAAGTTCGGCAAGGGCGGCTACGCCCATTTTTCGCTCAATTGCCGGGGCAATGACAAAGGGGCCTATTCCTATACTTAGTTCAGATAATTTTATAGCGGCCTGTTCGGTCGCAAAACAATAATCGCAGGCTGCTGCCAGGCCTACCCCGCCGCCCACGGTTTTTCCGTGAATGCGGCCAGTAATCAGCTTTTTGCAGCTGCGCATGGCATTGATCACATTGGCAAATCCCGAAAAAAATACTTTCCCCTGCTGCATATTCTCTACCGCCAAGAGCTCATCAAATGATGCCCCTGCACAAAATGCCCTGTCTCCTTCAGCTCTTAAAATGATGATCTTTACCTCATCGTCATCTGATAGTTTATGCAGTTCCTTTTCAAGCCGTTCTAACAACACTCCGGGAAAAGAGTTACTTGCCGGGTGCCCAAATTCAAGAGAAGCAATCCCGTTTACAATCTTGGTGTACAAACTTCCATTCTCCCTGTTCGTGGTCATTTTTTTAGTCTTTCCCGTAAAGTTACATTTTTTATTTTCAGTCATGTACTTCTAGGTTTCTTTGTACAGATATTTCCTGCGGAATTTTATCACCAGTGCACTGCTTCTAATGAGCATCCATACAAAGAAGGCGATCCAGATGGCGTGGAGTTTTAATCCGAAGTAATCGCCGAGGAGCAATGCCGGGGTGAACCCGAGAAAGGTGGCCGCCAGCAACACATTCCGAAGATATTTTGCTTCCCCCAGCCCTTTAAAGATCCCGTCGAACATAAAAGCAATGGCATTAATGGGTTGCATGAACAGCACCATCCAGAAAACCGAAGTGAACAGCAGCAGCACCGGCGCTTCTTTACTGAAGATCAAGCCTATTTCTTCATAGAACAGCGCACAAATCCCAATTAAAAAAACAGCGATGATCACAGAATATTTGCTGATCTTTTTGCTCAACTGCCATAAGCCATTGTAATCCCTTGCCCCCAGGAGCCTGCCGCCCATGGCATTTCCGGCATTGGCATAGCCATCAATAAAGAAGCTGAAAAAGAGCCAGATGTTCATGAGGATACTCTGCGCAGCAATATAATTCTTGCCGTAATCTGTCGCATAGGCATTTGCCAGGTAAATGGCGAAATTCAGGGCGGCGGTACGCACAAAAAGGTTTCCGCTCATTAAAAGCAGGGCTTTCATCTGCGGATTGATAGTGCGGCTTAGGCCCAGGTGAAAAGGTGTTTTCTTGAAGAAAAAATACAGCGCCATAATAAGCATGATCAATTGCGCGATCACACTGGCATAAGCGGCGCCTGTGAGGTGCATGGCAGGAATCCAGCCTTCAATTCCGTAGACGAGCGCAAAATCAAGCCCCACATTTACAAGCGCCCCCGTGAGGCTGCACTTCATGGCCCATAAGGTATTTTGAAGCCCCCTAAAAACCCCGAAAAGGGCGAAAGTCACCAGGGTAAGCGGGTAGCCCATAGCGCGGATCTGATAGTAATCGGCAGCGTAGTTGAGCACCTTTCCTTCGGCATTATAGGCACTAAAGATGGCCGCGGCAAAATATGCCGTCACGGCATAGATCAACAGGCTGAGCAAAAAATTGAAGAAGATAGCCTGCGGCACCAGAGTTTTTACCGCGTGAATGCGGCGGGCGCCAAAATGCTGTGACACCAAAGACGAAATAGCAGTTTTGGTCTGCGCCACGATCCAGATGATGGCCGAGAGAAATGAACCTACAATTCCTGCTGCCGCGAGAGCCTCAACCGGGTCTTTGTCCACATTCCCAATAATGGCAATATCGGTCAGGGAGATGAGCGGTTCAGCTATTCCCGCGATGATTGCCGGAATAGCCAGCCTATTGATATTTTTAAAGTTCACTACCGCCATGAGCCCAGTATCTTTTCATAGCAGTAGAAAGGGGATTCGCTTTGCTTCGGAAAATAAATGTTCCCCAGCCTTTTGTAGCCCCGGGCTTCATAGAATTTTTGGTTGCGTTTATTTTCACTGAAGGTATCCAGCCTTACTGAAACGCAATGCTGTTTTTTGGCAAAATCTTCAGCAAAATCCATAAGCCTACGCCCATGCCCGCTGCCCCACTTTTCGGGCTTCGTTGCCAGGCGGTGCACGTAAAGGTTGTTCCCGTTTGGCGTAAGCCATTCTACAGGAATGTATTCTTCATCTATGGCCGGCGTTAAAACAATGATCCCCTCAATATTTCCTTCCTCTTCAAGCAGGTACATTTCCCCCTGTAAAATGTCATTTTTGAGCCTTTCTAAAGAAGGGTAGAATTCATTCCATTGCAGGATCCCTCTTTTCTGCATGGCCAGGGCACAGGCTTCAGTAAGGTTCTTTATCTTTGGGAGATCTTCTATTTTGGCGGGTTTGATCATCTAAAAAAGGCTTTTTGACAAAAATAATTTTATAGAAAGAAATAAAGGCTTTAAACATTGGAATATATTTTATAAATTTGCCCTCATCAATGGGGGATTAGCTCAGCTGGCTAGAGCGTTTGGCTGGCAGCCAAAAGGTC
>Ga0098069_100525_pt1 | contig 15233 bp, 30 predicted proteins | sample 27_taG_FD_92584 | JGI IMG/M metagenome (GOLD analysis project Ga0098069, IMG submission 92584) | Marine viral communities from Cariaco Basin, Caribbean Sea - 27_WHOI_OMZ | ecosystem: Environmental > Aquatic > Marine > Oceanic | place: Caribbean Sea: Cariaco Basin | collected 2014-11-09 | reverse complement strand
GCAATTGCCATTTACTCATCATGATGTGGCGTCGTTTACTAAAGGCCGTTGTACCTGGACAAGGCAGAAATATTTCCAGTTTCCTATAAACTTCCCTGTTATATAATTGCACTATAATTTATAGTATGTAAAGACTAAAAGCCCTCCCCTACAGGGTAAAAGGTCTTTTCAGAAAAAAAGTCCTAAAAATTTTTAAACCATTTAAGACAGGTTAAAACCTGTTGACTATCATTAATTTAAATAATCTTACCTGATTACTTTTGCAACTTTTTTCCGACGTTTCTTCATAGTCGGGTAATTATGAGAAATGCGAAAGTTAGAATTCCAAGTATCACAAAAGGAGGATTTTTTTACGGTTCACCTGGGAAATGGGGAGTGGCTTAAATTCAATAATCGGACTAAAGCTGAGACCTTTGTACGTAAATACAAAAATGTTATCCAGGACAATGTTGGTATGCTGAACCTTATGCAACCACAATTGAACGCTTTGTATCGTCAAAACATTATGTCTCTGGACGATACGACACAAAGGAGGATCAGCCAGGAATTAATGACTTTTGAAAAGCGTTTTGATTTTATTTTTGGAACTTTTAGTCCTGGAAATCAAAATTCGTTTATTTTTCAAAATATAGATACGTGCTTAGGTGCGCTATGTGAAACCTCCCGGCTGCTGTATGACTACGCTAAGCGGTATAAACATTATGGGTTAAAAATTTCTATTCTTCCAATAATAAAGAATTTGGAAATAATTGAAAGACAATTGAACCTTGACAAAAAGAATCTTTTTGTTAATAATGGCTACCGACGAAATGTGAAAATATTAAGTCTATCAGAAAAGCCCTCTAACCTTGAAAAAACTTCGAGTTAAATACGAACCAAAGCACAACCAGGAAACCTTTGTACATGTTGCTAAAACAACTGGATTTTTCCAGCCTGGTATTGTCTATACTTTAGTTGAATTTCCTTATGACCAATTTATACGTCAGGCATTATGTGTAGATGTTAGAACAATAAAAAGAGAGGATCTTACTCCTGAAATATCTTATCTCGATGCTAACTGTGATCTTGAGATATTTCAAGAAATACTGGATAATCGTGGTTTAGCAATTGAACAACTTTTAACGGTTGCCACTTTTACCTATCCAAAGAACTCCAGGGAACATTTTTTAAGTAAAATTCAAAACCAGGAGAAACAAACCGAATCAGCAAAGCAAAAAGAATCATTAGTGATCACGGACCCTTTTATCCAGTCCCAGATTGAATTCATTCAAAATCTATAGGCTATGCTGTTACAATTATTGGTAAACAACTTTTGGTTTACAACTTCGCTCTATTTCGGGAAATCTATTCCTGACACAAAAAAAGCAATGGAACTCCTGGAGGAGAAACTTGATTCAGGCCATTATAAGGCCTCTGAACATTCTCCCCAGGTTCATCGTTGTTTTGAATATTACCTCGAAAACAAGGAAACCTTATGCTTGATACCATAAGGCTAAGGCTTTATGGAATCTTAGATACAAAAGGAGATACTCTGTCCGTGATTCAAAAGGAGAACGGGCTGAGTAACTTCGTTGCGCCTGAGCACAACGAATTGTATTTAAAGATTCTTGAAAAGCGAGGAAAGGATTTTACTATGCGTGTTATTTTCAATAAAGAAAAACAGGCGTGGGAAAATGTTTCCCAGGAGGAATACAACGTTTCGGAATATGCTAAAAATACGTTTCATGACCATTCAAGGCAAATGATACGCTTTGTTGACGAGGAAAAAGAAAAAGAAATCAATATGAAAATCAATGGGACCTACCGGGTTCCTTCCAGTAATTCGAATGTAACTTTTAACGTTTCGGAAAACGGTTCTTATATTGATTTTGAATTCTCAATCCCGAAATATTTATATGGCCATTCCCTAGCGGAGTTTATTCCTCAACAGGGTTCGGACCTTAAATTTCAGCAAGGAATCAATTTGTTGAATTTTGACCAACAGGCGAAATACCTCTATAAAAGGTTGAATAATTTTATTGACAAATTTTTCCTGGACCTTTGCGGTTATTTCCAGGTTGATACGCTTCCTAATAAGAAGTATGTTGAAATTCGTCGTTTGGATATTTGCTATAATCAATGGTTCCCGACTAAGGACGAGGCGTTGATGTATTTGAGGGAACAAAAGAAACTGGATATGAAACGACAGCGCCAAAATGCTAACCTGGCGAAAAGTTTTGATACCAGTATTTCTTATCATTCCTCGACTGGTTCCTATTTCAAGATTTATCATAAGGGTTCTGAATATTCAAAGAGTGAAGGAGACCTGAAAAAACACCTGGAGATAAACCGTGAATATATTGACAAATTAACCAGACGAATGGCCAGGCGTCATAAGGATGTTTATACCAAATATAGGAAAGTAATTTGGTCTAAAATGGAGGCAAAAGGCAAAGGAGAATCCTTTGTCATTGACGAAGAAACAAAAAAGGAAATAAAAGAAACTGTAGATCGAATTTATACCAGAATTCCTTACAAAATTGATTTCCTGAAACAGGAAATGGATAAAGTCCTGAGATATGAGATTTCACTTTCAAGTAAGTTTTTTTCAAACCTCTATAAAAGCAAAATTTTTCGCTGTGGTTCAAAAAAATATGGGCTGCGAGCTGACCCTTACCATTCCCAGGCAATAAGAACTTATAAGGATGTAAAGAACGCCCTGGACAATCGAACCAGGAAGGATCGGGCGGTTCCTCCCCGGGACCGACAACTTTATAAGGAAATTCACGAATGGAAAAACAGGTCTGTAAGTTTAATTCTCGGTAAATCGCATGTACTGAGCAGGTTCGAGCGCAAAGCTGGAACCGACTGGAATGAGGCTACTGGTCGCTATAAAATTTCCAGGTTCGAATATGCTCATACTGTCCTGGGTAAAAAGGACGTTGGGCATTTCTCAGATTTTTTCCTCAGGAAATGTGTTGATCATTTCCAGGAACTGGTGAATTACTATCAAATCAAAACACTGAAGCCTTATGACGAAATCCTGACCAGGATGCACGCCTATAACCAGGAGGCAGAAAGGAAAACTGAGGAATTCAATCTAATGAATGAACACTTGACTTTGACCTGGGACGGGAAACCAGTTCGCAAAAAGAACGGGCAAAAGGTGACAAAAGCAAGTCAACTTTTGAAACGCTCTGAGTTGGTTGAAATGGGAATGAAAAAAGTGAATACAACAATCCTGGGAACAATTGTTACGCAATTGGAAAAGGGGAAGTCCCTTGATCAAATTTTCCGAGAACTGAAAACCAGTTCTTCGGCAAAATCCAGGATAAAACAGGACCTTAAAATATTTGGAGTGTTCGAGCAAAGTTTGAATACGCAAATAAATATTGAGGTTCGGACGGACTTCTTTCAATATTACTGGAATACGGACTCAGAATTTTATCGCGCTAAATTTTACACTGAACCAAAACATTTTAATTATGGCCAATACAACGTTCGCCAGGATAACGTTCGAGCAAAGGAAATTGCTTGAAAATCTTAAAGTGTCTTTAGGATTGAAAAACGAACGGGAGGCAATTGATTTTATAATAAAAGAAAATGCTCGCCTGGAACAGGAAAACAAAGTTTTTAAGGACCTGGAAAAATCCAGGGAACTTCAAAAACTGAGAAAATAGAAAAGGCCCTTTTGTGCACAAAACGCAAAAGGGCCTTTTTCGGTCTTAAATTTATGTCAAATAAAAAAGCACAAAAATGGCAAGTAAAAAAACGAATAGCTGGTTAGTGACTGGTGCGGTTGTAATCGCAATCGCTGGTGTTGCAATCAAGTTCCGTGAAAAAATTTATGACCTGGGCGACAAAGTTGGTGTGCCAATCAGGGATTATGTGAACTAAGAAAAAAGAAAAGTAGAAAATGCAAAAGCAATTAAACTTTGACACTCGTTACACGATTGTCGTAAAAGAAGAAACTTTGAAAGGATTCCTTTTAAAGTTTAGACCTTATAAAGCTGGGGCAAATCCTGACGTTGATCCTGATGTTCTTTGTCCTATTGCAGATTTGAATAAAATCGCAATTGATGTTGTTATCCGTAGAGCAAAAGGAAACGGGCAATTTGACGAAATCCGTCACTTTGAAGGTTACTTTATGGACTATCTTCTTGGTCTTTATGCTCAGAATAACAAGCTTGCTTTGAACACAAAAGAAACTGGTTCTGGTTACCTGTGCAATATCGACCTTTCTCCTTCTGTGATTCAATTGAAAGGGGACGATGAAATGGTTATCAAAATCAATGTTCCTAAAATCGCCTGGACTGGAACTGTTGTTTCTCGTTCTTCAATTGAATTCTTGACTATGAGTTCAAATGAGAGACCTTCTCACTTCATCCCGCAGGTGAAAGCTTTCCCAATTGGAAATGGTGAATTCCAATTCGATAAGAACCTTGGGAACGGTCTTTTGAAAATCGTTGCTGCAACAGATTTTACTGCTGCTTATGATGCAAGTCAAAAAGCGAAACTTGTTTCGGGTGACGTACGTGGAAATGGTCAAGGTGGGCCTTTTGAAAAGAATTTCACTGAACCTCAGTTGTTGGCTGAAAATATGCACTATTTCGACAACAATCCTGAGAGTGATGTAGAGGACCTTGTGATTCATTGGAGTGAAACTCCTGTGAACAATGTTTCCCTGAGATTCAAGCTTGATAAAGCTGCTGATCAGGATGCAAAAGTTCTCACCCTGGGTCTTGTTTCTGCTCGATAAAAAGAACTGCTTTGTTGAATGTAAAAAAGGCTGGAATAGGACGGTATTTCAGCCTTTTTTTTCAAAAACCAATATTTAGAAAATGAAATTATTCGATGTTATCCTAAAGTTGATCAAAACTTTAATGCTGGTTTCATCTGACGACCACGCACAATTGACCGCTGACGTAAAAGAATGGGAGGCCGACGCTACTCCTACAAGTAAGGACAAAATGAAAGCCCTGTATGCAAAGCTGCATAAAGGAGTTTTTATTCGTTTGCTTATGCCATTCCTTTTTTATGTCGTTTTGAACAAAATGAGAAATGCCATGAATCCGACCACTTCTGACGGGTTCCTGGATGACTAATAAAAACGGAATATGAATTTATTCGGAACAAAATTAAACCTGTGGGGTCAAGGTTCTTCCGTGACTTCCTATACTTCCACTTCTACGGGTGGAAATAATGTAGGTTCTGTTGCTGCTGACCTGGCTGGTGGTGCTTTGGAATCAATTCCCGTTGTCGGAAAATTCCTTTCAGGAATTGTAGATAAACTGGAGATTTCAAAAAATATCGGCCTGGTAAGTAAATATGGGCTTTCTTCTTGGGGTGCTGGACAATCACCTGAGAGAATCAAGGGACAATTTGCTAAAAACATTTATCCCTGGTATCAAGCACAATTGAAGTCAATAACTCCTGAAAATATGGGTGCTGTGTTGACAGAAATGTATTATGGCTTGCTGTCGAACCTGGAATATCATAAGCACCTGAGGAAACATCATGCAAATGCTGGTTCCACGAAAAAGGCTTATGAATGGTCTATGCCTGAACTTCAACGCCTGCTGAAATCAGTTGAGGCTATTGCCTCCAGTATGAGTTCAAACGGTGTTCAAGTGAAAATCGAGAACTATTCCAGGCCAATCGAGTTTGTGGACCTTAAAGATATGAGTGGGACCATTCGGGACAAAGATTCCGACAATAGTCCTGTAACCTTTAAGAGGTTCACAATCGACGCTGATGGGGTTCGTTCGCTGGAGGTGGACGAGAACGGTCAAGTGACAAAAAAATCGGGTTCCAGCGGTCTTTTGGCCCTGGCTGGAATAGGTTTCGCAATCTTTAAAGGAATGAAGTAATGGCAAAAACAGGAGTAAAAAATAAGTGGCAATATACTCACGGGTTCGTGAATCGTGCTGGTGCTGTTGTCCTTAGATTTAAGAACGCTACAAAGAATGCTCGGTACAACTATAAAGTAGTTGAAATTCCAGTTAAAGGAAAGGTTCTTTTTACCTATCAAATTCCTGCTGCTGGTAGAGGTTATCAGAAAACGTTCACCAGGAAAAGAACGAAAGCCCTCCTGGCAAAATATGGGACTTTCAAGAAGTATATCGTTTAATTGAAAAACTGGAAATATGTTAGTTAAAGCATTAAGACCTATTACAAAAATGGTCACTGGGAAAGGTTCCACAAGGACCAGGAAATTCCGCTATCAAGTAAGACTTAGAGGCCGCCAGGTGTCTAAGCACTACACGAAAAAAGCTGCTACTGCTGCTGCAAGGAAATTACCTGGTGCAAGGATCTCTCCGATTCGTGCAATGAGGAGGAGATAAGAAGCTGGTTGGTTAGTTTCTTTTGCCCCTCACGTTATTCGGAAGAATTGTGTGGGGGGTTTTTCAATTAAGACTATGAATAAAAAAGGAAATCAAAGAATGATTAAATGGACGGTATTGATACTGCTCCTTTTACTGGCGTTCGGGAAAAAAATCATGACTGCCCTGGGTATGGATTGTGCCTGTGAAAGTTATCAAAATGGAGGTGGATCTGAACCAGGCACGCCTGGATCTTTTCCTGGTTCATTTCCAAATGATAACATTTTAACCTCTCAAGCGGAAATTGATGTTGAATTACATCAAAGGGCCGAGGACCAGGATATTCAGAATTTATCTAATGATATGCTGGTTAAAAAGTTTTTTCCAGGAACTCAGACTTTACAACTAACTCAATTAAGCTATGATAAAAACTATATCTAAAAACTGGACGGTTATCCTGGTTGCCGGGTTGGGAATAATGGCAATTGCCGGCTGGAACTTGAAAACCATTATTGACGAAATAAAGGGGTTTTTATCTCCGAATTCGGACGTTGACCAGGTGAAAAGTGAAAGCGGTTCCACCTTGTCTGATACTGCTGCCAGTATTTTAGCTGAAACGCTTTATGATGCTATGGAGGGGACTGGAACCGACGAACATACAATTTACCTGGCTTTTAAGAAAATGGCAAATAGAGCTGATTTTAATAAAGTTTATAATGCCTTTGGAAAACGCCAATACTCCAGGACCTGGGGGAATGTTGGGGACCCTGTGACAAGTTCCAGGTACGACCTTATTCAGTGGTTGGCTTATGAGCTTACCAATGAGGAAAGGAATAAATTGGTTCAGGACAATTCACAACTTCAAATCTTTGGTTAATGGCAAAGGCACTGAAACTAACTGCTCTGGCTTTGATAGGAGGTCCTATTGCTTTGTTCGTTCTGCTGGTTCTCCTGGCGTTTATCCTGGCCCTGGTTCCGTTTGGGACAATCGGGTTCATTGCCTGGAGGTTTTTTGCCTGGAGGACTGAAAAGGAACGAATGAAAAGAAAAACTGAAGTGAAACTGGAGGAAATTCGTCGAAACGGATTTCCTCAAATGATTGAATAAAAATGATTTTTGAAGAAAAAATTCCTGTTCAATATAGAACCGCCTTTTTAGAAAAGGTGGTCGAAATAAGCGAAAAATTGGGTGTAAATCCAAATTGGCTTATGGCAATTATGAATTGGGAAAGTGCTGGTACTTTCTCAGCATCTGTAAAGAATCCATATAGCGGTGCTACTGGTCTTATTCAGTTTATGCCCGCTACTGCGAGGGACTTAGGAACTACTGTTGAGGCTTTAGCTTCAATGAGTGAAATTCAGCAACTGGATTGGGTGTACAAATATTATGTTCGGTATAAGTCTAAACTTAAGTCTTATACTGATCTGTATCTTACAACCTTTTATCCGGTTGCTGTTGGTAAACCTTCCGATTATGTTCTGGGTAATTCTGAATTCTGGATTCAGAAAATAGCTGAACAAAATCCGGCTTTTGATTTGAATAAGGATAGGAAAATCACAAAGGGAGAAATTGAGGAATTTATGTTGAATAAAATTCCTTCTGAGTGGTTTGACGTGTTTAAAAAAAAAGCTTTGAAACACTGTCCGCACTGCTGCTTACCCTTGTACTAATGTTCATCCTGGGACGGAAATGGAAATAAATATGACGGACTTAAAAGTAATAACAATGTCGTTTCTCTCTGTGAGTTCGTCAATAGTTATGCACGGGCAAACATTTTTGAACGTGACCATTTCGATTTTGACAATCATTTACCTGGTTTTGAGAATCAAAAACGCCAAACAAAAAAAAGAAAATGACTAGTGTACCAATTTTAGGAATAATCGGTAAGGCCCTGGGGAAAGTCCTGGGGTCTACTGAAGCTGACGGGAAAAGCCAGCTTTTGGAGTTGTTTAAGGGCAATGGACAAAAGCAACGGGAATTCGAGGCTGAAATGGAACGCCTGGACCAGGAACGACTGGAAAAGGTCCTGGAGGACCGAATGAGCGCAAGAGAAATGCAAATACAGGCTTTAAAGCAGGATGATATTTTTAGTAAAAGGTATGTGTATTACCTGGCTTCTGCTATCATCGGTACGACTATTTTGTTATCTCTTGTTCCTATGTTTTTCGTTATTCCACAAGGAATTAACGAAAGCCTCGTTAATCGTGCAACTGATTTTTTTTATACAATAGGAGGTGTTTCTGTCCTTGGTTATTTTTTTGGGGCTGGCCTGCAAAAAACAAAAGTTTATGGACGTGAAAGATAGACCTGGATTTATTAATAATATAGATCTCTGGGGGGCAATCCTCTCACTTGTCGTTGCTGTTTATACAATTTACATTTTGAAATTTAAAAAATAGAAAATGAGTTATTTAGGTTACAATAAAAGACCAAAGGGCCTTGACAATGCAAAAGTTAAGGTTGGAATAACTGAAAAAATTATTCAAGAGGTTCCTTTAAAAGAATGCAAACTCCCCAAAGATTTTTGGCAACCTCCAGTTTACGAAGTGGGTGGTTATCCTGTCGAATGGAAATTAGTTCTCGGTGGTTTAAATCTTCAATCTATGGAAGAGGTAGGTCAAAAATGGAGAAGCACAACTATTTGTAATGGTTTACAAAATCTTGAAAATGAACTTCAAAAAGTGAGTTTACCTCTAATTAATACCACTGAGTTAGATGGTTATTTTTTTGGTTTGAATAATTATTGGAAAGATAATTTAACCGAATTACATGATTTGAATGGACAATTTAAAACGGCCACGTCTTATGCTTTTTCAATGCCGAATAAGAAAGTAATGGTTTTGCCTGGTCTTGAAATTTTGGATCAACTTTCTTTTTATGGTGCTGGTAATAATAGCTTGGAATACTTGGATATTAGAAATTGTACAAATGTGGTTTCTAGATACAATGGAGGTTTGGGGAATAATAATCACTATAAAGCTGGTTGTGTCATAATTGCAAATCAAGTGTTAGCTACAATTGACAATGGAAATATGCATCCTGATTTATTAAGGTTGCAAAATGATAAAGCTGCTCAAATAACATTTATTTAAAAATTTATAAAAATGCAATATACATTAGATTCAGTAGTACAATTAGAGGAATCTCTTAAAAGGGAATTCCCAGGTTTTGCAATTGATAGGATACCAGTTGTTAAAGCTGGGGACCAGCTTAACGGAATGGTCGAAAATCCCCAAATAGTATATTTCGGGGTTTTAACTACAAACGATACGAACCAGGCAAAACTGAGTTATAGGGGTAACGAGGTTTTAACAATGGACTCAGGTTCTCAGGCAATTGTCTGCTTTACAAAGGCAGAATTCTTGACTGAAGCAAATGAACCAGTTGAAAATCCAAAGGGCCTTTTCAGAGGCTTTGAAATTCAAGTTCAATCATAAATTAATAATCAATCAATCAAAAAACGAAATGAGAAATCAAATTAGAATACAAATTTTTAAGGTTTTAGTTTTTTTAGCAATGTTTACACTTTGCGCTGCGGCCTTTGCCCAGGAACCGAAAGAAATGAAATTAATAGAGGCTCCTGGAGAGTTAAAGGAGAAAGTTGTGGTTATGAATCACAATTCTTTTCCTTTGATCCTTAAAGAATTTAAGGACGGCTGTAAATTTTACCAGGTGAATCACGATAAATTATTTTCCCTCGATGCAATAAAACTTGTTCCTGGAAATCTTGGTTTCCTGGGAAGGGTAGAGGGGAACGTTATCGAGGTGAACCAGGAATTAGTGAATTATCCTAATTTACTCCGCTTGGTCACTTTAAGGCAATTAGGAAAGTACCTTGGCCTGAAGGAATTAAAAGAAGGTCGTGAAATAATGAGTGAAACATGGTCTTTGACGCTTCAGGATGAAATTTATGCACGTCGTCACCGTGATCGTCCTCACCAAAGGAAACATTTTTTTGAGGCCCTGGCCGAAAACAAACCTTTGAAAAAGGAAATTTAGTTTGTCACAAAAAACAGAAAAGCCCCTCAAAGGGCTTTTTTTTATATTTTAGTGGCAAAACTAACGATATGATGAATGACCTACAACAGCCAGTGAAACGCAATTCTTATGCTTTTATAAAGGGTCGAATTGCTGAAACGCTTATTGAGGAATTATTCCTGTCCCTGGATTTCCAGGTTTATCCATTTGGAATGGAGAATACCGTACCTGAGATTAAGAACCAGTTACGAGGCAATACGGAAAGGGTCGCAACTCAAATAAGGAACATGCCCGACTTTGTAATAAAAAGGCCAGGGGAGAATCCCTTATTTGTCGAGGTGAAATTCAGGGCAAATGGGACTTTTAAATACAAGGATTTAATAAAGAACTATGAGGAATATCCTTATAAGAATGTTGTTGTTGTAGTCGTCAGCAAAACGCATATTAAGGCTGTTTTTGTAGAGGATTTGGAGAAGGGAAAAGATATTACTCCAGATTCCAGGAATTACCTGGGGAAGGTTTTAAAGTTTTCCAGGGAGGAGAAAGATAAGATCATAGATTTTTGCAGCTACGCAACACAATTTTTTGCAGCAGTTTAAAACAGAAAAGCCCGTTTAAGGGCTTTTTTTTATTTGTTTGAACTCCTGTATCAAAAAATCAAAATCCTTTAGGAATTGATTTAAAATAGGTTTTTCTGTTTCTATTTTTAGAAACGATCCGAAAGAATAATGGAATTCCTCCAGGACTGAAATTTTTCTTTGTTTCGCCTGAAAAGACAACTGAGAAACGAAGTCTGTAAAAACTATAAATTGAACCATAGGAAAAATAGTGAGAAGCGTTCCAGGTTTGGGTGCTTAGGTATGGGTGGGAACGCAACGATTTTTAAAAATAAGGAACCAGGATTTTTACCTGGTTCCTTGGCTTTTGTCTTAACATAAAGGTTTTATTTTTCGATCCTCAATGATCTCCTGGCCCCTGGCCACAAATCGAACTTGTTTTTGGATCAAATTGTTTAGATCGTCTTGGGCTTCAGGTTCGTTAGAGAACCTTTTTTTAAGCGCTTTTAGGCGTTTAATTTCTTTCTTCGCTTTGTTGACTTGTTGAGTTGTAATATTTTTCATAATTAAATTGTTATCAAAAGATTGGATTTTACCAGGTGCCCAGCTGGAGATCTGCGAACGCCTGGATAAAAAATGTTATCAAAATTCTTTTTTAAGGAACCGGTTCTGGAATAACTTTAATTGATATCATTTTTATCAATTTTTCCTGGTTACCAGGGGAAGATCTTCCGGAACCGGTTCAACTAATGTTATCATTCCTTTTCGTTTAAAAGAGACAATTCCCATTTCACGTTTTCTTTAAAAGCCTCCAGTAGTTTGTTTTTATTTTTTTCCTCTTTCAGTTGACTTTGAGATTCTTTTAAAAGGGAAATAATTTCCAGGTGGCGATCAATCATTTGCTGAATAGCTTTTGAATTGGTCTTTTCCTGGTAAAATTCTTTAATGTTCTCAAGGTTCTGAGATTGTTTCTCAGAAAGGGACCTAATTAAAATTGTTTTACTCATGTTGAAAATTTTAAAGGGTTTCCCCGTTCACATAAGATTTTATTGTACTGTCTGAATCGAACCAGTCTGAAACATATATACGACCTGAAGCGGTCACGTTTACGTGTTGAGCGTACCCGTTTTTACTTTCTTCCCTAGCCTGGTGTTTTGCTTTTTCTAAAGTCATAACTGAGAATAAATGAGGTTTATAATTTCGTTGGTAATAATGGCCGCTAAAAGAATAGCGGCCATGTAAAACAGGATTTTTTGTGTTTTGCTCATAAGGCATAAGAATCAAAAAGTTCTGTGTTTTCGTGCTTGTACCTTTTGGCCAGGTAAGGCGAATAAATTTCCAGGTAAGTGTTTTTAAATTCTTCGTAAAGTCTTCCGCTTACCTTGAGATATTTAAATGCTCTTTGGAAATCTGCGTTTCCAATGGAGCCGCTTTCCAGCCATTTCACCTGCTCTCTAAAATTTTTAACGCCTTTCTCATAAGCTTGTGTTTTTGTGATGAAGGTGTTATCTATTTTTACCAGTAGGTAATCGTTGATATTGTCGCTGGGTTCTGCTAGCCGGTCCCAGTTGTTTTTGATTTCGTTATTCACCCAATCTTCAATGGGTCCCTTTGAGACCAAAACCAGTTTATCTTCATCCCAGGGAATTGAAAAACATTCAATGTGTCCGTTTTCAATTTTGTAATGAAATTCTGCTGGCCCGTCATATATTGAAGTGGCCGGGGAGAGTGTTTTCATTCCTCTGATGAAATCAAAAAATGATGTTCCTCCAGTTGCTTTTATAACATCTACAATATGAAAAGCTGCTCCTACTGGGTAATTGTCATGATGGTTATAACAAAGATTTTTTTCGATGTAATAGGTTCCTCTTGTACTCATAATTGGCGTGTTTTAATTATTAATTTATTGATTTTAAGTAAGTGTTATTTCAACTATTCCGTCTTCACTTATTCCTGTGAAAAGGCCGCTATTGGTGTCTAAAGTGAAGTTTATTACATTTAGCTCATGAGCTACTTTTCTGTTTTCAGGAGTATTTTTTCCTTGTAAAAAGATTCTTTTTTTAATGAGATTAATGGAGTAAAATCCTGTTAAATCATGGAAATCTGAAAGAGTGATGAACTTTCGAATTGAATTTTTCATAAAACGTGTTTTTAGTAGTTAATTTTCTTTGCTCGAATCCTGAATTACACTTTCGGGCAATCCAGTTTGAGCTTTTTCTCTCAATAATTTTTTGTTCGGTTGGGAACTGGAAAAAGGAAACCTAAGTTTCCCTTTCGCTGTTTTCAAAATGTCAAAGAACTGTGTCTTTCGGTGTAAACTCAGAATCGCTTATCTCTGAACCTCATTTTAGACAAAGGCTTCATTAGCCACATATAACCATGAAAAAAGTTTTAGAAAATTGACGGCTTTTTCAGCCGTCTTATTTTCTCTTTTTTAAGGGTTTATGCTGTGGCGTTTGAAGCCTTTGTCTGAGGTTTGTTGAGAGATAACGGGGCTGATTCCGAAAGGCTACAGTTCTACATTTTGAGAATAGGGAAAGGGAACCCTAAAGAATTCCTTTTCCGGGTCACAACCTTGTTTCGGCTTTTTCAGCCGAAACGAACAAAAGTTTCTTCCATAGCGCCGCAGGCTTTTCGCCACTGCGTAATACTACCCCCGATTGAACTGAAAATCCTTTTTTTGAAAGAAATAACATGCTCCAGGAATCAAATACAAGCCTTCTCCTGAAGTTGAATTTATGGACAGCCTTAACACTGATTTAATAAAAAAAGATTGTAAGGGAAAGCGGGAAGGAGGTCCTGGAACAAATGGCAGTGCTCCACATAGTAACACGCACTGCCGAATCCCACTTGTGCAAAGTGAAATCTCATAACCTATCTGAAAATCAAATTTTTATACCAAAACCCGAAAAATCTCGGGGGCGCATGGGGCGCAAAAAATAACACTACTGAAAATCAAGCAGTTACACATAATTAACTGATTATTAACACCTTTTAACTTTTTTTAATCCTAACTTTCTGACAATGAAGGTTGTAAGAAATTTAACATTATTTATGTAGGGACTGTTAAAAAAATCCTGACTATATTGGTCCTGTAGTTCTTTGAAATATCGGAAAAAACGGTTGTAAGTTAATTGGGTACTCAAAACATTCAACAAACATGAGTACTGGAACATTAAACAAAGTAATGCTAATAGGTCACTCTGGTGACGACGTAAAAATCCACTATTTTCAAGGTGGTGGTTGCCAGGGAAAATTTCCATTAGCGACAAACGAATCTTACACGAATAAAACTACTGGGGAAAAAGTTTCTTCAACGGAATGGCACAACATTATTCTTCGAAATAAGGCTGCTGAAATCTGCGAAAAGTACCTGAAGAAAGGCGACAAGATTTATATTGAAGGTCGAATTCAATCCAGGAAATGGACTGACGATAAAGGAACGGACTACTACGTCACGGAAATTCATGCAACGGACTTTACTTTCTTAACTCCAAAATCTTAAGGCTATGAAATTCAAAATTTTTGAAGGCTTAGATATTCGGGTTAATAAGAAAGGCAAAATAAAAATCAGTTGTGATGAGCGATTAGCACCTGAGGAGATTGAGGAATTTATTGAATTTGCAGAAGCCTGGGAAATGAATCAGGAAGGGAAGAAGTTTTATAAGGTTTACAAAACTGACTATCAAAGGAAATTAGAGGACCTTAAAAAGGAACATTCCTTAATGACTGATGATTTGGTTGAAAAAATTCAGGAAATCTTTTCTTTGAAAAAACAAATTCATAAATTATCTGGAATAAATGAGACCAACTCTATTTATATTGAACGATGCGAAAATCGAATTCATGAATTAGAAACTGCTCTTATGAAAATCAATGCTATTACTGCTGACGAACTTTAGAAATATGCCCTGGGTTTCATTGGCGTGTTTCCTGGGGTTTTAGGAAGTCCAATAAAACAGTATTGTATGCGCCTGTACACGGTAAACTCAGAGGTGGGTCGAGTATATGTCTCGCAGACTTCCTTTTTTAAAATCTCCTAAATTTTATTCGTAATGACTAAACTTCAACAGGAATATGAGAAACTCTATTCTCAGAATTTTCTTTTAAAGACTGAAAACCACGAACTGAATAAAGAAGTAGGTTTTTGGAAGTTTCTTTGGATTGGAACTGTTATTGGAATGATAGTTTACCAATCTTTTTTTTAATTCAAGATTTGCACTATAATTTATATTATGTAAAATAAAACATTTAAGAAATGTATTATTTTACATATTTTCTCTATTCCTCCCGTTTCTATTAATTTTAATTGTGTGCAGTGTAATGCCTTTAATTTCTTACTTGTAGTCTTACCGACTTAAAAAATCATTCAGGATCTTTCTTTACAATCTGTCCG
>Ga0098069_100524_pt1 | contig 15272 bp, 16 predicted proteins | sample 27_taG_FD_92584 | JGI IMG/M metagenome (GOLD analysis project Ga0098069, IMG submission 92584) | Marine viral communities from Cariaco Basin, Caribbean Sea - 27_WHOI_OMZ | ecosystem: Environmental > Aquatic > Marine > Oceanic | place: Caribbean Sea: Cariaco Basin | collected 2014-11-09 | reverse complement strand
TGCACGTCCGCAATTCGGAGTCGCCAAGCCCATGCGCGGCGGCACTCCGACGCCGTCCCCGAAATCGCCCGAACCCGACGATGGCGGCGAACAGTTTCCGCCGCTGCCGACCGACGCGCCCGAAGCCGCGGCACCCGCCTCCGCGAACGGCGATGCGATGTCGCGCCTCGCGGAGCGGATGAACACGACCCATTCGGGCCAGAGCGAGGTCGGCGGTTTCGAAGCCAGCGTCCACAAGATCAAGGAGCAGGTGCTCCCGCGCCTGCTCGAACGCGTGGATCCCGAAGCGGCAGCCACGCTGACCAAGGATGAACTGTCGGAGGAATTCCGCCCGATCATCATGGAAGTGCTGGCCGAATTGAAGGTCACGCTGAACCGGCGCGAGCAGTTCGCGCTCGAGAAGGTGCTGGTCGACGAATTGCTGGGTTTCGGCCCGCTGGAGGAATTGCTCAACGATCCCGATGTCTCGGACATCATGGTCAACGGCCCCGACCAGACCTATATCGAGAAGAACGGCAAGCTCGTCATCGCGCCGATCAAGTTCCGCGACGAGACGCATCTGTTCCAGATCGCGCAGCGCATCGTCAACCAGGTTGGCCGTCGCGTCGACCAGACCACGCCGCTTGCCGACGCCCGCCTCAAAGACGGTTCGCGTGTGAACGTGATCGTTCCGCCGCTGTCGCTGCGCGGCACTGCGATCTCCATTCGTAAGTTCTCCGAGAAACCGATCACCCTCGACATGCTCAAGGAATTCGGTTCGATGTCGGAAAAGATGTGCACCGCGCTGAAGATCGCGGGCGCATGCCGGATGAACATCGTCATCTCGGGCGGTACCGGTTCGGGTAAGACGACCATGCTCAACGCGCTGTCGAAGATGATCGACCCGGGCGAGCGCGTGCTGACTATCGAAGACGCCGCCGAACTCCGCCTGCAACAGCCGCACTGGCTGCCGCTCGAAACGCGCCCCCCCAACCTCGAGGGCCAGGGCGCGATCACCATCGGCGATCTCGTCAAGAACGCCCTGCGTATGCGCCCCGACCGCATCATCCTGGGCGAAATTCGCGGCGCGGAATGTTTCGACCTGCTCGCCGCGATGAACACGGGCCATGACGGTTCGATGTGTACGCTGCACGCCAACAGCCCGCGCGAATGCCTTGGCCGTATGGAAAACATGATCCTGATGGGCGACATCAAGATCCCCAAGGAAGCCATCAGCCGCCAGATCGCCGAAAGCGTCGATATCATCGTCCAGGTCAAGCGCCTGCGCGACGGTTCGCGCCGGACGACCAACATCACCGAGGTCATCGGGATGGAGGGCGACGTGATCGTGACGCAGGAACTGTTCAAGTTCGAATATCTGGACGAGGGCGAAGACGGCAAGATCATGGGCGAATACCGCTCGTCGGGCCTGCGTCCCTATACGCTCGAAAAAGCGCGCCAGTTCGGCTTCGACCAGGCCTATCTCGAGGCGTGCCTTTAAGGAGCTTCGCGAATTGACTAGCGCCTTCAGCCGCGAAGATGACGCCTGCAGCTAGCCCTGCAGGATCGCCGGCACCGCGGCCGCCAGCAATCCGCCACCGATGACCGCCAGGGCGAGGAACATTCCGGTCCACGGCATCCAGCCGACGCGGTTGAGTTCGGCCCGTTTCATCCGCCGCCGTTCCATCAGCAGGCAAGCAAGCGCCGCGGCTATGCAGGCCGCGCCCCAGTAGGCGGCCAGTTCGGCATCGCTTGCGAACAGCAGGAATTCGGGTTCTTTCACAGTGCGGGCATATGGGCCGGCCGGGCGGCGGCTTCAATCTCCCGCTTGCACTGAGCCAAGGCTGCTCTACCCGCCACAGGCGATGCAGCCCGAAAGCGATCATCCCCATCACCGCCCGCTGCTCGCGCTGGGACTGCGCTTGGCGGCGGCGCTGGTGCTGGCCGGACTGCTCGCTTGCGTAAAGCTCGCCAGCGAACGCGGCATCCACCTCGCGGAGATCATGTTCTGGCGGCAATTGCCGACCATTCCGATCCTGCTGGGATGGTTCGCGCTGCGGCGGCAACTCGGCACGCTCAAGACCGCGCGGATGGGATCGCACCTGCGCCGTTCGGGTTTCGGCATGGTCGGCATGACGATGAACTTCGGCGCGGCCACGCTGCTGCCGCTCGCGGTTGCCACCACGCTCAACTACAGCTCAGCGATCTTTGCCGTCGTGCTGTCGGCGCTGGTGCTGCGCGAACCGACCGGGGTCTGGCGCTGGAGCGCGGTGGCACTGGGCTTCACCGGCGTCGTCGTGATCGCACAGCCATGGGGCGGCGAACTGCCGTTGCTGGGGGCCGCGATCGCGCTTGGTGCCGCGCTGATGATCGCGCTGATTTCGGTCCAGCTGCGCGATCTCGGGCGCACCGAACACCCCTTCACCATCGTCTTCTATTTCTCGCTCTTCTCGGTGCCCGTGCTCGCGCTGGCGATGCCGTTCGTCGGCCAGGCGCATCCGCTGGAGGACTGGCTGCTCCTGCTCGCCTGCGGCGTCATCGGCCTGCTGGGACAGGTCCTGCTGACTGCGGCGCTGCGCTACGGCATGGTCGCGAATGTCATCGTCATGGATTATTCGGGCCTCGTCTGGGCTACGCTGTTCGGCTGGCTGGTCTTCAGCAATCTGCCGCCCGCCTCGTTCTGGATCGGCGCGCCGCTGGTGGTCGGGGCCGGACTGCTGATCGCCTGGCGCGAACACCGGCTGGGCCTTGCGCGCCGGGCGCTGGCGGAACCGAAGGAAGCATGACCCGTTGAACCTGTCGCACCCCGCGTGGGGAGCCCTTTGGGAAGGAACGACGATGACCAAGAAAATTCTGCTTGCCCTCGGCATCACCACGATGACGCTGACCGCCGCCGCCTGCAACACCGTGCGCGGTGCGGGCGACGACCTGCAATCCGCCGCCAACACGGTCGACGACGCCACCTGAGGCGCAAGCAAAACCCCACACGAAAACGCCCGCCCCACCGGCGGGCGTTTTCATATCCAGCCGCAGCGGCGAGTGGGACCAGCGCCAGGAGAGGCGGTGCGGTGTGACCGCCCCGCCCGCTATCCTACTCAAGAATAAGCGCCTTCCGAATAGGTCAGTTCGTAGCTGTGGCTGTAGACTTCGAAGACGATGCCGAAGGGGTCTTCGACATAGCACATGCGATAGGGCTTCTCGCCCGGGTAATATTCGCGGACCGGCATGCGCTGCTTGCCGCCGGCGGCGACGATCTTTTCGACCAGTCCTTCGACATCGGGATCTTGCACGCAGAAGTGGAACGTCCCGTGGCGCTTGTGGTCCAGATTGTCGTCAGGGGCGTAGTTTTCGGGAAATTCGAATATCTCGATGCCCACGCGGTCGGCCGTGGCCAGATGCGCGATCTTGAGCGACTTCCAGTCGGGGCCAAACACATCGGTGCACATGACGCCGATCGGACTGTCATCCTCGAACACCTCGGTCGGTTCCATGATGGTATAGAGACCGAGAACTTCGGTGTAGAATGCGACCGCGGCGTCCAGGTCGGGGACCGACAGACCGATATGCGAGAAGGCCTTGGGGGATACGTTCATGGGGGATCCTTTCGATCGTTGGCCCGACCGATATCGCCCCAGCGCCCCAAAATTAGAAATTATTATCTCTCATAGATATGATAATACAGAATTATGAGAGAACTCAATTCGCTATGGCTGAAGTCCTTCACCGTGCTGTGCGAGGAACGTCACTTCACGCGCGCGGCCGAGCGGCTCAACATGACCCAGCCGGGCATGTCGCAGCATATCGCCAAGCTCGAGCAGCAATTGGGCGTGCCGCTTGTCGAACGCGATGCGCCGGGTTTCGCACTGACCGATGCGGGCGAGAAAACGCTCGCCATGGCGCGCATGCGGTGGCGCGAGGAACGCGACTTCCTCGACAGTCTCGACGGTGACGATGAAGATCGCGGCACGATCAGCGTGGCGAGTTCGGGCAGTTTCGCAATGCTGCTCTATCCCGCACTGATGGACTGGATGGCTCAGGCGCCTGGCATCTCCGCCCGCCTCACGGCAGCGCCGGAGGACAGCATTGTCGCAGGCGTGCTGTCGGGCAGCTACGATGTCGGCGTGATAGCGGGGGCGCCGCGCCATCCCCGGCTGGCCGCCGAATATCTGGGCGCCGAACCGCTCGATCTGATCCTGCCGCGTGAATGGGCCGGGCGCCTGCCCGGTTTCGACCAGTTGCAGTCGCTCGGCTTTATCCGGCACCCGGATGCCGCGGCCTATGCCGATGCGGTGCTGGGGGCGAACTTTGCCAAGGACTATCGCGGTACGGACCGGCTGCAGGTGCGCAGCTTCGTCAACCAGATCGGGCAGATCCCCCAACCGGTTGCCAGGGGCCTCGGTTATGCGATCCTGCCTCGCAGCGGGGTTCTCGCTTACCCGGCGCGGGAAAAACTGGCGACCGCGCAGTTTGCGCAGCCCAGCTTCCTCGAACTGCATCTGGTGGAATTGAAACGAAGGCGCCGCTCCGCACGAATTGAAAAGCTGGCGGGCTTGATCCGGAAAGAGGCGGGAAGGCTCGCCTGACGCGCGCTCGGCTATCCAGCGCCACCTTCCCCCCGCGCTCAGTCGCGGCGATAGACCAGCACCAGATTGTTCGCGGGCATGGCGCAGCGCGCCGTGCGGGTCATGCCGTGACCGGCAGCGAGCCGGTCGAGATCGGCGGTCGAGCGCAGGCCCCAGGCCGGGTCGCGCTGGCGCAGCGACTGGTCGAAGGCATGGTTGGAAGCCGCGGTCTCGACATCCGGCTCGACAAAGGGGCCGTAGAGCACGAGCGGCGCGCCGGATCCCAGCACGCGCCCCGCCCCCGCAAACAGCCCGACCGCCGCGTCCCACGGGCTGATATGCAACATGTTCACGCACAGCAGCGCATCAGCACTCACGATCGGCCAATCGGGCGCTGCAGCGTCGAGCGCGATCGCCGGGCGCAGGTTGGCCAGCCGCGCTTCCGCCGCCCAGGCATCGACCGAGGCCAGCGCCTCGGCATCGCGATCGCTCGGCTGCCAGTCGAGCGCGGGAAAGCGGCGTGCCATGAACATCGCGTGCTCGCCGCTGCCGCTGGCGATCTCGAGCACGGTCCCGCTGGCGGGCAGCTCGCGCGCCAGCACTTCGGCCAGCGGCTGCGAATTGCGCGCGGTAGCGGGCGCGTGGCGTTTCAATTGACCTGCCTGTCGCGCCCTTCCCAGAACGGCGCACGCAATTCGCGGCGCAGGATCTTGCCGCTGGGGTTGCGCGGCATCGCATCGATCACCTCGACCGTCTTGGGGACCTTGAACCCGGCCAGCCGCTCGCGCGTGAAGGCGATGATGTCATCGGGATCGACCGTGGTCCCCGGCTTGGGCACCACGCAGGCCTTGACCGCTTCGCCCCAGGTTTCGTCGGGCACGCCGATCACCGCCACCTCGCTCACGGCCGGATGACCGTAGATCGCGCTTTCGACCTGCGCGGGGTAGACGTTCTCGCCGCCCGAGATGATCATGTCCTTGATCCGGTCCTGGATATAGACGTAGCCGTCCTCGTCCATATAGGCGGCATCGCCGGTGTGCATCCAGCCGTCCTTCAGCGCGCCGCGCGTGGCATCGGGCAGGTTCCAGTACCCGATCATGTTCGACGGGCTCTTGCAGATCAGTTCGCCCACTTCGCCGCAGGGCAGTTCGCCGCCGTCCTCGCCGACCACCTTGAGCTCGGCCCCGGGCACAGCCTTGCCCGCACTGCGCATGCGCTGGTTGCCGTCGAGCGCGTGATCCTCGGGCGGGAGCATGGCAATGGTGCCGGTGGTCTCGGTCATGCCGTAGCATTGCAGGAAGCCTGCGCCGGGAATGGTCTGGACCGCCTCGCGCAGCAGGTCGAGCGGGATCGGCGCGGCGCCATACATGACGTATTTGACCGCCGACATGTCGGTATCTTTCGCCCGCGGATGCTGCACCACCATTTGCAGCGCGGCGGGCACTATGAACAGCCGCGTGATGCCCTGTTCGAATGCATCGAGCACCCCGTCGGGAGTAAACTCGGCCTGTACGATGGCGCGGATGCCGGCAGCGATCGCCATGATCCCCAGCCCGGTCCCGCCGATATGCGCGCAGGGCATGCAGATGAGGATCGCCTCGTCCTCGTCCCAGCTCGACCACGGCTGCGCCGCTTCCTCGGCGGGCAGGCGCAGCGAGAACAGATTGGCGTTGGTCAGCACCGCGCCCTTGGGATTGCCCGTCGTGCCTGAGGTATAGAGCTGCAGCACGGCATCGTCGGCCCCGGCGGCGGCGAAATCGCCAGGCTGGGCAGCGGCGATCTCGGCCCTGGCGGACGGCGTGTCGACGATCGGCGGCGCGGCATCCATCTGGCCGCAGGCCTTGTCCGCCAGTTCGCCGAACCCCTCGTCGATGAACAGCAGCTTCGCGCCGGTGTCGCCGAGGATATAGGCTATTTCGGGAGCGGCGAGGCGCCAGCCGATCGGCACCATGACGATCCCCAGCCGCGCGGCCGAATAGAACAGTTCGAAATAGTGGCGCGCGTTCTTTCCCAGCCAGGCGATCCGGTCGCCTTTTTCCAGTCCGCGCGCGCGGAGCATCGCCACGACCTTGCGCGAACGATCCTCGAGCTCGGCGAAGGTCAGCGCGCTGCCTTCCTGCTCGAGCGCGACCTGATCGGGTTTTTCCTTCGCCCAGTGCCTGATGAGCTCATCGAAGGTGAGCTTTTCGTGTTCTGCCATAGATCCTCTCCGCTGTTTTCAGCAGTTGGGATCATCATGGCAGATGGGTTGCGTTGCGCAACCCGATTCGCCGCGTCCTATTGCCAGCGCCCGCCGGCCCGCGCCCGCCGCTCGCGGATGGCCAGCCACAGCAACAGTCCCAGCGGCCCCGCCATGAAGGTGGCGAACAGGATCGGCCCCTGGATCCAGCGCGAAAAGCCTTTCGCATCCGCATCGCGCGCGATCCACAATCCGGCGAACATGTCGAAAGCAAGATAGTGGATCCATCCGATCGTCGCCCCGCCATCGCTGGCGAAGATGCCGCGGACGCCTTCGATGCTGGTGAAATCGGCGGGCGCATCGCCGCCGCCCGCAGCCAGTGCGCCGGTCAGGATACCGATCAGTCCGGCGCTATAGGCCAGACACAGCAGACCCACGCCGGCATAGAGCACCGCTGCGAGCAATGCGGGCCAGCGCGGCAAGAGGATAAGCCCCGCCCACATCACCATGGCGAGCAGGTTTGCCGTACCGAATACCGTTTCCCACGTCATCACAGCGCCTCACGTCCCAGTTGCGGCAGCGTCCGGGCGGCAGCCCGGATCGCGTCATTGTCATGCACGAACCGGCCGCGCGCCGCGCGTTTGGCCAGCGCCAGCGCAGCCTGCGCGACGATCTCGGCCTTGATCCCGCGATACTGCCGCAGCCTGCCGTGCAATAGCAGATTTGCCAAGGGCGCAGCAGCGATCCCCAGCCGCTCGGCGGGCCGCCGGTCTTCCTCGGCACGCGTGCCGCGCAGCAGGCCGGGGCGCAGGATATCGAGCCGCGCGAAACCGACCTTCGCCAGTTCGCGCTCGGTCTCGCCCTTCACGCGGAGGTAGAAGGCCCGGGCGTGCGGATCGGCGCCGACCGAACTGACATGGACGAAACGTTCGACCCCGAGGCGCTGCGCGGTCCGCGCGGTGTCCATCACCAGATCGCGATCGACCGCGCGAAACGCGGCCTCGTCGGCACCGGCCTTCTTCCACGTCGTGCCCAGCGCGCAAATGATCGCGGTCGGCCTGACCGCTTCGATCACGTCGCCCCAATTGGCGGGATCGGCGACGAACAGTTCCATCCGGATACCGCGCGGCAATTGCGCCTCGCGCCGGGCAATCCCGGTCAGGCGCACATCCTCGCGCCCCACGCATTGCGCCATCACCCCCGCCCCGATCAGGCCGGTGGCCCCGATGAGGCCGACCCGCACCGCGTCAGACATTGCTGAGCCCTTCGGGCATGCTGCCATAGATGCGGGCGCATTGGGTGATGGCGAAGCGATCGGTCATCCCGGCGATGAAATCGGCGATATGGCGGCTGCGCTGCGGTTCGCTTTCGGGCAGGCTCACACGCCATTCCTCGGGCATGGTGGCCGGATCCCGGTGGTAGGCGGCGAACAGGCGCGAGATGACGTCATGCGCGCGCCGGGCCGTTTCCATCTGTTCCTCGTGGTAATACAGCCGGTCGTACATGAAGCGCTTGAGCACGCGTTCATGCTCGCGCATCGCGGGCGAGAAAGCCGCCAGCTGGCGACCTGCCGCGCGGACTTCGGCGGCGCTGCCGACGCCCTTCACCTGCTCGCGCGTATGCATCAGCAGGTCGGTGACCATCAGCCCGATCTGCGTGCGCACCAGTTCGCGCAGTTGCCGGTCGCGCGGGGCGTGGGGAAAGCGTTTCTCGACCGCGCGCCACTGGTCGGCCAGCCAGTCGAGCGCGAGCAGGTCGTCGAGATCGAGGAAGCCCGCGCGCAGGCCATCGTCGATATCGTGATTGTCATACGCGATATCGTCGGCAATCGCAGCGACCTGCGCCTCGAGCGAGGGCCAGGTCGACAGCTCGAGCGGGAAAGCCCGGTCGATTTCTTCCAGGGCCCAGCCCGGCGCGGACACGGGCCCATTGTGCTTGGCCAGACCCTCGAGCGTTTCCCAGGTCAGATTGAGCCCGTCATGGTCGCAATAGGGGCTTTCCAGCCGCGCCAGCGTGCGCAGGCCGTGGGCATTGTGATCGTAACCGCCCGCGCCGACCATCGCTTCCTCGAGCGCGGTCTCTCCGGCATGGCCGAAGGGCGGGTGCCCGATGTCGTGCCCCAGGCAGATCGCCTCGGTGAGGTCTTCGTCCAGGCCCAGCTCGCGCGCCAGCACGCGGCCGATCTGCGCGACCTCGATGCTGTGAGTCAGCCGCGTGCGGTAGTGGTCGCCATCGGGCGCGATGAACACCTGCGTCTTCGAGCGCAGGCGGCGGAAGGCGATCGAATGAACGATCCGGTCGCGGTCGCGCTGGAATTCGCTGCGCGGCCCGCGCGTCCCTTCGCGTTCCTCGGGGAATTCACGGCCGCGGCTGGCGGCGGGATCGGAAGCGTAGGGAGCTCTGTGCATGCGCGCAGAGGCTTAGGTGTTCGCCCGCGGGGCGACAACGTGAACGAAATGCGAACCCGCGGGGTTTTCGGCAGAATGTGCGCGCGCGGAGCCGGAGCCCCGCGCGGGCGCTGTCAGCCAAGGATCCAGTCGGCCGCGGCGCGGCAGTGGATATCGGTGGAATCGTACACCGGCAGGACATTGGCATCGGTATCGACCACCAGTTCCAGCTCTGTACAGGCCAGCACGATCGCCTGGGCCCCCTGCTTTTCCTTCATGGTGATGACCGTCTTGAGCGCGCGTTCGGCATCGCGAGTGACGCGGCCCAGCATCAATTCCTTGTAGATGATCCCGTCGACCAGTTCGACATCGCCCGGATCGGGGGGCAGCAGGTCGACCCCGTGCCCGACGAGCCGCTGGCGATAGAAGCTTTCGGTCATCACGAAGCGCGTGCCGAGCAGCGCCGCGCTCTTGCAGTCGGCGTCTTCCATCGCCTGCCCCACCGCATCGGCGATATGCAGCACCGGGATCGACACGCCTTCGGTCAGCCGGTCGTACACCTTGTGCATGGCATTGGCAGCAACGACGAGCGCTTCGGCCCCGGCGCTTTCCAGCCGGCGTCCGGATTCGATCAGCGTCGCCGCGATCGCATCCCAGTCGTCGGCATTTTTCGCCGCCGCAATGGGTGCGTAATCAAGGCTTTCGATGAGCAGCGGCGGACTGGCCATCGGCGCCGACCGCTTCTGCACGAACTTGTTGATGCGTTCGTAATAGGCGCGGGTCGAGATCCAGCTCATACCCCCGATAATGCCGAGCTTGCGCAAGCGTCTGTCCCTTTTTCACCCTGATAACCAGCGACCGCGGTTGGCCCGCGTATCGAGGGCTTACAACGGGCGGGTCATACGCCGGTTCCGTCTTGCGGCGTATCTCGCGAAGACAGCGTCCGGGCAAGCCATTGTTGCAGATCGGCAGCGCTGCGCTCGGGGGCTTCTTCCATCGGCAGGTGGCCGATCCCGGGATAGGCGGCCAGCGTCGCATCGGGCAGGTGATCCATGTACCAGCCCGCCGCTTCGTAGGGGATCAGCTTGTCCTCTTCGCCCCACATGACCAGCGTCGGCACATCGGTTTGGGCAACCTGCTCGGCCGAGAAGGCGCTGCGCGGGGTCGAGAAACGCGCGCGCGTGGCATCGCGGTTGCCGGGGTAGCGCGCCAGTTCCCAGTAGCGGTCGACCGCTTCACCCGTGACGATCTTCTGGTTGGAGACGCTTTGCGACAGGCTGCGTTCGACCAGCGAGCGCGGCAGGACCTGGCTCATCACGCTGCCCACGCCGGGCATTGCAGCCAGCTTGAAGGCGATATTGCCATCGGCATCGCGCTCGATCGGGGCCCCGCTGGCATCGACGAGGACGAGCCCGTCGAGCCGCTCCGGACTGGCGATGGCATATTGCATGGCGATCGCACCGCCCATCGAATTGCCCGCAAGCACGAACCGCTCGACCCCCAGCGCATCGACGACCGCATCGATATCGCCGGCAAAGGCTTCGATGCTGTAGTCGGCATCGGCAGCGGGGCCGGTCAGCCCGTGACCGCGCTGGTCGAACCGGACCACGCGGTAATCCGCGCTCAGCGCATCGGTCCATGCCTGCCACGTATGCAGATCGGCGTTGGATCCGTGCAGCAGTACGATAGCGGGTGCATCGCGCGGGCCTTCGTCGCGGACATGGACCTGCCGGCCATCCCCGACCGCGAGCATGCGCGACGGGGCGGCCCCGTATTTCGCCTGCATTTCGGCCGGGTCGGTGTCGGGCACCCGCAGGATGAAGTACGCGGCCAGAAGGACGAGCGCCAGAGCGCCCAGAATGCGCCAGAACCATTTCACGGTGCCATCTCCTCGATCCAGCGGCGCACGATGGTGAGCCCTTCTTCATCAACCGTCGCCTTGCCCAGTTCGGGCATCGCCACGCCGGGTTCCGGGCTGGCCATGCGATAGGTGAGGATCGACGCGTCGGGCGATCCGGGCACGATATCGAACAGATGGCCACCCGCCCCGCGCCCAGCCGCCACGGGTCGCTTGCCGATCCCCAACGCCTCGGGCGCCTGCTGCTCCCACCTCAGGTCGAGCCCGCTGTTCGAGGCGGTCGCGCCGGGCTGGTGGCAATGCGCGCAGTTCACGTCGAGATAGGCACGCGCAGCGGCGGTCAGCGGCGCGTTTTCACGCGCCTCCCACAGCGGCAACTGGTCGGCATCCTGCGGCATGGTATCGAGATGCCCGTCCGCGACCATCCGGCTCAACCAGGCGTGCGACAGATTGCGCGCCTTGGGGCCTATGGGCACCACTTCACCGCTCAGCCCGTGACATTCCTTGCACTGGTTCTTGTTGGGGACGCGGTAACTGATCGCCTGCCCCGCCGGGGTGGTCAGATCGATCCGCGCGCCGACCACCGCCAGCTGCGCATCGGTCTGTTCGTCATTCCACAGATAGGGCAACGCCAGCCAGCCGTCGGCGCGGTGCAGCAGCACGCGTGTTTCGATCAGCCGCCGTTCGCTGCCCTCGCCGAAGGCAAAGGTCTTGATCAGCGCCGTACCCACCGGCAGGTCGAGCAGGCCTTCACCCTGCGCGCCGAACTGCGTGCCCGCTGCGCGGTAGACAAACCGCAGTTTCTCAGCGCCATCGGAATAGAGCGGCGTGTTCAGGCGATATGGATGGACCCCGGCCACGGGCAACTGCGCGCCTGCGTCGTCGAAGAACCCGTAGTCCGACAGCAGCCGCGGCATGCCATCGCCCATGATCGCGGCATCGTTGACGGCTGCCTGCTGCGGCGGGGCCGCCCGCGCGATCATCGCGCCCGAGAGCGCTGCGACCGCACAGGCAAGCCATCCGAAGGATTTCATCCGCCAAGCCTTTGTTCGAGCGCTGCGGGCGCACCGATGCCGCTCCGGTCGAATGGCTGGCCGGGCGTGCCCACGGCCAGCGGACCGGGCTGCGCCGCGCCGAGGCCCTTGCCCGCTTCGGTCAGATTGAGGTTCCAGCCCGCGGTCCCTTCGACCGCCGAAAGCGAACCGAGGCCATCCCACAGCACCGGCGGCAGTTCGCCGCCGAAGGCCGCCAGCAGCATGTCCGCACCTTCGAGCTGCGGATCGTAGCCGCCGCCGTCATAACGGTTTTCGCCCACCACCACCTCGCGCGGCAGCGGATTGTACCGCTCGTCCTCGAACTCCTGCGTGTAGGCGATGACCATGATCGGCGCGGTCGGATTGCGCGACAGGATGTTGTCTTCGATCAGCACCTTGTCGTTGGCCATCACCATGATCCCGGTGCCGCGCCGCACGCCCGCGACGATATTGCCCGGCGGCGCGAAATTGGGCGTGTCGTTGGCCACGACCAGATTGTTCGCGATGATTACATTGCCGCCGCCCATCACCGGCAGATTGGGCAGGTCGAACACCAGGATCCCGCCGGTGTTGCGCGTGGCGACATTGTGTTCGACCAGCGCGTTGCGGCTGTTCTCGATCTCGATCCCGGCGACATTGGCCTCGGCAATCGAATTGCGCACGGTGATGTTGTGCGACTGGCCGACATAGATGCCCGCATCCGACGCACCGGTGACCTTGACGCCGTCGACCAGCACCCCGTCGCTTTCAACCGGATAGACGCCATAGGCGCCGTTTTCGGGATGCGGACCGCGCGTCCAGGTCACGCGGATGCGGTGATAGACGATATTGTCCGCGCCCTTGGATTTCACCCCGTCGCCCTTCGGGTTCTCGAGCGCGAAATCGCGCAGCGTCACGCCGTCGCTGGTCACCAGCAGCCCTTCGCCCGCGCCCTGCTGCGTAGTGAAATCGAGCACGGTGCCGTCCATTCCTGCGCCGCGTACGGTCACATCGTCGACATCGAGGCTGAGACCGTCGGTCAGCGTATAGCGGCCCGCGGCGAGCACGATCTCGTCTCCCGGCTCGGCAAGGATCAGCGCTTCCTGCAAGGCTTCCTGAGCGCCTTCACCCGGTGCGACATTATGCGTGGCGGCAATGGCCGGCGCCGCGCCTGCAAGCAGCGCGGCGGCGATCGACAGTCTGATGGTCATGAGTCTCTCCCTTGCAACCCATTGTGCCGCAAGGGACGGCGATTGCAAGCGGGTGCGGTTCAGCCCCGCGCGAAGGCGCAGACCGCGGCGGAACTCGCGGCAACCTCGAGCACTTCGCCATCGTCCACGCGCCGGACGCGTTCGAGGAATTCGGCAATGCTCAGAGGTATGGCGCGTTCGCCTTCCTGCGCCTGCAGGTTTTCCAACTTGCGCAGCTGGAGCACCGACAGCCGATGCGCCATGCGCTCGGCCATGCACCCGGCCATCGGCTGCGGCAGGCCGCGCGCGACGAATTCATCCTCCAGCCGGCCCTCCGCGGTGTCCTGCAATCCGCCGCCGATGGTCGCCCACAGGGCGACCCCGCCAACGGCCAGCAGCGCGAGAACGATCAGGATGCGTTTCACCTCAGTCGAGCGCCTTCACGATTTCCTCGACCATCTTCTTCGCATCGGACAGCAGCATCATCGTCTGATCCATGTAGAAGACGTCGTTATCGACCCCGGCATAACCGACGCCGCCCATGCTGCGCTTGATGAAGAAGACCTGCCGGGCCTTGTCCACGTCGAACACGGGCATGCCGTAGATGGGCGAGGACTTGTCGGTTTTCGCCGCCGGGTTGACCACGTCGTTGGCACCGATGATGAAGGCGACATCGGCCTGCGCGAACTCGCTGTTGATGTCCTCCAGCTCGAACACCTTGTCGTAATCGACCGATGCTTCAGCGAGCAGCACGTTCATGTGTCCGGGCATGCGGCCCGCCACCGGGTGGATCGCGAACTTCACCTCGACACCCTTTTCCTCGAGGATGTCGGTCATCTCGCGCAGCGCGTGCTGCGCCTGCGCCACCGCCATGCCGTAGCCGGGGATGATGATGACCTTCTCCGCCTGTTCGAGCATGAAGGCCGCATCCGCCGCGCTGCCCTGCTTGTAGGGGCGCTGTTCGCGCGGTTCGCCGCCTGCCGCCCCGCCGTCCTCCGCGCCGAAGCCGCCCGCGATTACGCTGAGGAAGCTGCGATTCATCGCACGGCACATGATGTAACTGAGGATTGCGCCCGAAGAGCCCACCAGCGCGCCGGTGATGATCATCGCGCTGTTGCCGAGCGTGAAGCCCATCGCCGCCGCGGCCCAGCCCGAATAGCTGTTCAGCATCGAGACCACGACCGGCATGTCCGCCCCGCCGATGGGGATGATCAGCAGGAAGCCGATGAGGAAGGCGAGCACCGTGAGCGCTATGATCAGCGGCATGGTCTCTTCGGGTCCGTTCGCCATCGCAAACAGCGCGGTCAGCACGATGATTGCGGCGAGTGTGCCGAGGTTTATGACATGACGCGCGGGCAGCAGGATCGGCGAACCGCTCATTCGCCCCGACAGCTTGGCAAAGGCGATGACCGAGCCGGAAAAGGTGATCGCGCCGATGGCGATGCCGAGGCCCATCTCGACCTTCGAGACAGCGCCGATACCGCCGTCGGCGGTCAGCAGGCCGAACGCGCCCGGATTGAGATAGGCCGCCCAGCCCACCAGCACCGCCGCAAGGCCGACGAGCGAGTGGAAGGCGGCGACCAGCTCGGGCATCGCGGTCATGGCGATGCGGCGGGCTATGAGGAAGCCGATCAATCCGCCGATCGCGATGGCGATGGCGATCTCGACGATATTGGCGATATCGTGCGTCACCAGCGTCGTCGCCACCGCGATGAGCATGCCCGCCATGCCGAAGCGGTTGCCCGTCCGGCTGGTCGAGGGCGACGAGAGGCCGCGCAGCGCGAGGATGAAGAATACGCCCGCGACGAGATAGGCGAGCGCGACCCACGGGTTCACCGCTTCGCCGGTCGCCGCGTGGGCGGGGGTTGCCCACATCGTCATCCCAGCGAAAGCTGGGATCGCTGCCCAATTGGCGCGGAACGTGCCGAGAGAGATCCCAGCTTTCGCTGGGATGACGAGGTTGAAGGAGAACATCACTTCTTCTCCTTCTTCTTGTACATCGCGAGCATCCGCTCGGTCACGGCAAAGCCGCCGAAAATGTTCACGCTGGCAAGCACCACGCCTGCCAGCCCCAGCCATTTGGCAACCGCGCTGCCCGCCTCGG
>Ga0098069_100521_pt1 | contig 15403 bp, 18 predicted proteins | sample 27_taG_FD_92584 | JGI IMG/M metagenome (GOLD analysis project Ga0098069, IMG submission 92584) | Marine viral communities from Cariaco Basin, Caribbean Sea - 27_WHOI_OMZ | ecosystem: Environmental > Aquatic > Marine > Oceanic | place: Caribbean Sea: Cariaco Basin | collected 2014-11-09 | reverse complement strand
TGCTCAAGCACTGGGAGAGTAGGTCGCCGCCAGGCATTATAGCGGACGGACGCGGAACAAACCCATTCACGATTTCAAAAAGCCGCTGCCGGTGCAAACCGCGCGGCGGCTTTTTCGTCTCTGCTTGAGGCGTAAAAGAAGGTACCGCGGGGTGGAGCAGTCCGGTAGCTCGTCAGGCTCATAACCTGAAGGTCGTTGGTTCAAATCCAACCCCCGCAACCATCTCCCAAATAACTCTCCAATAGCGACGCTCCGCCGCAGCATGCCCGCAGGCTCGTCGCGTGCGCGTGCTTGCAGTAGGGAGCACGGTGCGGCTCTCGATGTAGCGAACCCGTTTGGGAGTGGCACGCCTCGCCGCGCTATTGCCGAGCTTCTCGAGCCTACACGCTGGCCGGCAGGCTAAGGAAGCCATCGATAGTAATCTTCAGGTTCGGTTCCGACGAAGGGCGAGGGCGCCGCACGCCCGATGTGATCAGGGAATAAGGTCGCTCAGCTTGCGCAGCGTTTGCGCGGCGACGTCAAGCGATTGAAGCTTGGTCATGAAGCGCGCGACGACCGCCGGATCCTCGGCGAGGTCATCGGCCAGCGCTTCGACTGCGGCGGCGATGGCGGTGACGTCCTCGCGGCTCAACTCGGCAGAGAATAATGGTGCCGGCTTGTGGCTCGTGGGAGCTGCAGGCGCGGGCTGCGCCTTGGCCAATGCTACCGCGGCATCGACGTCGTTCTGCGTCCGGCGTCCCGAAGGCAACCATTGCGCCACATCGGCATGCTGGTGGAAACGGATACCGGCCTTGCCGAACTTCATCCACACCACGGTGGCCTCGAGCGCTATGTCGCCGCGATGGAGCAGGCACTCGGCCCCCTCGGGAGGAAGAGACGTGCCTTCGATCAGTGCCCCCCTGGTCGACATGTTGCGGACCTTGACCGTTTCCTGCGCCTGCCCAGCCGCGAGCGAGGCCATCACGAACATGTTGGTCCGCGGCTCGATCCGAGCGCAGTTGGAATAGGGTTCCGGCGTTTCGTAGGCGGCAGTAAGCATGTTCAATCCCCCAAGCCGACATGCCCGATGGTTTTGCAAGATAGGCTATGTGCCCACTTACGTATTAACCCCTAGTGCGGTCTGCGATGAACAGCAGAGCCGCTATGTCGGGACATCGGACAAGGCAAGGCCCGCCGCCCTTTCGAGCGACGGGCCATCGTCCCGATCATGTGGGAATCGGGAGGATTAACGGAGCAGCGAAAGCACGTTCTGCTGGCTCTGGTTGGCCTGTGCGAGCATGGCGCCCGAAGCCTGGCTGAGGATCTGCGCCTTGGCGAGCGCGGTCGTTTCGGCCGAATAGTCGGTGTCTTCGATCCGCGAACGTGCGTCGGACAGGTTCGTAATGTTGTTGCCAAGGTTGGCGACAGCCGATTCCAGCTGGTTCTGCGACGCACCCAAGTTGGCGCGGGTAGTCGAGACTGTTTTAATCGCGGCATCGAAAAGTGCGAGTTCGCTGCCGTCACCGGCCAGCGCTGCCACGTCTACGCCTGCGGCAGCAGTGATCGTTCCGTCAGCAGCCAAATCACCACCCAAATCCACAGTAACTGCGTCTGCTGCATTCGCGCCAGCTTGGATTATTACTTTGCCGTCGCCGGCTGCACCAGCTAGACCGTCGAACAGCTTAATGCCGTTGAACTCGGTGTTCGTAAGGACATTGTCGATCTGCGTGTTAAGCGCCGTCATTTCGGACTTCAGGTTGGCGAGATCATCGCTCGAGTAAGTGTTGTTTTGTGCCTGGACCGTCAGTTCGCGCTGGCGCTGCAGCATGTTGGTGACTTCGCTCAGCGCGCCTTCAGCGGTCTGGGCCATCGAGATGCCGTCATTGGCATTGCGGATACCCTGGTTCATGCCGCGCACCTGCGAGGTCATGCTGGTGGCGATGGCGAGGCCGGCCGCGTCGTCCTTGGCGGAGTTGATGCGCTTGCCGGTCGACAGGCGTTCCATGGCGGTTCCGAGGGCCTTGCCCGCGGCATTCGATGCATTGGCGGCCTTCAGCGCGCCGATATTGGTGTTGATGACGTTCATGGCTAGTTTCCCTTTGGTCTACGATCACTGCCCCCGTTCGGGATGCGGCAGCCAGAAACCAGACCGGCAGGAACTTTCCGGGATTAAGGGCATTGTGATTTTCAGTGAGCGGGTTTCCAAGCTCACCTCGTAAATCTACCAGCCCTAAAATTAGCCGTTCTTTTGACGTCCATGCGCCATTTCCACGTCTGTCGATAAGACATGCCATGTGGGGGCACAAATGGACGGAATTTCAAAGAGCGCGAATTTTTCGCGTACGCACAGCACGATCGATGCCCGGATGGCGGGGATCGCATCCTCGCTGTTCATGGAGCGGCCGGTCACGCTGGCGGACGAAAGCGATCTTTCGGCCAGTCGCGATGCGCGCACCATCACGCTGGCACGCGGCGACACGCCCGCGATCGAACTGGCCGGCGCCGGTGGAAAGCTGACCTACAGCGATCCGATCGCCGAGAGCAGCCTCGCCGCGCTGGTCGCCATGACCTATGCCGGCCAGGGGCCGGTTGCAGCCGACCCGGCGTCGCTGTCGGTCATCGCGCTGGCCGATCGCCTCGCGCGGACCGATATTCCCGTGCTTATCAATGGCCCGACGGGAACCGGCAAGGAAGTCCTGTCGAACTTCATCCATCGCCGCAGCGAGCGTGCGGAAAAACCCTTCATCGCGGTCAATTGCGCCGCGATCCCCGAAACGATGCTGGAAGCGATGCTGTTCGGCCATGAAAAGGGCTCGTTCACCAGCGCCAACGCGGCGGGTGAGGGCTTTTTCCGTGCGGCTGACGGCGGCACGCTGCTGCTCGACGAAATTGCCGAAATGCCGTTGTCGCTTCAGGCCAAGCTGCTGCGCGCGTTGCAGGAAGGCGAAGTCGTTCCGATCGGCGCGACCCGCCCGATCAAGGTCGATGTCCGCATTATTGCCTGCGCCAACCGCGATCTGCCGCAGGAAGTGGCCGACGGCCGGTTCCGCGCCGACCTTTATTACCGCCTCAACGTATTTCCCATCGAGATGCTGCCGCTTCGCGAACGCCGCGCCGACATAGCGCCGCTAGCTTTTGCCATGGTGCTGCGCCACGTTGCCAAGGGCGATGCGGTTCCGTGGATCAGCGATGCTGCCCTTGCTATGCTGGGCGACTACGCCTGGCCCGGCAATGTCCGCGAGCTCGAGAACGTGATCCGCCGTGCGCTGCTGCTGTCGCAGGGGCGCGGCGAGATCGGAACCGAACATATCGTCTTCGACATGACCGCACGGGCGGTCGAGACGCCGGCCGCGACGCAGCCTGCCGAAGAGGCCAAGGGTCCGGCCAAGCTGTCGAAGATCGTCCAGATCTCGGAAGCCCGCGCCATTATGGAAGCGCTGGATTCGGTTGGCGGGCATCGTGCCAATGCGGCACGCGCGCTCGGGATCAGCGAACGCACGCTGCGCTATCGCCTGGCTTCGTTCCGTGAAGCCGGAATTGCCGTGGGAGCAGGCCGATGAACCCGGTAGGCGGAATTGGCGGCGGCGGATCGCTCGAACAGGTCATCGCGCTGCGCCAGCAGATCATCGACCGGTCGAAGGTCCTGCAGGAACTGCACGAACCCAAGCCTGCGGCCCCGGCCGAAGGCGCAACCGGCGCACCCAGTTTCGGGGATTCGCTGCGCACCGCGCTCGAGAACGTCAATTCGGTCCAGGCCGAATCCGGCAAGCTGACCGCGGCTTACGAGCGCGGTGAAGAAACCGACATCGCCAAGGTCATGCTGGCCCGGCAGGAAGCCGGGGTGGCGTTCGAGGCCACGCTCCAGGTACGCAACAAGCTGTTGTCCGCGTACCAGGAAACCATGCGGATGGGGGTCTAATCCATGAACGGCATCGTTCCTGCAGATAGTCCGCCGCCAAGCGTGCTGACCCCGCTCACTCAAGGGACGGGGAGCTTCGCCGAACGTTTGCGGACGTTCGCGGCGCAGCCGCCTGTGCGCAAGGTGTTGCCGCTGTTTGCCGGCACTGCGGGTCTCGGCCTGTTGGCCTTGACCTGGGCGACCCTGTCGCCCGCGCCGCAGCGCGTGCTTTATTCCTCGCTCGGTGATGCCGAGCGCGCGAGCGTGGTCGCCACGCTCGACCAGGCGGGGGTGGACTACACCATCGACAACAACACCGGCGCACTGACCGTGGGCGAAGACGATGTCTATCGCGCGCGGATGCTGGTGGCGTCCGACGGATCGCTGGCGACTCCAGAAAGCGGCGCTGACCTGATCGAGAACCTGCCGATGGGCGCCAGCCGGACCCTCGAGGGCGACCGGCTGCGGGCGGCGCAGGAACGCGAACTGATGATGACGATCATGGAAATCGACGGCGTCGAGGCGGTCCGTGTGCATATTGCCAAGGCCGAACGTTCGGTCTTCGTACGTGAAGACGTCGCACCTTCCGCATCGATCATGCTGCGCATGGCGCGGGGCCGCCAGCTTACCGACAGCCAAGTCACAGCGATCACCAATCTGGTTGCAGGTTCGGTGCCGGGGCTCGGCATCGACGCGGTCAAGGTCGTCGACCAGCACGGCAAGCTGCTGACGCAGATGCGCGATCCCAACAGTGGCCGGCTCGACCTGCAGTCGCAGATGGAAGCCAAGCTCAACGCGCAGGTCGATCAGCTGCTGGCACCGATGTTCGGTGCGGCTGCGTTCACGTCGCAAGTCCAGGTCGATCTCGACATGAACGAGGTAACCTCGGCGCGCGAAAGCTATGACAAGGACGGCACCATCCGCCGCGAGACCACCCAGCTTTCGCAAAGCGCTGGGGCGCAGGCCGGCGGGATTCCCGGCGTGCTTGCCAACACGCCGCCCGCCGAAGCAGAGGCGCGCGAAGGCGCTCCGCAGGATAACGAGAATGCCGCGCAGGCAGGCGGCGGCGTCGGCGAAAGCAGCGCCACGCGTGTCTATGAACTGGGCCGCGAGGTTTCGGTCTCCAATTTGACCCCGGGATCGATCAAGTATCTCTCGGTGGCGGTGGCCATCGACCAGGCCGCACTGGAGAAGGCAAGCGCAGCCGATATCAACAAGGTGAAGGAACTGGTATCCGCAGCCGTGGGTGCGCGCGAGGATCGCGGCGACAAGGTTACCGTCGTCATGCGGGCCTTCGAGAAGATCGAAGCCGAAAGCGTGCCGTTCTACGAAACCAGCTGGTTCGGCATGGCCGTGCGCAATGGTGTCGCTCTGTTGGCGGTCCTGCTGGTGCTGTTCCTCGCCGTGCGGCCCGCGATCAAGGCGCTGCGCGGTGATGGCAAGGGCAAGGGGGCGGCAGAACCGCAAGTCGGCGGCGGACAGCAGCCTGCACTTGGCGGTCCTGCGGCCGATACCGTACCGCCTTTCGACAGGCAGTCGCTCGACGGCCAGATCGAACTGGCCCAGCGGATAGCGCGCGAAAACCCTGACAATGCCGTACTGGCGCTGCGCCGCCTGCTGGCAGAAGACACCCGCACCGGAGCCTCGGCATGACCGCGCCCGCACCGCAACTTCTGGGCGGCACCGACAAGGCGGCCATCATGGTGATGCTGCTGGCAGAAGAGGACGCCTCGCGCATCCTCAGCCAGCTCACCCCCGATGAACTGCGGCAGCTGGCCGGGACGATGTGCGGCATCGGCGAGATCGAACCGCAGGCGATTGCCGACGCCATCGCCGGCTTCTCGCGCTCCACCGAGAACAGCGGCATTTCGGGGCATGGGCGCTTCGACAATGTCCGCAAGCTGCTGACCGAAGCGGTGGGCGAGGTGAAGACCGACAATCTCATGCGCCAGGTTGCGCCGGCTGCGGAAGAAGAGAACCTGCCGGCGCTGGGTCTGCTGCGCTGGCTGGATCCAAAGATCATCGGCGAGATCCTGGCCGACGAGCATCCGCAGGCGATTGCCGTGCTGCTGCTGCAGCTCGACAGCGAAGTCGCTGCCCAGGCGCTCGCCGCGCTGCCCGAGGACATGCACACTCCAGTGCTCCACCGCGTCGCCCGGCTGGGTCCGGTGTCGCGCCAGGCGATCGGCATTCTCGAAGCCACGCTCAATGCGAAGATCGAAAAGCTGCATGGCACGATCCCGCTGACCATGGGGGGCATCAAACAGGCTGCCGAAATCATCAACAGCTCGCACCGCAGCGTCGAACAGCGCGTGCTGCCCACGATCGGCAAGATCGACGAGCAGCTCGCCAAGGACCTCGAGAACGAGATGTTCAAGTTCGAGCACCTGTTCGTGCTCGATCTCAAGATGACCGGCGTCCTGCTGCGCGAGATCGAAAGCGATACGCTGGTCCTCGCGCTCAAGGGTCTCGAAGAGGACCAGCGCGAACAGTTCTTCGGCGCCATGTCGTCGCGGGCCGCCGACGGCCTGCGCGACGAGATCGAAATGCGTGGCCGGGTGAAGAAAAGCGAAGTCGAAACCGCGCAGAAGGAAGTCGTCGCGATTGCCAAGCGGCTGATCGCGCAGGGCGATATCATCATGGGCGAGGGCGACGAAGACTATGTCTAGGGTCGCCTATGCAGCGCTGGGCAAGCGGGGCAGCTTTTCCCGCGATACCCGCTACACCGCACCGCCCGCCGACGCGGTGCCGGCTGCGCCGACCGAGGATGCCGCCGAACAGGCCTACCGGGCCGGTTACGAGGACGGGCAGATTTCCACCCGCGCCGAATGTGAAGCGCAATTGCAGGCCGAGCGGGCTGCGCGGTCGGCCATCGAAACCGCCTTCGCGCGCTTCGATGCCGAAAGCGGGCGGCACTTGCGCGAACGCCTTCTCGAAACGGTTCATGCATTGTGTGAAGAGGCGGTGCTGCCGCTGGCGCTCGATGCCGAGGGGTTGGCCCGCCGGGTCGAAGCCGCCGCTTCCATGCTGCAACGCAAGCATGACCAGCGGATCATACACATCAACCCCGACGATCTCGAGCTCGTGCGCGACAGCGTGGCGGGAGATCTCGAGCTGGTACCCGACGCCAGCGTGGAACGCGGCGGCCTGCGGGTCGAAACCGACGATGGCGGGGTCGAGGACGGCCCGCAGCAGTGGCGCCGCGCACTGAACGAAATCTTCGATACATGCAGGCCCTGATCGACCGCACGCTGGCGGCGGTCGGAACGTCCCCGCTCGATCTTGCCCCGCGCCGGTTCGGCCGCGTGGTGGCCTGCGATGGCGGGTTGATCGAGGTCTCGGGCCTGGGCGTGCCGATCGGCACGCTGTGTTCGATCGCGCAAGGCGCTTCGACCGAACACCGCGCTGAAACCATCGGTTTCCGCAACGGGCACACAATGATGATGATGCTCGGCGACACGGTTCTGCTGCGTCCGGGCGCCATCGTGCGCCCCGAAGGCAATCCGGGCATGCTGAGCGTGGGCGAGCAATATCTCGGCCGTGCGGTCGACGGGGCGGGTGAGCCGATCGACGGCCGCGGACCGGTCATGGCGACCACCAGCTGGCCGGCTGGCGGGCACCGTGTCGGCGCGCTGGACCGTTCGCGCGTCACGCAGGTTTTCGACAGCGGCATCCGTTCGCTCAACGCCCTCACCACCTTCGGTGTCGGCCAACGCGTGGGTATCGTCGCCGGGTCGGGCGTGGGCAAGTCGGTGCTGATGGACATGATCGTCGACGGCGCCGATGCGGATGCCGTGGTCGTCGGGCTGATCGGCGAACGCGCCCGCGAAGTGTCCGATTTCGTTACCCGCCATATGGCGGGGGAACGCGCCGCAACCACGGCGATCGTTGCCGTCCCTGCCGATCATGCCGCCAATCTCCGCCTGCGCGGCGCGATGCTGGCGACCTCGATCGCCGAACATCTGCGCTCGCAAGGCAAACGCGTGCTCCTGATCCTCGACAGCCTGACCCGCGTGGCGCACGCCGCGCGTGAAATCGGCATTCTGCTGGGCGAACCCGGCGCCGCACGCGGCTATCCGCCGTCGGCGCTGGCGACGATCACCAAGCTGATCGAACGCGCGGGCAATTCCGAAGAATCAGGCGGCGCAATCACCGGGATCTATACCGTCCTGGCCGATGGCGACGATCAGAACGATCCCGTGGTGGACACCGCGCGTGCCATTCTCGACGGGCATATCGTGCTCTCGCGCGAGATCGCCCAGCGCGGGCAGTATCCCGCGGTCGACGTGGGCGCGTCGCTGAGCCGCGTGATGAACGATATCGTGCCATCCGAATACGCGGCGCTTGCCCGCCGCTTCCGCGCGCTCAGCGCGACTTACGAAGCCAATCGCGACCTGGTGATGATGGGGGCGTATAGACAAGGTGCCGATCCGCTGCTCGACGAGGCGATCGCGCTGCACCCGCGTATGTGCCAGTTCCTGTCGCAGGCGAGCGAGGAAAGCATCGATGTCGCCACTGCCTTTGCGCAGATGAGCGAACTGGTCGGCCATGCGGCCTGACCGCCGGAAATTGAAACGTGCCCAGTTGATCCAGCGGGTGCGGACGGTCGAGCGCATGCAGTCGGCGGTTGCCGCGAGCGATGCCGAAGCCACGCGTGCGCGCCTTTCGGGCGTCGCCGAAAGAACGCGCAGCCTGGCCGAGCATTACGCCCAGCGGTCCGGCGACATGGTTGCTGCGGACCTGCGCAGCGGCAAGGCGATGAGCGACCAGCTGCAGAAGCTGAGCGAGTTGAGCGAGCGGCAGGCCGAGGAAGCCGAGCTGCTTTCGCAAACCAAGCGCGAGGATTTCGCCCAGTCCGACATGCGCCTTCGCAAGGCTGCCGAAGGCACGCGCGATCTTGCCAAGCTCGTGATTGCCGGGATCGAGAACGGTTAACGCAAAGCTTATTTGGCATGCTTCTTGATAGTAGGTCGGTGAACAAGAAGCGGACCCGTCATGAACCTTTCTTTTGCCCTGCCGAAATCTCCCGAAAGTCCCGTCGCCGGCGGTGCGCTGGAAGGCCGAAACGCGCGCAAAACCGAGGGTTCGCAAGCGCGGGACGGGTTTTCCGAAATGCTCGACCAGCTGGCATCCTTCATCCCGGCGAATGCTGAGGGCGACGGCGCATTGCCGGACCGGCAGGCGCAGGATTTGCCGGGCGGCAAGGAATTGCCGGTCGATGCCGCAAGCTTGCCGGTGTTGCCGGACGATGCTTCCGGCACTCCGCTCGGGGTGCCGCAACTGGCAGTGACGCTGGAGACCGGTGTCGTCCCCGAGACCGGTTCTCGCGCTGCATCCGGCAATGCGCCAGGCACGCCGTCGGCGCTGCATACGCCGGCCGGTACGAACGTGGCGGCAGGCCCGGCGCAAGGCGGGGGGCTTGAAGTGCGTATTTCCGCTGCGCAGGCCCCGCAGGACGGCCGCCTTGCTGCGGCTGGTTCGGCAGTGCAGAACGGCATGGCGGCAATCACGCTGCCGGGCGCTGCAGCAGAGGCCGCCGCATCGGCAGAAGCCGCGACAACGGTGACTGCGAAGGTGGAAACTGCCGCGGCGCAAGTGGGCGATCGCGCTGCACTGGGCGCACCGGGGGCCATGCGTTCGGATGGCGGCGACAAACCTTCCTCGGAAGAGGGCGGCAAGCCGGCTGAAGACAGCGCACTTGCCGACAAGGGCAAGCTGCGGGCGATGGCCCAGACCGATACCGCGAAACCCGCGGCGCAAGGCATTGCGGCGCTTTCCGACGAGAGCGCGGCATCGGTTCGGCCTGTGGCCGCCGCGCCGCGTCCGATCGCGGGCGACCAGTTCGCCAATGTCGAACGCGTGGTCGAGCATTTGATGGCCGCCCGCCAGGTCGACCTGACGAAATCGGCAGCCATTGCCGTGGCGCACCGCGAATTCGGGCAGCTGACCGTGACCTTCGACCAATCGGCTGGCGGCATGAATGTCGAGATCGCCGCGCAGGACGGGGAAACCCAGCGGGCTCTGGCCGCGGCAATGGCCAACGAGCGGCCCTCCGCGCGCCAGCCCGAAGCGTTCACGCAGGCGGCACAGGCAGGCAACCAGCCCGCGGCCAATGGTGAGCGCGGGGCAGGCGGCAACGCTGCGGGTTCGGGCACGGGCCAGGCCGACGCCGAGCAGCAGCGTTCGCAGCAATCCGACCAGCGCGGACGCCGTGATGGCGGCAGCGCCGCCCATTCCAACCCGCAGGCCCAGCCGCCGTCTTCCGATGACGCGCTCTACGCCTGATCCGATCCAGATTTTAGCAGGAAACCACCATGTCGACCGAAAACGCTCCTCAGGAACCCGTCAAGAAGAAGGGAGGGCTGCTCAAGATGGCGCTGTTCTCTCTCGTGCTGCTCGCCGCGGGCGGTGGCGGCACCTATGCCGCGTTCGCCAGTGGCATGCTGGGCGCAGACGGTGAGAAGGAAGATCCGAACCCCAAGCTGGTGCTCAAGGGTGACGAGGACCCGTTTCCGGCGGCGAGCGAAGGCGACCTGAAGGACAAGGCCGCCGTCGTTCACGGCGCGGGCGGCGGCAAGTACCGCACCGCCTATTACGATTTCACCGAGGAGTTCACTTCGAACCTCGGCAACAGCGGTGCGCTGGTGCAGGTCAGCCTGGCTGCATCGACGCATTACGACGGCCGGGTGCTGATGTGGCTCGACGAGCATGAAACCGCGCTGCGCTCGCGGATCCTGACCGAACTGGCCGCAACGGATGAAGCCGATCTTGCCAGCGTGGCGGGCAAGGAAAAGCTGCAGCAACGGCTCACCAAGGCGATCAACGAAGCGCTCGAGGAACGCGAAGGCTTCGGCGGTGTCGACAACGTCTACTTCCGGTCGTTCATCGTCCAATGATGAACGAGCCGACCCCCGTAGCACAGGCCCCGGCCGCGCAGCATTGCGCCGAGCTGCTGAGCCGCGCGGCCACGCCGCCCGATCTCGACATCGAATTCGCCCGCTTCGCTCGCGCGGCGGCACTCGAGGCGGCTGGGCAAGTGGCCCAATTGTGTGACGATCGCGCGATCGTGGTCGACGTTGCCGAAACCGAATTGATGCCGGTGGCCGACTGGTATGCACAGGTCGGCACCGCGCATCGGCACAGCTTCTTCGCGCTCGGACAGGAAAGCCGGGGCATCTTGGCATCGGTCCGGATCGGCGAACTCGTCGGCGAATTCGAACGGATCCTCGGCGGAACCGGCGATGTCGACGAGGGCTGCACCGCGTTGCCCGCTTCGGCGCGCTATTTCGCCCAGCAGTTCGAGGACCGCATGGCCGAAGTGCTGCGCCGGGCGAGCGACCAGCGCGGTATCGCCGCCAGCGCCAATGGCGACGTGATCGAACAGGTGGCACCCTTCGGCGGCGGCGAGCGGGTGTGGACGACGACGCTGGCAGTCAGCAGCACCAAGACCGCGCGCAAATGGTCGATCCGGCTCGCCGCATGCGAGCAGACCATCGCCGGGATCGTCGGTACGCGCACCGTATCGCCCGCCAAGGGCCGACCGATCGGCGCGCGCGGCATCAACGGTTCGGCGATCGCCGATGTGGCTCTGCCGCTGCGTGCGGTGCTGGTCGATGTCCCGATGTCCATTGCGCGGTTGGCCAGCCTCGCACCCGGCGCGGTCATCCCCGTGGCCGTGAACCGCAATGTCCCGCTGCTGATCGGTGACCTCACCATTGCCCATGGCTGCGTCGGCGAACTCGACGACCGTGTGGCGCTCGAACTCAACCAGACTTCTCTCTCGGAGTAACACCCAATGGCTACGCATGCAGACGGCTTCGGCCTTATCCAGGATATCGATGTCCAGCTCACCGTGGAACTCGGCCGCAAGTCGATGCGCCTGCGCGACGTGCTCGCGCTCGGCGAATCGAGCGTTGTCGAACTCGACCGCCTGACCGACGAGCCGCTCGACATGTTCGTCAACGGCAAGCTGATCGCGCGCGGCGAGGTGATCGCCCAGGGCAACCGGTTCGCGATCCGGGTGCTGGAAATCATGGGCGCAGGGTCGAGCGAGCCGGCAGTCGAACGCCGCGCGCAGCCGATCACTGTCACTCCGGCTCCCACGGCCGAGACCGCCTGATGTTCTGGTACATCCTCAAGCTGCTGATCCTGTTGCCGCTGATCGGCTTCATGATCTGCGGCAGCCTGAAGCTGGCCAAGAAGATGCAGGGTCAGTTCGGCGCCCCCACGGGCGGCAGCAAGGCGGTGCGCATCGTCGAAACCACCATGCTTTCGCCCACGCTGCGGCTGGCGGTAATCGAGTTCCATGGCCGCGAAATCCTCGTCTCGACCTCGCGCAACGGGCTGACCCGGTTGGCCGAAGCGCCCGCTCGCGAGCAGGCCGGGGACATCGTCCAGTGATCCTCCGCCTGTCCAAGCTGGCTGCCAGGCTGGCCGCCACCGCCACGGCGCTGCTCTATCCCGTGCTGGCCAGCGCGCAGACCGGCGATACCGCGGTCTCGGGCGCGCTCGACCGCGCCTTCGGCCAGATGGCGGGCGCCGGCGGCGAACCGCTGAGCCTGTCGCTCCAGTTGCTGCTGGTGATGGGCCTGCTGACCATCCTGCCCGCGCTGCTGCTGATGATGACGAGCTTCACCCGGATCATCGTGGTGCTCGCGATCCTGCGTCAGGCGCTCGGCCTGCAGCAATCGCCGCCCAACCAGGTCCTGATCGGGATCAGCCTGTTCCTGTCGCTGTTCATCATGGCACCGACGCTGGAGCGCGTTAACGAGGCGGCTATTGCGCCTTACTCCGCCGGCGAGATCGGTGCGGAAGTCGCGATCGAGCGCGCCGGCGACCAGTTCCATGGCTTCATGATCCGCCAGACCCGCGAATACGACCTCGAGATGTTCGCCGACATCGCCGGGGCGGGGCAGTTCGCCAGCCCGCAGGACGTGCCGTTCTCGATCCTGTTGCCGGCCTTCGTGACCAGCGAACTCAAGACCGCCTTCCAGATCGGCTTCATGCTGTTCCTGCCCTTCCTTGTCATCGACCTCGTCGTCTCCAGCGTGCTGATGAGCCTCGGCATGATGATGATGAGCCCGATGATCGTTTCGCTGCCCTTCAAGCTGCTGCTGTTCGTCCTCGTCGACGGCTGGGCGCTTCTGATGGGTTCGCTCGCCTCAAGCTTCGGATAGATCTTATGGACGAAAGCGCCGTACTCCTTTCCATGGCCGACCGCATGTTGTGGATCGCCGCCCTGGTCGCAGCCCCGATCCTGCTGGCGAGCCTCGCCATCGGCTTGGTCATCGGTCTGATCCAGGCCGCCACTTCGGTCAACGAGCAGACGCTCACCTTCGTCCCCAAGCTGGGCGCAGTGGCCTTCGTGCTGGTTATCCTGGGCGCGTCGATGATGGCGCTGGTGGGCGATTTCACCCAGGACGTCTTTACCGAAATCGCGCGGATCGGCGACTGAGGCCACGCGCGGTGAACGGGCTCGATCTCGGCCTCGGGGCGCTGGAGCAGGACATGTGGCGGGTGGTCTTTCTGATGACCCGGCTCGGTGCCGCGCTGCTGGCCGCCCCGTTCTTCGGTGCGACCTCCGTGCCGATGTCGGTGCGCGTGTCGATCACCGGCGCGCTGGCCATTTTCGTGTCCGTATGGATGCCCGAAATCGCCACGCCGCCGGCGCTGCTCTCGCTCGAAGGACTGCTGGCCGTGGCGGGCGAGGTGATAATCGGGCTCGCACTCGGCTTCGTGCTCCAGCTGGCTTTCGCCGCGCCGACCGTGGCCGCCGAACTGATCAGCGGCGGGATGGGCATGAGCATGGCGGTATCGCAGGATGCCATGGGCGGCGGCACGACGACCTCCTTCGGCCAGTATTTCGTGATCGTCCTCACGCTGATCTTCCTGGCGACCGGCGCCCATCTGCACTGGATCGCGCTGGTGACCGAGAGCTACAACGCGTTCCCGCCCGGTCAGACCTGGCTCGGCGCAGACCGTTTCGCCGCGATCGCCGGGTTTGCCAGCTTCATGTTCGAAACCGCGCTGCGGATCGCGCTGCCGGTGACCGTGATCCTGCTGCTGGTCCAGGTGCTTACCGGCGTGCTCAGCCGTTCGGCGCCCTCGCTCAACCTGTTCGCGCTGGGCCTGCCGGCGGGCGTGCTTGCGGGCATGGCGGCGCTGATCATTTCCGCACCGCTGATCTACGACCAGTTTACCGGCCTCGTCGGTGACGCGCTGGCGCAAACCGAAAACGTGATCCTGCCATGAGCGAGACCGCCGGCGAAAAGACCTTCGCACCAACCGAAAAGCGGTTGGCCGATGCCGCGAAGAAGGGCGATGTGCTGCGCTCGAAGGATGCGGGCACGGCGGCGGTGATGTTGCTGGGCGGTGCGTGGCTGGCGCTGGCCGGACCGTGGCTGCTCGAAGGGCTGGCCGGGCTGGCGCGCGACGCCTTCCTGTTCGATGCGCGCGACATCCGCGATTTCACGATTTCCGGCCTGTTGATGAAAGGGCTGCTGCTCGGCGTCCCTGCCATCCTGACGCTCGCCGTACCGGTGATCCTGGTGACGCTGCTCACCCAGCTCGCGTTCGGCCGCGGACGCTGGGTGCTCGACAACCTCAAGGCCAAGGGCCAGCGCATCAATCCGCTCTCGGGTCTCAAGCGGATGTTCGGCCCGCAGGGGCTGGTCGAGATGGGCAAGGGGCTGCTCAAGGTCGCATTGCTCGGGAGCATTGCCGGGGCATGGTGGTGGACCAGCATGGAAACCGTGATCGGGCTGGGACGGGGCAATCTCTCGGCCCAGCTGTCGGCGGCCTGGCACTCGATCGTCTCGCTGATCTTCGCGCTCGGCGGGGGGTTGATCGTGATCGCCTTTGTCGACCTTCCGATCCAGTGGCTGCGGCAGCAGAAGCGGCTCAAGATGAGCCACCAGGAAATGCGCGACGAGAACAAGGAAGCCGAAGGTTCGCCCGAAATGCGTGCCGCGCGGCGGCAGCGCCAGCGCGATATCGCCACCGGCTCGGTCTCCGGTGCGATGCGCGAGGCGCAGTTCGTCGTCACGAACCCGACCCATTTCGCGGTTGCGATGACCTATGACCCGGCCAAGGCCTCCGCCCCGATCGTCCTGGCGAAGGGCCGCGGCGACAAGGCCATGGCGATGAAGGAACTCGCCCGCGAGATGGACCTGCCGATGCTCGAGCTGCCGCAGCTCGCCCGTTCGGTCTATTACACCACGCGCGAGCGGCAGGTAATTTGCGAAGACCTCTACGGTGCGGTCGCTTCGGTTCTGGCCTATGTCTTCTCGCTCAAGCGGGGCGAAACGCCGCTGCTGCCCGCGGTCGAAGTGCCCGCGGCGCTGCGGTTCGATACCGAAGGGCGGATCGCTGTTAATCTCGCCAGTGAAGCGTCGTTCTCAGAGCGATGAGTATTGCAACTTCCTCGATCGCCACCACGCTTGGTATCGGCAGCGGCGTAGACATGACCGGTCTTGCCGAGCAGCTTGCCGAAGCGCAGTTTGCCGGGCGCAACGAACGGCTCGCGAC
>Ga0098069_100518_pt1 | contig 15503 bp, 12 predicted proteins | sample 27_taG_FD_92584 | JGI IMG/M metagenome (GOLD analysis project Ga0098069, IMG submission 92584) | Marine viral communities from Cariaco Basin, Caribbean Sea - 27_WHOI_OMZ | ecosystem: Environmental > Aquatic > Marine > Oceanic | place: Caribbean Sea: Cariaco Basin | collected 2014-11-09 | reverse complement strand
TGATAAAAACCTCGTCATTTGACATGTCTTTAAAAGCTACCAATCTATAATTTTCCGGATGGATTCCCTGCTTCATCTCTTTATTCTTTAAAATCTTGTAATTTTTTCGAGCTGCAAATTTAATTAATTTTTCTAAATCAGCAAGTATTTCTTCTCTAATTTTCAGCTATAAAGAAAGCAGCAGCACGAGTGTAACGTTTTGTTATATTTGCTTACTAATCGTAATTAACCAACAAATATAATTACAATGGAAACACAACAAGCAACAGCACGCAAATTTGTTCTTAATTACGGTCTTCTTTTAGGGGTTGCCCTGGTTGTTTTAGGCGTTATTATGTACGTCACCAACAACCATATTGCCCCACACTGGTCTTTCTCCATCGTTACCCTGGCACTTCTAATAGCATTTATGGTATATGGAATCAAAGCATTTAAAACGGAAAATGCTGGTTTTCTTAGTCTGGGTGAAGCTATAAAGGTCGCGGTGGGAATAGGACTTATTGCGGCAATTATTGGCGGCGTTTGGTCTATTCTACTCTCTACGGTAATTGAACCCGACTATATGCTGCAGATGTCTGAAATGCAGAGGGAACAAATGGTAGAACAATTCCCTAATATGACCGATGCACAAATTGACGATGCATTGGAAATGAGTGCTACTTTTCAATCTCCATGGATTATCTTTGCCAGTGGCCTTGTACTGTATATGCTTGGAGGATTGATTATAGGATTGATCGCCGGACTTATCATGAAGGAGAACAGGCCTTACGAAGTATAAACACATTTAAATGCAGTTATCTATTGTCATCCCTCTTCTCAACGAAGAAGAATCTTTAAATGAACTATATAATTGGATCGCATCGGTGATGCGGTCCAATTCTTTTTCTTACGAGATCATTTTTATAGATGACGGCAGTACAGACAACTCCTGGAAGGTGATCAGAAAGATTGCTGCGGAAGATACCGGCGTTAAAGGAATCAGGTTTAACCGCAACTACGGAAAATCCCAGGCCCTCCACGTGGGCTTTGATAAGGCTGAAGGCGACGTGATCATTACCATGGATGCCGACCTGCAGGACAATCCTGAAGAAATCCCTGAATTATATCACCTTATTACCAAACAAAATTTTGATCTTATCTCGGGTTGGAAAAAGAAGCGCTATGATGCCGTGCTTACCAAAAACCTCCCGTCAAAATTGTTCAATGCCGCCGCCCGAAAAACCTCTGGCCTAAAGCTGCACGATTTTAACTGCGGGCTAAAAGCCTATCGCAAAGCTGTAGTAAAAAATATTGATGTTTACGGCGAGATGCACCGTTACATTCCCGTACTTGCGAAGAACGCCGGCTACTCGCGTATAGACGAAAAAGTAGTACAGCACCAGGCAAGAAAATACGGAAAAACAAAATTTGGGGCCGAGCGTTTTATCAACGGTTTTCTTGACCTCATCACCATCTGGTTCCTGTCCAGTTTTGCACGCAGGCCCATGCACCTTTTTGGCGCCCTGGGCGTGCTCATGTTTTTCTTCGGCTTCCTCTCGGCTGTGGTAATTGGTGCTTCCAAACTCTACAAACTCTACCAGGGGCTGCCAAGCATTCTGGTGACCGATAACCCGTGGTTTTACATCTCCCTTACCACGATGATCCTGGGAACACTCCTCTTTCTTGCAGGCTTTTTAGGCGAATTGATCTTGAGAAGCAGCAGGGACAAAGAGCGCTATCGCATTAGCGAAACTACAGGAGAGATTTAACAGGCTTTACCACATAAATCCTTATTTTTGTTTCTGAAAAAAAACTTCTGGCATGAGCTATTACGATATAAAAACACGAGCAGAATCATGGTTAAATCCTGAATTTGATAAAGAGACCCAGGCGCGCATAAAAGAACTCCTTGAAAAAGATCCCGATGAACTGAAGGAAAGCTTCTACAAAGACCTTGAGTTTGGAACAGGCGGAATGCGCGGAATCATGGGAGTTGGCACCAACAGGATCAACAAATATACCCTTGGTAAAAACACCCAGGGACTTTCAAATTACCTTAAAAGACAATTTCCCGAAGAAGACATAAAAGTGGTTATCGCTTACGATTGCCGCCAAAACAGTCGGGAACTGGCACAGGTGGTGGCCAATGTATTTTCGGCAAACGGCATCAAAGTTTTTCTCTTTTCTGAATTACGCCCTACGCCCGAACTTTCTTTTTCTGTGAAACACCTCAATTGCCACTGCGGAATCGTGCTTACCGCATCACACAATCCGCCAGAATATAACGGCTACAAAGTGTACTGGCAGGACGGCGGGCAACTTGTGCCTCCACAAGACAAAGAGATCGTGGAAGAAATCGCCAGCCTTCAATATTCCGAAGTGAAATTTGAAGCCAATAAAGACCTCATTGAACTTATAGATACTGAAGTTGATAAGGCATTTGTGGAAGCATCTGTCAAAAATGGCAGTTTTGACACCCCTCAGGAAGCCAAAGACAACCTGAATATCGTCTTCACTTCACTTCATGGTACGGCTATAAAGCTCAACCCAAAAGTGCTGGAAGCCGCCGGTTATAAAAATGTAAATATTGTTAAAGAACAGGCAGAACCCGATGGTACTTTCCCCACGGTAGCATCTCCAAACCCCGAAGAACCTGCAGCCCTTAAAATGGCATTGGAAAAAGCTAAAGAAATCAATGCCGATATAGTTATTGGTACAGATCCTGACGGCGACCGACTTGGAGTTGCCGTGAAAAACCTGAAAGGTGAAATGGAGCTCTTGAACGGAAACCAGACCATGCTGGTCATGACCTGGTTCCTGCTTGAACAGTGGAAAAAACAGGACAAAATTAAAGGCCGTGAATTTGTAGGCTGTACCATTGTTTCTACCCCCATGATGAGGGTAGTGACCGAAAGTTATGGCGTGCAGTATAAAGAAGGGCTTACCGGCTTTAAGTGGATCGCAAAAATGATCAAAGATAATCCCGGTCTAAATTATATAGGAGGCGGCGAAGAGAGCTTTGGGTTTATGGTTGGAGATTTTGTGCGCGACAAAGATGCCGCTACCTCTACCCTCCTGGCCTGTGAAATAGCTGCCCAAATGAAAGCCAACGGGATTTCTTTTTACGAAAAACTGCTGGAGCTTTACAAAGAATTCGGCTTTTACAAGGAAGAATTGATCTCCCTGGTCAAAAAAGGAATAGACGGTGCCGAGCAGATCAAGAATATGATGGTGAGCCTGCGAGACAACCCGCTGTCTGAGATCAATGGCGAAAAAGTGGTGCTGGTTGAAGATTATGAAAGCTCAAAAGCCTTTCATTATGACCTTACCGATACCCGGATTGAAACCCTCGACATTCCGAAGTCTAACGTGTTGATCTATTATACTGAAAACGGGACCAAGGTGGCTGCGCGCCCCAGTGGAACCGAACCCAAGATCAAGTTCTACATCAGCGTAAATGCGCCGTTGGAAAATATCAGCGAATTTGAAAAAGTTGAACAAGAGCTTTCAGAAAAAATTGCTGCTGTAAAATCAGATTTAAAACTGGCTTAAGCCACCCTACATGAATTATTTTAAGAAGATTATGAGGTTCGCGATCCCTTACAAAAGGTTCGCGATCCTCAACATTATTTGCAACGTTTTCTACGCGCTCTTTAGCACCATGTCTTTTCTGGCGCTCATCCCGGTGATCCAAATCCTGTTTGACAAGACCAAAAGAGTGGCTGTAGAACCGCGTTGGGCCGGCCTGGGGAATATTAAAGATTACATGGTTGAATTCTTCAACTACGAGGTTACCCGCCGTGTTAATGAAGATGAAGTCACAGCCCTCCTATTCGTCTGCGGAATTGTTGTAGTTCTGTTCTTCTTAAAAAACCTTTTTGGCTATCTCGCCGCCTTCTTCATCACCTTTCTTCGGAATGGGGTGCTGCGCGATGTGCGTAATGCCATTTACGACAAGATTCTCGTGCTGCCGGTATCCTATTTTTCCGAAAAAAGAAAAGGAGATACCATTTCCCGGATTACAGCCGATGTGAACGAGGTGCAAACTTCATTTCTATCTATTTTAGAATTAGTGGTGCGCGAACCCCTTACCATTATCTTTACCATAACGGCCATGCTCATCATGAGCCCCACCCTTACCCTGTTTGTATTTGTTTTCCTGCCCATTTCAGGGTTTATAATTTCGGCAATTGGCAAGAAATTGAAAAGCAAATCCAATCAGGCGCAAGAAGAAAATGGCTATTTTCTCTCTTTGGTAGAAGAAACTTTATCAAGCCTGAAAATAGTAAAGGGCTTTAATGCTGAAGATAAATTCAGGCATAAATTCCACGATTCCACCAATCGCCTTAAAACCATATTAGACAGTTTATTAAACCGCCAGAACCTCGCTTCACCTACCAGTGAATTTTTGGGCATCTTTGTAATTGTTATCATACTCTGGTTTGGAGGGAATATGGTACTGGTTGAGGGCACACTTGACGGTGCCACCTTTATTGCTTTCATGGGGCTGGCCTATAACATTCTTACCCCCGCGAAACAAATTAGCAAGGCGAGCTACAGTGTTAAAAAAGGTAATGCCGCTGCCGAGAGGATCTTTCAGGTTTTAGATACCGAAACCCATATTAAAGATGCCGAAAATGCCATTGAAAAAAGCCATTTTGAAGAGGTAATAGAAATTGATGATGTTTCTTTTAAATATGAAGAAGAAAATGTGCTGAAGCATTTCAGCATTTCTGTGCCTAAGGGTTCTACAGTTGCCCTTGTTGGACAATCGGGAAGTGGAAAATCTACCATAGCCAACCTGGTCACCCGCTTTTATGATGTAAATGAAGGAGCTATTAAGATCGACGGGACAGACATTCGGGAAATGACAAAAAAATCCCTGCGGAATTTAATGGGCCTCGTTACCCAGGATTCCATCCTCTTTAATGATACCATCCGCAACAACGTGGGGCTCGGAAAAGACAATGCCACCGATGAAGAGATCATTGATGCCTTAAAGATTGCCAATGCCTGGGAGTTTGTGAAAGACCTGCCCCAGGGCCTTGAAACCAATATAGGCGACAGCGGTAATAAATTGAGTGGCGGCCAAAAACAACGGCTTTCCATTGCAAGGGCAGTGCTTAAAAACCCGCCAATCATGATCCTCGATGAAGCTACCTCGGCCCTGGACACCGAAAGTGAAAGGCTGGTACAAAAAGCCCTGGAAAACATGATGAAAAACCGGACATCCATTGTGATTGCCCACAGGCTTTCAACCATCCAAAATGCCGATCATATTGTGGTGATGCAAAAAGGCCAGATCGTGGAACAGGGAAAACACGAGGAGCTACTGGCAAAAAAGGCTGTTTATCAGAAATTAGTAGAGATGCAGTCATTCGAGTAGCAGCTCGTAAACAGAAAAAGAGAGGGGTTCCAAAAATGGCATTTTTGGAACCCCTCTCTTTTTGTAGGATCTATTTTAAACAAAAAAAATGGATGAGTAGGTCATCCATTTTTCAAATTCCGCACCACTTGGGGGAGTTGTGGTGAAACGGTTCTTAAAATCGGGGGCAAAAAAGATTTACTTTTTCACTTTGTGAAGATACTACAAAAATTGATATAAAAAAATATTTTGTGTATTTTATCCTATATTTTGTGTATTTCATCGATGTTTAAGGTAATCCTTATCCCTTCAGCAATTCGTGTTTTTTAAGGATTTCCTACTATCTTTATCGGCTTAAAATTACGCTCCCATTTTGAATGCTTCCGAAGAAAAATTAGTCTCCCGCCTCCAGGATCCGGAATCCCGAAATGTGGCTTTTCGGGAATTACTGGAACTTTACCAGGAGCGTTTGTACTGGCAGTGCCGCAATATTGTGAAGAACCACGAAGATGCCGATGATGTGCTGCAAAACACCTTTATTAAGATCTTCAGGAATATTGATAAATTTAAAGGGGAAAGCCAGTTGTTCTCCTGGATGTACCGCATTGCCACCAATGAGGCAATTACCTTTTTAAACAACAGGGCCAAAAAGCAACAAGTAAGTTCGGAAGAACTTCAGCAACAAATTATTGACAACCTGCAAAATGACGTGTTTTTTGAAGGTGATGAAATTCAGCTGAAACTTCAGAAAGCCATTGCCACACTTCCGGAGAAACAACAACAGGTTTTTAACATGAAGTACTTCCAGGAGTTGAAGTATAAGGAAATTTCTGATATCTTAGGTACTTCCGAAGGCGCTTTGAAGGCTTCTTATCACCATGCGACCAAAAAAATTGAAGATTTTTTGAAACAGACTTAAACCTTTGGATGAATTTTCAGTCAAATAATTAAATGAAAAAGAAAGGGTTACCATATAAGAACAAATCTGGATTTAAAGTCTCTGACGGCTATTTCGAGGACTTTGAAGCCCGTATGATGTCTCGCGTGACCGGGGATAAGCAGCATTTTGGCGACAACCCGTTCAAGGTGCCCAATGATTATTTTGAGCAGCTTAGCGACAGAGTATTTGAAAAGCTGGAAACTCCTCCAAAAGAAGGGAAAATCATTTCCCTTTTCAACAGGAAAACCTGGTCTTACGTGGCCAGTGTTGCAGCAGTGGCGGCTATTCTATTTAGTGCAGTGCTCTTTAACAACAACACTGAGCTGGGTTTTGAAGATCTCAATATTACTGCGGTTGAAAATTACCTTTTGGAGACTCTGGACACCGATAACCCGAACGAGACGAATTATGCACCTTATGAAATAACTGCTTCGGCAAACCCCAATATTGACAAAGAAGCCCTCCTGGAATATTTGAATGAGAATATCGAAGAACCGGCACTTCTACTTAATGAAGATTAACATGAAAAAGATTTTATTCATAATCCTGTTTCTTAATGCCAGTATTTACGCTGTGGCGCAGGATAAGGATGAGCACCGCGAGAAGATAAAAGCCCTCAAGACCGCCTATATTACTGAAGGCATGAATTTAACAGCCCGGGAAGCCCAGCAATTCTGGCCTGTTTATAACGAATATGTTGAGAAACGCAGGCAGCTCTACCGGCAGGAAAGAGCCGAGGTTGAGAACATTGAGTGCATTTCTGAAGATAAGGCAAATGCCAAACTCGACGAATATGTTGCACTGGAACGGGAAGACTACCTGTTAAAGAAGAAATACTACAACGATCTCAAACAAATTTTTAGTGCCCGAAGGATTATGCAGCTAAAAAAGGTGGAAGATGAATTTAATCACAAGATGATGCTGGAGTACCGCCAGCGGAAGGAATCAAAAAAATAGTTGGATTTTTTGGTTGGTTAGTTGAAAATGGTCCGGTTGCCGAAAGGTGCCGGATCATTTGTTTTTACCTGAATTTTAATTTTGCCAGCCTGTTCTTTCCTGCCGCGTAAGCCACGCTGTCATTTAGGAACCTGATGGTGTAAAAACCTTCGGGTGAAAGTTGCTGCCAGCTCTCACCCGCATCTTTAGAATAGGAAATACCTGTAAATCCCACGGCCACTATTTCTTTTCCATCACCACCCGGAACGTAACGCACACTGCTCTTGTAGCCGGGATCCTGGCCATTGGCAATGAGGTTCCAGGTCCTGCCACCATCTGTAGTCACGGCTTTATTGGCAGTATTCTCTTCAGGAGCGGTGTAATCGCCCCCAATGATTACGCCTTTTTGTTCATCATAAAAATCTATAGCGTACCCGCCCTGGGTGCTTTTTCCCTGCACCAGCGGCGTATCGAAAACTTCCCAGGTCTTTCCCTTATCGGGCGTAAAGAAAATCCGTGATTTGGCTCCTCCCGAAAGGATCCAGGCCTTCTCCCCTTCTACCGCAATGTTTGCATTGCTCGCTGCAAAGGCCGCTTCGCCTTCAGCAGCTTTTTGGAGTTGATCGCAGGGAAGTTTTTTCCAGCTCTTCCCGCCATCGCGGGTAATTATTACTGAAAGACAATCCTCCACAGGGTCTCCCATCGCTATACCTTCCTTATCGTTCCAAAAGCACATGGCATCATAAAAGACTTTTTCAGCTTCTTCCTTATACACCAGTTCCATTTGTCCGCTGTCACCAGTTTTGTACAAAAGTGCCGGATTTGCGACGCTCAGCATAAAAAAATCTTCGGAAGTCCCTGCCACAGCCCTAAATTCGGGAAAGATAGAATCGTACTGCTGCCGGCTTACCCGCACCTCATCTTTAGCCGAATTGTAAATACCATACGCCCCGTTAGAGCCTGCAAAAGCCACATCTTCACCCATGATCTCAATGGCCCTGATGCTGATGGAATCCTCTAGCAGCATGTCAATTTCAACTTCAGTAAAAGCCTGCCGTTCCCTGCTCACAACTTCCTGCTGCTGTTCATTTTTAGGATCTGATTTACACCCGATTATTACTATAAAAAGAAGAAAACCTATACGCTTCATAACCTGAATTTGAAGGTAAAGATAGATTTTTCCGAAGTTTAAAAAGCTTACCTTTGCGCCTTTAAATGAAATTTATGCGCTTATACAGAAATTTGGTCTTTGCTACCGTTGATGCCCTTAGTGAAATATTTAATGAAGGAGCTTATGCCGATAAGGTGATCGAAAAAACACTGAAACGCGATAAACGTTGGGGTGCCCGGGACCGAAGCTTTATTGCTGAAACCACATACGATATTGTTCGCTGGAAGCGCCTTTATTCTGAAATAGCCGAAGTTAAAGCTCCATATTCCAGGGAAAATCTTTTCAGGCTATTTGCAGTTTGGGCGACTCTAAGAGGAATCGAAATTCCGACTGACTGGAAGCAGATTGAACCTGTTCCCACCCGCCGAATTAAAGGAAAATTCGATGAATTAAGTAAAATTAGAAAGTTCAGGGAATCTGTGCCCGACTGGCTGGATGAAATGGGTGTGCAGGAGATGGGTGAAGAAACCTGGGAAAAAGAAATTCACGCTCTCAACCAGCAGGCTCCCGTGATCCTTAGGGTGAATACACTCAAAACCACAAGGGAAAAATTAAAACAGGAGCTTCAAAAAGAGGAAATTGAAACCGATTTTTTGGACAGTTATCCCGATGCCCTGCAACTCAAGGAAAGAAAGAATGTGTTTAGAACAGAAGCCTTCAAAAATGGCTTTTTTGAGGTGCAGGATGCTTCCTCTCAATTGGTTGCCCGGTTCCTGGGTGTAGAACCTGGAATGCGCGTGGTTGATACCTGTGCCGGTGCCGGCGGAAAGTCTTTGCACCTCGCAGCCTTAATGGAAAATAAAGGCCAGTTGATCGCTACAGATATTTACGGAAATAAACTGAAAGAATTGAAACGCCGAGCCCGCCGGGCAGGAGCTCACAACATTGAGCCACGGGTGATTGATTCTAACAAGGTGGTGAAAAAACTCTACGGAAGTGCTGATCGCGTTCTTATTGACGCACCCTGTAGCGGCCTGGGGGTGTTAAGCCGAAACCCCGATGCAAAATGGAAGCTGCAGCCGGAATTCATTGAGACCATCAAACAAACCCAGGCAGAGATCCTGAAGCAGTATTCAAAAATGGTAAAAAACGGCGGAAAAATGGTTTACGCCACCTGTTCTGTTTTACCATCAGAAAATGAAGCGCAGGTGAAGAAATTCTTGGCTTCCGAAGAAGGAAAAGATTTCAGCCTTGCCAAAGATCAGAAGATCTTATCGAGCGAAACCGGGTTTGACGGTTTTTATATGGCATTACTCGAGAAAAAGTAATTCCACCTCATTAATATTTTTATTTTCCTGCATTTTATTGAATGAAATGCAGGATTTTTTATTTAAACCGTTTCCAAAATGCATAAAAGCTGGGGAATTTTACCATTACTTAATGTAATGAACGGGAAATAAATTTTAATTTTGCGACAATCGAAAAACCAATAACATTTAAAAAACTAAGATGAAAAAATCATTTTATTTACCTTTTTTGAGCATTCTTTTCCTGATTGGCTGTAGTTCTGATGATGATGATGTGACCACACCTGTAGACCCCGATCCGGTAGAGGAAACTCCTTACTACGAAATCCCGGAAGCCCTTGTAGGTTATTATGAAGGAATAGACTTCTCGGAAGAAAACGAGGAACTTTATGATGACCTGGCGACGCGCACCATTGCCAAGCACACCAACATGCTTGATTACACAGACAGGCATGATTACCTGTACAAGGCAGATGAAGATCCAGCCAAGCCAGACAATGTTGTTCTTATATATACCGGTGAAAGCAGGTATTGGGAAGAATATTTATCTGGAGGCAATTCTTATGACCCCCAGACTTTTAATACAGAGCACGTATATCCACAATCTTTGGTAGATAATACCGCAAAAGGAGACCTACACCACCTGCGTGCAGCAGATGTTCAGGTAAATCAATCTAGGGGAAATTACCCTTTTACAGATGGGGAAGGCTCTTATGAGTTAATAGACGGCAATAAATTTTTTCCCGGTGATGAATGGAGAGGTGATGTTGCCCGAATGATCATGTACATGAACCTGCGTTATAACGAACCTTTTGACGAAATGGGCGGCCTGGAGCTTTTCCTCGAATGGAATGCCGAAGATCCTGTTTCTACCCTAGAACTTCAACGTAATGAGGTGATTTACGATGCACAGGGCAACAGGAATCCGTTTATCGATAACCCGCATCTTGCAACAAGATTATGGGGAGGTGACGAAGCTCAAAACCGCTGGAACGGCGAACCTGTAGAAGAAGACAATGAAGCGCCATCTGCCCCGCAGGCAGTAACAGTTTCAGAAGTTGGTTATGAAACCCTTGACTTAAGCTGGGAAGCAGCTACAGATAATGTAGGGGTGGTTAAATATAATATTATGTTAGATGGAGAAAGCGTAACCAGCACTTCTTCAACTTCTACTAGTCTTTCAGACCTCACTCCCGGAACTACTTACTCCATCACTGTTACCGCAGTAGATACTGCCGGAAATGTTTCCGAAGAAAGCGACGCAGTAGAAGCTACTACCAATGAAGATACCCAAGCGCCTAGTACGCCTGCCAATCTCACTGTTGGTACTGTCACTGCTAATAGCGTAAGCCTTAGCTGGGACGCTTCTACAGACAATGTGGAAGTAAAGGAGTACGATCTTTTTCTTGATGGAGAATACAATGCCACTACTACAAACACAGAGTTTACCGTTGCTGGATTAGAGGCAGAAACTCAATATTCTTTCACAGTACTTGCAAGGGATATCTACGACAATGAATCTGCACAAAGCGCAGCCGTAGAAGCTACGACCACAGAAGAAACCGGAAATGGCGGTGGAACTTCTGCCGAACTTTTCTTTTCTGAATATGTTGAAGGAGGCGGACTTAACAAGGCCGTGGAAATTGCCAATATTACTGGCGAAGAGGTTGATCTCTCTGCATATTCAATTCAGAAGCAGGTGAACGGAGATGGAGAATGGAGAGATGCATACGCTCTTGAAGGAACTTTAGCCAGCGGAGATGTATTTGTGGTTATCAATGGTGGCGCAGATATTCAGGCAATCATTGATGCTTCTGATGCTTCACTAAGCGGAGCGCCAGTAGATTTTAACGGTGATGACCCGATTGGATTATTTAAGGATGGCGTTCTTATAGACATGATTGGAGTTGACGGGGACGTTGAGTTTGCAAAAGATGTTACCCTAAGAAGAAAATCGACCGTGACCGCACCAAACACCACCTACACAGAAGATGAGTGGGAAGTTCTTGAAAAAAATACCGTAGACGGATTAGGAACTTACTAGGTACTAATTTAAACCTGTTAAAAAGCCACAAATTCAAGGGAGAATTTGTGGCTTTTTTCATTTTCCACACAATTGTTATCTTCTAAAAAGATGTAAATTTGCTTCCTTACAAACAACACAAAACCCACAGAATGATCTTATTCTTCGGAAATCGTCCAAACAAGGTTTATGCAGTTGAAACGCATAAGGCACTGTCGGCCGAAAACATCGCTAAGTTAGACTGGCTTTTTGGAAACGCACAATATTTAGAAAAATCTGCCCTGGCAGATTTTTTTGTTGGTCCCCGTGCCGCCATGATCACCCCCTGGAGTACCAATGCGGTGGAGATCACGCAAAATATGGGCATTGAAGGCATTCGCAGGATCGAAGAATTTTACAAGGTAGATGAGCATTATCACGATTTTGATCCCATGCTTTCCCAAAAATACAATGGGCTGAATCAGGATATTTTCACCATCAACATAGAACCCGAAGCCATTGAGGAAGTAGACAATATTGCTGCTTACAACCAGAAAGAAGGTTTGGCACTAAACGATGAGGAAGTGGAATACCTCGAAAAACTTGCAGAAAGGATCGGCCGGAAACTTACCGATTCTGAAGTCTTCGGATTTTCCCAGGTAAATTCGGAACACTGCAGGCATAAGATCTTCAACGGGGTTTTTGAAATAGACGGAAAGGAAAAACCTGTTTCCCTCTTTAAGCTTATCAGGAAAACTTCCGAAGAAAACCCGAATGATATAGTTTCTGCATATAAAGATAATGTAGCTTTTTTAAAGGGCCCAAGAGTAGAGCAGTTCGCCCCACAGTCGGCCGACAAACCCGACTTTTACAAGAGAAAAGATTTTGATTCGGTAATTTCTTTAAAAGCTGAAACCCACAACTTCCCTACCACGGTTGAACCTTTTAACGGGGCAGCAACCGGAAGTGGCGGGGAAATTCGTGACAGGCTGGCCGGCGGAAAAGGTTCCCTTCCGCTCGCAGGAACAGCTGTTTATATGACCTCTTATTCGAGATTGGAGGAAGGCCGCCCGTGGGAAAAGGCATTTCCCGCAAGGCCATGGCTTTACCAAACGCCAATGGACATCCTCATCAAAGCTTCCAACGGGGCTTCAGATTTCGGAAATAAATTCGGGCAGCCGCTTATCGCAGGATCAGTGCTTACCTTTGAGCATTCCGAAGACAGAAGAGCTTTGGGCTACGATAAAGTGATCATGCTTGCCGGCGGAATTGGCTACGGCAAAGCAGAACAGGCCATTAAAGGAGTCCCAAAAAAGGGAGATAAGATCGTTGTTTTGGGAGGTGAAAACTACCGAATTGGCATGGGTGGAGCTGCGGTTTCTTCGGCAGATACAGGGGAATTCAGCAGCGGGATTGAGCTTAACGCCATTCAGCGTTCCAATCCCGAAATGCAAAAAAGAGCCGCCAATACCATCCGCGCGATGGTAGAGGCCGAGGAGAACCCCATTGTTTCCATTCACGACCACGGGGCAGGCGGGCACCTCAACTGCCTCAGCGAACTTGTGGAAGACACCGGCGGAAATATTGACCTTGATAAACTTCCGGTGGGAGACCCTACGCTTTCGGCAAAAGAGATCATAGGCAATGAATCTCAGGAGCGGATGGGGCTCATCATTTCTGAAGAAGACCTTAAGCAAATGCAAAGAATTGCAGAACGCGAAAGAACTCCGCTTTACGCAGTGGGGCAGGTAACCAATGACAGGCAGTTCACTTTTGAAAGCAAAACAAAAGGCGACAAGCCTATGGATCTTGCCCTTGCCGATATGTTTGGCAGCTCTCCAAAAATGGTGATGAAAGACAAGACCGTGAACAGGAGCTATAATGATGTTGAATACAATCCTGCCGACCTGCATAAATATCTTGAGCAGGTGCTGCAACTTGAGGCTGTTGGTTCAAAAGACTGGCTTACCAATAAAGTTGACCGCTGTGTTACCGGAAGAGTGGCAAAACAACAAACTGCCGGGCCCTTACAGTTACCACTTAACAACTGCGGGGTGATGGCGCTTGATTATAAAGGTAAGGAAGGCGTGGCAACTTCAATTGGCCACTCCCCTATTTCGGCGTTGATCGATCCTGTTGCAGGGTCGCGCAACTCCATCGCCGAAGCACTTACCAATATTGTATGGGTACCTCTTGAAAAAGGTTTAAAATCGGTTTCTCTTTCGGCGAACTGGATGTGGCCTTGTAACAACGAAGGGGAAGATGCGAGGCTATATGAAGCTGTTCAGGGAGTCTCAGATTTTGCGATCTCCCTCGGAATAAACGTTCCCACCGGGAAGGATTCCCTTTCTATGAAACAGCGTTATGAGGATGGAAATGTACTGGCACCGGGAACGGTAATCATTTCGGCAGTGGGGCATTGTGACAATATTACCAAAGTGGTGGAACCAGTGCTGCAAAGAAATGCAGGGCCTATTTATTACATCAATTTCTCCCAGGATGAATTTAAGCTTGGAGGTTCCTCTTTTGCACAGATCTTAAACAGGGTTGGTGCTGAAGCTCCTACCATTAAGGATGACCAAAATTTTGCTGCCACTTTCAATGCTATCCAGGAACTAATCAAGCAGGATCTAATCGTCGCCGGCCATGATGTGGCTTCCGGCGGATTGATCACTACCCTTCTTGAAATGTGCTTTGCAGATGTTGATCTTGCTGCAGAAATCAATCTTACCAAACTCCAGGAAAAGGACAGCATAAAACTGCTTTTTTCAGAGAACTGCGGAATTGTATTTCAGGCAAAAGATGCTTCCGTAGAAGCCATTTTAAAGGAGAAAGGAATAACATTCTTTAAAATTGGAAAAGCTACTGAAGGCAAAACTTTAAAAATAAAGAACGGCGACCAAACCCTGAAGCTGGATATTCCAAAACTGCGCGATACCTGGTCAAAAACTTCCTTCCTGCTCGACCAAAAACAAAGTGGAAAAGACAATGCCGCGGAAAGATATAAGAACTATTCAAAGCAGCCGCTGCATTTTAGATTTCCTGAAGGATTTACCGGAAAATTGCCTCTCGACTCCGCTCGAGGTGACAATCCGAGGATCAAAGCGGCAATCATTCGGGAGAAAGGTTCGAATTCAGAAAGAGAGATGGCCTACGCGATGGATATTGCCGGCTTTGACGTGAAGGATGTTCATATGACCGATCTTATTTCGGGAAGAGAGACCTTGGAGGATATTCAGTTCATTGCAGCGGTGGGAGGATTTTCAAATTCAGATGTTTTGGGAAGTGCAAAAGGTTGGGCTGGAGCATTCCTTTACAACGAGAAAGCCAAAGCTGCCCTGGACAACTTTTTCGCCAGAGAAAACACACTTTCCCTGGGCGTTTGTAATGGTTGCCAGCTTTTCATGGAACTTGGATTATTACATCCAGACCATGAGGAAAAGCCAAAAATGCTGCACAACGAATCGCATAAATTTGAATGTAATTTTACCTCTATGGAGATCGCCGAAAATGATTCGGTGATGATGCATTCTTTATCGGGTACCAGACTGGGGATCTGGGCGGCACATGGAGAAGGGAAATTCAGTTTCCCGTATGAAATGGAACGATATAAGATCATTGGAAAGTACGGCTATGAAAATTATCCTTCCAATCCTAATGGCTCCCATTACAACACCGCGATGATCGTGAGCGACAACGGCAGGCATTTGGCCATGATGCCACACCTGGAGCGCTCTACCTTCCCATGGAACTGGGCATATTACCCAAAAGACCGGCAGGATGAAGTTAGCCCCTGGATAGAGGCTTTTGTCAATGCCAGGAAATGGCTTGAAAAGCAGGAAAAGTAAACTAAAAAGGTCCGG
>Ga0098069_100517_pt1 | contig 15552 bp, 9 predicted proteins | sample 27_taG_FD_92584 | JGI IMG/M metagenome (GOLD analysis project Ga0098069, IMG submission 92584) | Marine viral communities from Cariaco Basin, Caribbean Sea - 27_WHOI_OMZ | ecosystem: Environmental > Aquatic > Marine > Oceanic | place: Caribbean Sea: Cariaco Basin | collected 2014-11-09 | reverse complement strand
CTGAATTCAGGGAATTTTAAAGCTTCCTGCGCATCTGACAATCCATCGTAACCAACATCCTGGTTAGTACGTTCTTCCCCTTCGGTATCAAAAGCATAAATTAAAGATTGATCTGCCGGAACTTTAGCAACCTCGGTTTCTATAGTATTCTCTGCACCGCCGCCGGGTGGCAGGCCATTTTCAAACTGCTTACGCCCATCCTTTAGTACATCTTCAGAAATATTTCCCAAATTAAAGTTGATAGTCCCGGCTGAATTCCCACTATTTTCAGAGTAGATATAAGGATCCATCACCCAAAACTCTATAAACTCAACATTACTTTGCTCAAAATTCGTGGTATTTATACCGCGCATAATTCCTCCAAAATTTTGAGAAGGATTTGGTAAAGCACCTTGGGTAGCCAGGGGATTAAAGTTATAAGGACCACGTTCTGTAGGGAAATAAGCCACATCCATAGTATAAACTACCTGCGGCTGTCCCTGTACTACATCGGTATTTGGGAATATCTCACTAAGCGCTACTCTTCTTGTGGCATAATTTGAAATATCATTATCTGTAATTCCATCGGGGCGATTACTGCTATAAAATATTGGATCTATAGTGTACCAGGATAAACCTGCACGTTTGTACCCTACCCTATTATCACCATTCGCCAATTCGCCCCCAAAACCTAAAGGCACACTACTTAACTCCCAACTAAGCGGGGAACTGATATCTATAGTAGTTTGAGCTGCTTCAAAATCATCTATATATGTTGTCGCCTCTCCCTGAAAGTCATTAATTGCAGGCGCTCCCGGTTGCAAATAAGCAAACTCCCCGGTAACAGAAAAATTAGAAGGCACATCGGTATCAATATTTGGCAGTTTATTTACCATCCTGGTAAACAAAGGCACTTCGGTAGAATAGTTTACGTTAAATCCGAATATAGAGTTGTTTATAGGCTCGTAACTATAATTCGCTTTTTGAGTAAGCGGGCGTTCCTTCAGATTTAGAAAAGTAGCACCTACTAAAAAGTTTTCATTAAACTGGTGCTCTACATTAATCCCGGTAAAACGCTTGGTTTGCTGACCAAACAAGGCATTATTTTCAGTATTAACCTGGATTGGAATATCTGAAGCCAGTAAAGCTTCGTCTAGAATTTGCACTCTCCCAAGTTCATAATTCACCACATAGTCTACACCTTCCTGCAAAACTCTTCCTCCAGCGGTTACGGTAACCGAGCCCGGCGGCAGGTTAAAACCAATTGGAATTCCTTCAACTTCTCCAGATTTATATCTTCCCTTTAACTGAAATTTATTTTTATCGGCATCTTCCTGTTCTGCCTGGGTTTTTGTAGTTCGGTATAAAGACCTAAAGACATATTTTTGCTGGTTGGCATTCCAGGTTTCCGGATTATTATAATCTTCTGTCCCCGAATTTGGAGAATTATCCAACTCATCAAATAAATGCTGCCCGAAAGGTTCTACCGTAGTGAAAATAATATTTCCGGTTTGCGGATCTATAGTGAGGCCTGGGACATAATCAAAGAAACCATCTCCGTTATTTATTGGATCATTATTATTATTCAGTTTATCTAAATTAAAAACACGAAGCAGCGGCGTATCGCTAACATCTTCCGGAAGCGGAACGGAACCATCTCCAGCAGGTTTTATATAGTTGAGAGGTTGTGGATCTGTATATAGAATATTTAATCGAAAATCTTCACGCTCCAATTGATAAGCCCCAAGACTATAAATATTCTTCATCATTAAATCCCAAACCGGTTCATCTACATTGGTAATAGTGCTTTTAAGCATTTTAACTACCAGGTTTCGGTTTACCCGCTGGTTAGAGCTAGGCTCCATTGGGTCTTGCCCAACAATATTATCTCCCGTAGCGTTGACACCATCATTGGCGAACTCTCCCACCTGGTAAACCTCGCCATTTACGGTATATTGAAAAGCAACGGCAAGAATTTCGTCGTTACTTAAACGTTGATTTAAGGAAATATATCCTAACTGGGTATTTAAACTGTATTCATTAGGTTGTAATTGGCGTGCATTTTCCAGCTTTACATAATCCAGACCTTCAGAAACCTGCACCCCACCAAAACCATTATCTACGGTAGCCACGTCGCGAATAGCCGGTGTTAAAACAGATTCAGCTGAACCATCTATGCCGAAGGGATTAAAATCGTTATTGGCATTATCTGGAAAACTTCCGGCGGGCTGGTTGAAGAAACTGGCGGGAATATTATCAAGACCAATATTACCGGGCTCGTTTGTTTCTCCCAGATCCTGAATTCCGACTATATTACGAGTATCGGTGAGATTCTGTACGTTATTGGTGCGATTAGTCACCCAAACCTGAACCCTTTTTATTTGAATATTTGCATTGATAAACGGATAATCTTCAAGAGCCTCATCATAATGATCCCTGAAATAATGCGAAAGAAAAAAGTGCCGGTCCTGATCATAATCCAGCGCAAATTTCTCGAAATCTTCTACCGCGGCACCACCTTCAACATTTACGGTACGACGCTCTGATTTTTGTTCAGAAAAAACGCCGGTAATTCGCGTTTTCCCAAATTGCAATTCAGTTTTAAATCCGAATAAACTTTGCGCTCCCTGCATTAGTGCATTGTTAAGCGGCATATTCACATTACCCACTTCAATTTTTCGAACTATATCATCTTCAGTAGGCGTATATTCAAGCTTTAATTGATTCTGAAAATCGAAAGTTGACTGTGTATCGTAATTGGCGGTAATTTGCAGGCGCTCTCCAATTTGACCAAGCAAACTAAGACTTATACGCTGGTCAAAATCAAAGGTGAGATTACTGCGGTTTCGTGGGGAGAAAGCCGGATTATCCTGTTTTGTATACAGCAACCCCAGATCCATCTCTACCGTCCCCTGCGGAACGATATTAATTTCTGAACCTCCAAAAACACTTTCAAAAAAATTATTATTTACGTAAAAATCTGGCAGTAGATCTCGCTGAATTTCCTCTGAACCTTCTTTTCGGCCGGCTTGCGCATCAATCTTCCGCTTAAAATAATTCCGCATTTCTTCATCTAGAACAAGATCTTCATATTCTTGAGGAGTTAAAATTAATGGAATTGAAAGGTCTAAATCCCCTAATTTTTCGCGGTAAATATAGCGGTCCAGGATAGGATCGTATTCATAGAAAGAAGAGATAAGCTCAGAATCTGGCAGGGCAATTTCACCCAAAGTATACCCCGTATCAGTAGTGTCCTGTGGGGTTTCCTGCGCAGTGGAACTCAATGAAATTATCAATGACAACAACAAGCTGAGTCTAACTGAAGTTGACAGCTTCAAATAATTGTGCCTCAATTCTTTACAGATTTTTAAGAGCCATTTTTATAATAGATTCTACGGTAGGGCTGGTTGAATCTTTCATGATTTTATCTACTACCCTGGTAGCCTGCTTTCTGGCAAAGCCCAGAGTCTCTAATGCAGATAACGCTTCTTCTTTTATTGTATTGTCTTGAGGAACAAAAACTTCGTCCTCCCCATAGACTTTTAATATCTTGTCTTTTAAGTCTAGAATTACCCGCTGGGCGGTTTTAGCTCCAATTCCCTTAACGCTTTGTATAGTAGGCACATCGCTATTAGCAATAGCTTCTTTTACCTGGTTAGGTTCTAAGGAAGACAGCATGGTTCTCGCTGTACTGGTTCCCACTCCCGAAACCGAGATCAATAATCTAAAAATATCCCGCTCTGATTTTTGATAAAATCCATACAGCGTATGGGAATCTTCCTTTACGTGCAAATGGGTATAAACACTTATATTTTCTGAATCTGGAATGAGGGAGAAAGTGTGCAGGGAAATATTGACCATATACCCAACACCATTACAGGCGATTACTAAGTAGGTAGGATTCTTCTCTATTAATTGCCCCTTGAGATGATGAATCATAAAATTTCAACTTAAAGAGCCAAATGTAGTAAATAAAAATTAAGCCCGAAACCTTTGTCCCAGGCTTAACTACTGTATTTCCGCTTAATATTACTTCTTTTGCTTCTTTTCTTTTTCCTGAGCATCCACAACAGTCACTGCCGTCATATTTACAATTTCCTCTACGCTTGCTCCAAGCTGAAGAATATGAACCGGCCTGCGCATTCCCATCATAATCGGGCCAATAGAATCTACATTATTAAGTTCTTTTATAAGCTTGTAGGTACTGTTAGCTGAATCCAGGTTAGGGTAAATTAAAGTATTAACTTTTTTCCCTGCCAGTTTTGAAAATGGAAATTTATCCTGAAGCATTTTACGGTTTAGTGCAAAATCTGCCTGCAACTCTCCATCTACATTTAAATCGGGGTGATAACGATGCAGGTAAGAAACAGCGTCTTTCACTTTTGTAGCGTGAGGGTCTTTAGAAGATCCAAAGTTCGCATAAGACATCATGGCAATTACCGGTTCCAGACCAAACAGCTTAACCGTTCTCGCCGTCATTTGTGCAATTTTAGCAAGATCTTTTGCCGGCGGATCAATATTAATAGAGGTATCACTAATAAAAAGCGGACCCCGGGAAGTATTCATAATATTAGTAGCTGCAACACGACTCACCCCGGGAGCCATTCCAATAAGTTCCAGCATTGGTTTTACCACCGCCGGATATGCTCTGGAATAACCAGAAAGCAAGCCATCGGCATCACCTTCGTTAACCATCATAGCAGCGAAATAATTGCGTTCACGCATTAATTTTTCGGCATCATAAAGCGTTACTCCACTTCGGCTCCTGGTTTTCCAATAAACCTGCGCATAAGCCTTTCTATGTTCTTCTTCTTCATCAGATTTTGGATCGATGATAAGCACATCTTCATTAAAATCTATTTCCTGCATCAATTCCTCAATCACACCACGGCGACCAAGTAAAATAGGAATTGCCACACCTTCATCGTGAACAATCTGCGCAGCTTTAAGTACATCAAGGTGATCGGCTTCAGCAAAAACAATTCTTTTAGGATTCATTTTTGCACGGTTAAGCAACAACCTGGTAATCTTATTATCACTGCCCATTCTTTCAAGCAGTTCTTCTTCGTATCTATCCCAGTCCTGGATTGGCTGCCTTGCCACACCACTTTCCATCGCGGCTTTAGCTACGGCCGGAGGCACTTTAGCTATTAAGCGAGGATCAAAAGGTTTTGGAATAATATAATCTGTACCAAAATTTAGCCTGGTTTCTCCATAAGCGATGTTCACTTGCTCCGGCACGGGTTCTTTAGCAAGTTCGGCCAGGGCTTTTACTGCAGCCATCTTCATTTCTTCATTAATTTTAGTAGCTCTAACATCTAAAGCTCCCCTAAAAATAAATGGAAAACCAAGTACATTATTTACCTGGTTAGGATGGTCACTTCTACCGGTTGCCATAATCACATCTTTACGAGTATCCATTGCCAGTTGATAATCAATCTCTGGATTTGGATTTGCCATTGCGAATACAATAGGTCGCTTAGACATACTTTTAAGCATCTCAGGCGATACAATATCTGCAATAGAAAGGCCCACAAAAACATCAGCATCTTTCATAGCCTCCTCCAGGGTATCAATCTTTCTTGAAGTAGCAAATTCCACTTTCTCCCCAGAAAGGTTTGGACGGTCTTTTCTAATCACACCCTTACTATCGGTCATCACGATATTTTCAGCCTTTGCACCAAAAGCTTTATAGAGTTTGGTACAGGAAACTGCAGCGGCCCCTGCACCGCTAATCACTATTTTGGCTTTAGATATTTTCTTTTTAGCCAACTCTAAAGCATTTAATAAAGCCGCAGCAGAAATAATTGCTGTCCCATGCTGATCGTCATGCATTACCGGGATATCCAGCTCTGCCTTTAGCCTTTGTTCAATTTCAAAAGCTTCAGGAGCCTTAATATCTTCCAGGTTGATTCCGCCAAAGGTAGGCGCAATGTTTTTTACCGTTTCAATGAATTTATCCACATCTTTGGTATCAACTTCAATATCAAAAACATCTATATCTGCAAATATCTTGAAAAGAAGGCCTTTTCCTTCCATCACCGGTTTAGAGGCCTCAGGACCAATATCACCAAGACCTAAAACTGCGGTACCGTTAGATATGACCGCTACAAGGTTTCCCTTTGTGGTATATTTATAAGCATTTTCTTTATCCTTTTCTATCTCGAGACAGGGCTCTGCTACCCCGGGGGAATACGCGAGGGAAAGATCCCTTTGCGTAGCGTATTTTTTGGTTGGTTTAACCTCTATTTTTCCTGGTTTTGGCTTAGCGTGATACACCAGGGCCTCTCTTCTTTTTCTAGGATTATTACTCATAATTTATTTTTTCTGCTATTTACAAAGGTAGCAAGCTTAGCTGCAAAATTGTCTTTCTTTAGGCAAAAGAAAATTTAAATTTCAATTAATTAGAAGAATATTTTCCTGCGGATTTTTTTATGAAAAATCAACAACAGAAAGCTGATTTATTCTGAATTATTTGCAAAAAACAGAAATCTTTAGCTACAACCTGAAGCCTGAAACAATTAGTTAGTCATTTAAAAACTGGATATTTCTCTGCAAACCTTCGAATTTGGTTCTCTTTACAGCCGATTTTCTAAAGATCTCATTAAAAGTTTCTTTGGTAAGCTCTTCCCAGCCTTTTTTATCTTTTTCAAGCAATTCTGGATGCGGATTAAATAAAGGCTCGTTATGCGGTTTTGAAAATCTATTCCAGGGACAAACATCCTGGCAAATGTCACAACCAAACATCCAGTCTTCAAATTGGTTTTTATAAGAATTAGGCAATTCGTCTTTAAGCTCTATGGTAAAATAGGAAATACATTTACTGCCATCTACCTTATAAGGATCTACAATCGCATCAGTAGGACAGGCGTCTATGCAGGCGGTACAACTTCCGCAGTGATCGGTAACCGGACTATCATATTCCAATTCGAGATCTACAATCAATTCAGCTATAAAATAGAAAGAACCGGTTTGTTTGGAGAGTAAATTAGAGTGCTTCCCAATCCAGCCGAGTCCGCTTTTTGCAGCCCAGACTTTATCCATAACCGGCGCCGAATCTACAAAAGCACGGCCATCAATTTCCCCAATTTCATCTTGCATAAACTGCAATAATTGCTTCAGTTTATCTTTAATTACAAAATGATAATCCCGGCCATACGCGTATTTGCTAATTTTATAAGAATCTTCCCTCTGGGTTTCTCCGGGATAATAGTTCAGTAACAGGGAAATCACACTTTTAGAACCTTCTACCAGTTTTGTGGGATCAAGACGTTTATCAAAGTTATTCTCCATCCAGCGCATTTCGCCGTGCCGGTTTTTCTTGAGAAATTCTTCTAAACGCGGCGCTTCTTCCTCCAGGAACTCTGCTTTAGAGATGCCACAGGATAAAAATCCGAGGCGTTCGGCTTCGGATTTTATCAAATGTGTGTAAGCTTCCTTGAGAGTATCCTTCATAGTTTTACAAAGATGCAATTTTTAAAACATTTGAAAGTTTAAAAATGAAAGCTCTGGAAACACTTTTATGCCCTGGCTTCGTAAACTTACGGTATCCTGCCTATGGTGTATTTTCTGCTAATGGAGCCATATGCTCATGGGTTATTTTCCAGCCATCACTGGTTTTAATAAAGAGCAAAGTTCCCTGCATCTTAAGATCATAGGCTTCTTCGCCCCTGTCAAATTTAAAATTGGAGTGAAAAGTCACATTAGCTACGTCACCACCATATATATGGATTTCCAGATCTTCCCAATCCCACTTTTCAACTTCAGTAATGCTACCAAGGAAATTTCGTTCGAATTCTTCATTTTCCTTAGGCCCCTGTCTTTTTCCACCATCCTGGAATTCGGTAAATTTTGGCCCGTAAGCGTGCATCGAGATTAATTTATCTGTCTCATTATTTCTTATACTTTGCTCAATCTCCTTAAGAGCCTCCTTCACTTCCTCTTTTTCTTGCGCGTATTCCTTACTCAGATCAATTTGGCAGTAAGCCGAGCTCAATCCAAAAAGTAAGGCGATTAGAATAAAAATTTTAGCTTTCATCATACTAAGTTTTAAGATTACTTTTTTTTCAAAAACGTGAATACTTAATATACAACTAACTGATTTATAACGCAATAAGGGTTTTCAATAGGTTTTAAAATGACTCCTGAGAAATCTTTAAGAACAATCGTCTTTTTAGAAAACTTAAATACGTTCAGTAATTAAAAGGGAAAAACAATTGTTTATTGACCTAAATACAGAGCAATATTGTGTCTCGGCAATAAAATAGATGACATAAGCAGAATATAAAATCAGGGTCTCGATTGAAATTTTAGAATAGCATTTTTTGGTTTAAGCGTAATAAGTGGCTTAATATCGATCTCATCAAAACCTGGCAGTATTTTATATTGACTTACCAATTCGGTAACCGCAATGATCATCTCGAACATGGCGAAATTATTCCCTATACATTTTCTGGGTCCGGCGCCAAATGGAAAATACTGCGATGAATATTTTCTACCTCCTTCCGCGAAGCGTTGCGGTTTAAAAGCATCGGGATCTTCCCATAGAGCAGGGTGACGATGAACCTCATGAATGGAGAACAATAAATTAGATCCAGGCTCAAAATATTTTCCTTCGAATTCATCTTCTTCCAGATTAACCCGATCTATAAAATATGCCGGGGGATATAATCTCATAGACTCTTCAATTACCTGCTGGATAATTTCGCATTTGGTTACATAAATCATTAAGTCCAGCTCCTGTTCCTTTAAGTTAGATATTTCTTCATAGATTTTCTCCTGCCATTCGGGATTTAGCGCCAGCAATTGAGCCGTAAAGGTTAGTGAGTTGGAAGTAGTCTCGTGGCCAGCTGTAAAAAGAATCAGGATCTCATCAATAAGTTGTTCCTCATCCATAAAATTTCCATCATCATACTTCGCATCCAGCAGCATATCCAAAAGATCATCATATCGTTCTTTTGAATCTCTTCTTTCCTGAACCATCTTTCTTAGAATGCCCCGGGCTTCGGCGGTTAGCTTAAGATAGCTGTCAATCTTACCACTTGCTTTAAACCACCAACCCAGATAGGGCTGCCGAAGTTCCTTAACAAGCATTTTTTGGGTCTCTTCTGTAATATATTGCAATCTATTGATCTCCTCCTGATTCGCAGCACTGCTAAACAAAGATTTCACCACGGTTTGAAAGGCAAGATCATTATAAATAGGAAAAATATCCAGTTCTTCATTTATGGTGATCTTTTTATATTCCAATAAAATTGCCTGCTTTATGGAATCAAGCAGATTGGCTAGTTGTTTTTTATGGAATGCAGGCTGAATTAGCTTTCGCTGTTTTTTCCAATGTTCGCCCTCTGAAGTAAGCAATCCTTTTCCAACATATTTCACCAGGTCTTTAGTCTGGATCTCAGATTTTACGAAATTCTTCTGATTCTTTTGAAGTACATATTCCACCAAGCCCGCATCCCTGGAAAAAATTACTGATTTATTAAATCCAATATTTAAACGAAAGGTATCTCCTTTTTTCTGAAAATTATCATGATGAAAAGGCAGAGGATTCTTTAAGATATTAGCAGAATGTTTTAGGAATTTCAGTAAAGATACTTCAGGTATTTTGCCAGATTCAGCCATAAATTATTGATTAAAAAGTCCGCCCTGAATATCTCCTTTTACCCTGCCCAAATGTTTGTAAGCAGCCTCGGTAACTTCCCTTCCTCTTGGAGTTCTATAGATAAATCCTTGTTGGATTAGAAAAGGTTCGTAAACCTCTTCAATAGTTTCGGCACTTTCACTTACTGCGGTAGACAAGGTAGTTAATCCTACCGGGCCACCTTTAAATTTATCTATTATGGTTTCCAGGATCTTATTATCCATTTCATCTAAACCGTGGGCATCTACATTTAATGCTTTAAGACCGTATCTAGCGATCTCCATATCTATTTTTCCATTCCCTTTAATTTGGGCAAAATCCCTCACCCTACGCAGTAAAGCATTAGCAATTCTGGGAGTACCGCGGCTTCTACCGGCAATTTCTATAGCGGCCTCGAGACTAATTGGTACCCGAATTATCTCAGAGCTACGCTGCACGATGTCTGAAAGCAATTCTGTGGAATAGTATTGTAAGCGGCTGGAAATACCAAAACGTGCCCGCATAGGAGCTGTAAGCAATCCTGAGCGCGTTGTAGCTCCAATAAGTGTAAACGGATTTAAATTGATTTGAACAGTTCTTGCATTGGGCCCAGATTCAATCATAATATCTATTCGGTAATCTTCCATTGCTGAATACAGGTATTCTTCAACAACGGGACTCAACCTATGGATCTCGTCTATAAATAAGATATCACGTTCTTCGAGATTGGTAAGTAAACCGGCAAGATCACCGGGCTTATCCAAAACGGGACCTGAAGTTACTTTTATTCCAACTCCTAATTCGTTAGCCAGGATATGGGCCAAAGTAGTCTTCCCTAATCCGGGAGGCCCGTGAAATAGCGTATGATCTAAAGCTTCTTCCCTTTGATTAGCGGCTTCAACAAATACCTTAAGATTCTCCAAAACCTGATCCTGGCCGGCAAAATCATCAAAACTTAAGGGGCGTAACGCCCTTTCGATATCAAATTCTTCTGGGGAGAAATTTTCTCCTGAAGGATCAAGATTTTCATTCATAAAACATCAAAATTATGGAGCTGTGTATAAGCAAAGATAAGTAAAATCCTTTGGGGCAAGTCTGTAAGAATTTAGCGAATTAATTATCGCTAAAAATAAGTCTAAAAGCAAAAAACCTCTCCGTTTCTGGAGAGGTTTTTATATATTCTATTTATCAAGCTTAATGATTTAATTCTTCTTCGTGATCCTGAAGTGGAACGTTCTGCGGAACAAAATCCTGACCAGGAATTACGTAATCTGTTCCATCAAGGTTCATCTTACTATAATCGTAAGACCAACGGTAAACTGAAGGGATTGCTCCAGGCCAGTTTCCGTGAATGTGTTCTACCGGAGTAGTCCATTCTAAGGTAGTAGCATTCCAAGGGTTTTGAGTAGCCTTTTTTCCGTAGAAAATAGAGCTAAAGAAATTATAAAGGAAAACTACCTGAACACCAGCGGTAATAAGTGCGAATACCGTAATAATCACGTTTACATTCGCAAGATCATCAAAATAAGGGAATGCAGTGTTTGTATAATAACGTCTTGGCAAACCGGCCAGACCTATAAAGTGCATTGGGAAGAAGACCCCGTAAGCACCTACAGCCGTGATCCAGAAGTGAACATAACCAAGGTTCTTATTCATCATTCGGCCAAACATTTTTGGGAACCAGTGATACACACCCGCTAGAAGACCGTAGATCGCAGATATACCCATTACAAGGTGGAAGTGAGCAATAACGAAATAAGTATCGTGAACGTTAATATCTAATGTTGAATCTCCAAGAATAATCCCTGTTAGACCACCGGTGATGAATGTTGATACAAAACCAATGGAGAACAACATTGCGGGGTTCATTTGCAGGTTTCCTTTCCAGAGTGTCGTGATCCAGTTAAAGGCTTTTACGGCAGAAGGAATAGCAATTAATAAGGTTGTAAATGTAAATACAGAACCTAAGAATGGATTCATCCCTGAAACGAACATATGGTGACCCCATACAATCGTAGAAAGGAATGCAATTGCAAGAATTGAAGCAACCATCGCACGATAACCAAAAATTGGTTTACGCGAGTTTGTAGCTAAAACTTCAGATACAATACCCATTGCAGGTAGAATTACAATATAAACTTCCGGGTGCCCAAGGAACCAGAATAAGTGCTCAAATAAAACCGGAGAACCTCCCTGGTGGCTTAATACTTCACCCTGTATATAAATATCACTAAGGAAGAAAGAAGTTCCAAAACTTCTATCCATTATAAGCAAAAGCGCTGCAGATAACAGAACCGGGAAAGAAACCACACCAATAACGGCAGTAATAAAAAATGCCCAAATGGTAAGCGGAAGTCTCATCATAGACATTCCCTTAGTTCTAAGGTTAAGTACCGTAACAATATAGTTAAGTGAACCTAAAAGTGACGAAGCAATAAAGATAGCCATGGAAATTAACCAAAGCGTCATTCCCATACCAGAACCTCCAATAGCCTGTGGTAATGCACTAAGCGGCGGATAGATAGTCCAACCTGCAGAAGCAGGACCAGACTCTATAAACAGCGAGCTTAACATAATACAACAAGATATAAAGAACAACCAGTAAGAAAGCATGTTCATAAATCCAGATGCCATATCCCGTGCTCCAATTTGAAGTGGAATAAGTAAGTTACTAAAGGTACCACTCAAGCCGGCAGTTAATACAAAGAACACCATTATGGTACCGTGTATGGTCACTAACGCAAGATAAATTGAAGGTGTCATTACACCTTCTGGTGCCCATTTATCTCCTAAAAGCCATTCGAAGATCATAAAAGATTCTTCTGGCCAGGCTAATTGTAAACGGAAAAGTACGGACATCATAATCCCTACAATACCCATTAAAATACCTGTAATAAGATATTGCTTGGCAATCATCTTATGGTCTGTACTAAATATGTATTTAGTAATAAAAGTTTGTTTATGATGATGTCCGTGATCCTCGTGGTGATCGTGAGCCGGTGCTGTTGCTATTGCTGACATATCTAAAGTATATTCTTTTTAGTTCTGTTATTCTTGTGATTCCATAACGGTAGCAAACTCGTCTTGTTCACTTAACCATTGGTTGTATTCTTCTTCGCTTTCTACTACAATCTTCATCTGCATATTATAGTGTGCATCTCCACAAATCTTGTTACAAAGCAAGAAGTAATCAAATTCGTATGAATCTAATGGAGCTTCTCCTTCAGCCATTAAGGCTTTACTATTCTCTTTTCTTATTTCATTAATGGTTTTTACTTTATCAACCATATATTCTGAATCTCGCATCTCTGCAGTAGTAATATCTGGAGTAAAGGCAAATTGGGTTACCATACCAGGTACTACGTTCATTTGTGCTCTAAAGTGAGGAAAATAAGCAGAGTGAAGTACATCCTGAGATCTGAATTTAAACAGAACCTGCTTTCCAACCGGTAGGTGCAGTTCTGTAGTGATCTTATCATCATCGGCATACGTATCATTCACGTTAAGTCCTACGGTGTTTATACCTTCAATAAAACGCACGTTAGCTTCCCCTAAGGTATTGTCCTCTCCGGCATATCTTGCCTGCCAGCTAAACTGCTTAGCGTAGATCTCAATTACAATTGGATCATCGTCTTCGCTAATATTCATAATATCACTCCAGGTAAATAATCCGTAGATAATTAAACCTGCAAGAGTAATTACCGGAATAATGGTCCAGATAAATTCCAGTTTATCATTATCTGCAAAGAAAAGAGCTCTGTTTCCCTTTTTCCCCTGATACTTATATGCGAACCAGTGAAGCAATGCCTGTGTAATAACCTGCACTACCATAATAAGTCCGATAGATATAAACATTAATGTATCTACCTCGTTTCCGTGCTCTGAAGCAGCTTGAGGAAGGTATAATTTACTCCAATGCCAAAAGCTATAAGCCATCCCCACGTAAAGGAAGATCATAAACCAAAGCATAAGCTTGGCTTGTTGCCTATTATCATTATCGTTAGCTATCTCAGCACTTTCGGCACCCGGGCCTTTAGATAGCTGAAAAATTTTTGACATTTGCCAACCGGTAACGGCCAATAGGGCTAGTACAATTATTACTAAAAATACGGTCATTTTATAATTTCTTCTTTAAACAATCTTTTATTAATAGTGGAAGTGTTCACTTTCCTTAATATACGGGTTGCGTTTAGCAAGCAATGGAGCTTTAGTAAGCGCGTTAAAGATTACAAAAGTAAACAATCCTCCAAAGAAAAATACTGCACTTATCTCAGGAATTCCTATAAACCAGGATTCTCCCACAGTTGAAGGCATAACCATTGTAAATATATCTAAATAATGCCCTACAAGGATAATAACTCCCGTCATTACCACAAACCAATTAATTCTTTTGTAATCGCTATTCATTAATACTAATAATGGGAAAACAAAATTCAATACCACCATACCGAAGAATGGCAAGCCGTAATTCTCTATACGACTAATAAAGTACACTACTTCCTCAGGAATGTTAGAATACCAGATAAGCATAAATTGTGAGAACCAAAGGTAAGTCCAGAAAATACTAATTCCGAACATAAACTTAGCTAAATCGTGTATATGACTGTTGTTAACAAAAGGCAGGTGACCTCTTGATTTCAGGTAAATACTTACTAATGCAATAACAGTAATTCCTGAAACAAACATACTTGAGAATACATACCAACCAAATAGAGTACTAAACCAGTGCGGATCTAAACTCATAATCCAGTCCCAGCTCATCACAGATTCTGAAACAAGGAAGAATACTAAAAATCCTGCCGCAAGTTTAAAGTTCTTTTTAAAGTAATGATTATCGGTAGCTTCATCAAGTCTTCTTGAATTTCTAACCAGAAAATGTCTAAAAATAAACCAACCTCCTAAAAATATAGCTGCTCTTATTAAGAAGAAAGGCACATTTAAGTAAGCTGTTTTATTCTGAATAATTTCATCGTGAGCTACTACTTCTGGATCCATCCAAATAAATAAATGATTCCAATGTAGACTTGAGAATACTAAAAGTACAAACATAATAATCCCTCCTGGAACAATGTAAGCCGAAATAGCTTCCATAACTCTAAACAACACTGGAGACCAACCTGCTTGCGAAGCATATTGTAGCGCATAAAATGCTAAAACTCCCAGTGAAATCATAAAGAAAAAGAATGCAGCAACATAAACTGCAGCCCAGGGCTTGTTCTGTAATTGATGCAATTTATGCTCAAGATGTTCGGTATCATGCCCTCCGGCTTCAGCAGCGTGAGCTTCATCCTCATCAGCATTTCTGCTAGGTTCATCATCTAATAAAAGCCCGTGTTCGGCTTCTGCAAAGGTAGCATCAGCTTCCTCTTCTGCATGGGGTGTTTCACCGTGATGTTCTTCTGCAGCCATCATTTCTCTAACATCATCCAAATCTGATGGCGCCTGAAGAAACCCAATTACGAGCCCAATAGCACCAACAATCATAAAAATAAATGCTGTTAATTTTAATTTACTGGATAGCGTATACATATTTATAGATCTAAATGCTTTGTTCTTAATTATTGTTTTCTTCTTCAGGAGTTAGCGCTGCACCTTCACCCTGAGATTCTTCTGCATTTTGCTGAGCTCTTTCTACTTCTACAGGATTGGCTTCAGCAATAGAGGCTTCTTTTTCTTCCTCAAAAGGTATTTCTTCACCACCTTCCAGCTCATTCTTAAGATTCATTACATAATGAGTAATTTTCCAACGCTCTTCTTCACTGGTTTGTGCTGCATAAGAACCCATTGAATTCAACCCGTAATAAATTACGTGATAAACACTTCCTTCGGTGATAGCACGCCCGGCATCATCGTATGAAGGAATACCAAGAATCTTTTCCCTTTCAGCAAGAATTCCCTTACCATCTCCATTATCTCCGTGGCAAACCGCACAGTAAATAGTATACAGTTGT
>Ga0098069_100516_pt1 | contig 15592 bp, 16 predicted proteins | sample 27_taG_FD_92584 | JGI IMG/M metagenome (GOLD analysis project Ga0098069, IMG submission 92584) | Marine viral communities from Cariaco Basin, Caribbean Sea - 27_WHOI_OMZ | ecosystem: Environmental > Aquatic > Marine > Oceanic | place: Caribbean Sea: Cariaco Basin | collected 2014-11-09 | reverse complement strand
ATTACTCTTCTGGTCTGACATAACAAATGATTTTTAACGGTTTAGTTTTGTAAATTTAGGAGTTTTAATCAGGCTAAGACCAATTTGTTAACAAATGTTTCACGATTTCCTTAACCTTCTTTACCCCAAACTCTGTTATGGATGTGAATCTGGCCTTCTGGCCCATGAGCACATACTATGTACGTCCTGCCTTCACGGGTTGCCGGTAACCAATTATCACCTGGAGAAAGACAATGCGGTTGAGAAGGTTTTCTACGGAAGGATCCCTGTTGAAAACGCTACCTCCCTCCTTTTATTTGAGAAGAAAGGCGTGGTTCAAAAACTCATCCACAACCTTAAATACCGGGGTCATGAAGAAATAGGGCCCTTTTTGGGAGCCTGGCTGGGAAACGAATTAAAAGATCTCCCGCAATGGCAGCAAGTGAACATGGTTATTCCTGTCCCCCTCCACCAAAAAAAGCTTAAAACGAGAGGCTTTAACCAGGTAGATAAATTTGGGCGCGAAATTGCCAAAGCATTAAAAATTGACTACCGGGATGACCTTTTACTCAAGATCACTTCTACCGAAACTCAAACAATCAAAAAGAGAATTGCCCGCTGGGGCAGCATAGATGAAACCCTGACTGTTCAAAACCCTTCTGCCCTGCAAAATGCACACGTGCTGCTGGTAGACGACCTGGTTACCACCGGCGCCACACTTGAGGCCTGCGCTCACAAACTCCTGCAAAACCCAAGGGTGAAAATTAGCATAGCCACCATGGCCGTTACCCATTAGCGGCTTCAGGATTAAAAGAATAAATTGTTTCTTTGTAGCAAATTTCATTTTATGAAACGTGCCGGTGTAAACTTCCTGCTCATCCTTACCATTATTATCGCCTTTGCGGCCTGCGCAAAAAGAGGTACGCCCGATGGCGGCCCGAGAGATATGGAGCCTCCGCGTTATGTTAGGGCCAAGCCGGAGAATTTCACCACCAGTTTTGATGCAGATGAGATCAGGATCTATTTCAATGAATACGTTAAGCTCACAAACCCGCAGCAACAAATAATAATATCCCCGCCAATGGATCCACGGCCCGAGATCACTCCTTTGGGAACCGCCAGCAAATCTATTCGCATCAGGATCAACGATACTTTACAACCCCGTACCACTTATACTATTAACTTCGGAAGAAGCATTACCGATAACAACGAGTCTAACCCCCTTAGTTTTTTCACCTATGCGTTTTCCACAGGCCCTTATATTGATTCGCTTTCCCTGCGAGGCAGCGTGAAAGATGCTATCCTTCGGGCACCCGATCCTTTTATCTCGGTGATGCTCTATGAAGTAGACTCCACTTATTCAGATTCTGTGATCTACACCCGGGTTCCCAGGTATGTTACCAATACGCTCGACAGTGCTACCACTTTTCAGCTCAACAACCTCAAGCAGGGTACTTATCAACTGGTGGCCATGCGCGATGTGAACAACAATTACACTTTTGAACCGCGTACCGATAAAGTTGCATTTTCTGACGAATACATTACTATTCCTACAGATGAGGAATTTGATCTCACCCTGTTCACCGAAATTCTAGAAGGAAAATTTGAAAGGCCTCAATTAAAGTCTCAACAGCATCTCATTTTTGGATACACCGGACTCATCCTGGCCGATAGTATTTCAATCACGCCTCTTGACGTACCTGCCAGTTTTGAAGACAGGATCACCAAAGATGCCGCAACAGATACCCTACATTACTGGTACAAACCTTATGCCGAGCGTGACACCCTCAAATTCCTTGTGGAAACCCCGCGGGTGAGCGATACTGTTATTGCCCGGCTGCGAAATGCCAAGCGCGACACCCTGCTCTTTAACGTAGAACCCAAGTCCAACCTCGGTTTCCAGGAAGATTTGAACATCATTCCCACCGTGCCCCTTGAGCAGGTGAATGATTCCCTCATCAGCCTTACCCGAAGCGACAGTACCTCAGTGCCCTTTACCGGCACTTATGACAGGTGGAACAATGTTTACCGGCTGTCATTTGATAAATCTGAAAAACAAAAATACCAGCTCCTGGCCCTGCCGGGTGCCTTTACAGATTTCTTCGGAAGGCAAAACGACACCATCACGGCCCAGGCCTCAACACCTGCCCTGGCCGAGCGCGGAAATGTTATTGTGAACCTCACAGGAGTTGAAGATTTCCCGGTGATCGTTCAGGTTACTTCGGAAAAAGGCGAGGTGATAGCCGAAGAATATTCTACCGGCAGTAATGTAATCAATTTCAATAACCTCAAACCCGGAAGTTACCTGCTACGGCTCATTTATGACCGCAATGAAAATAACATTTGGGACACCGGAAGTTTTCTAAAGAGAAAACAGCCCGAAGTAGTGGTTTATTACCCCGAACCAATTAGCGTGAGAGCCAACTGGGATGATAACTATACATTTAACGCCAGCCCTACAGCTGCTATTCCTCGTTCAGATGTACCGTAAACCGGTCGCGGTCCTGTAAGAACTTCAGCTGGGAACGGGTATCTTTTAAATGCTGCCTGTCCAGCTTTACCAGTTCAGTAAATTCTTTTTCCTGCAGGTTGGAAGAGATTTGTTTTCCGAGGCAGTTATAAACAGCCGAGTGCCCTATATAATCGAGGTCACTGCCATCGCGGCCCACCCGGTTCAATCCAATGCAGTAACTCATATTTTCTATTGCACGGGCCTTTAAAAGGGCGTCCCAGGCCACAATTCGGGCTGCCGGCCAGTTTGCCACGTAGATAAGCAGGTCGTAATCTACGGTGTTGCGGGACCAGACAGGGAAACGAAGGTCATAACACACCAGCGGGCAAATCTTCCAGCCTTTGTAGTCAACAATAAGCCTGTCGCGCCCCGAGGCATAAGTTTCATCTTCTTTAGCAAGGCTGAAGGTATGCCGCTTATCATATTTTTGGGAGGAACCGTCGGGATAAACAAAATACAGGCGATTGTAGAAATTGCCTTTATCTGAAATGATGAGGCTACCGGTAACCGCCGCATCTTTTTCCGCAGCCATTTTCTGCATCCACTTAAAAGTGGGCCCTTTGTGAGGTTCAGCAAGGTTTTTGGCATTCATGGAGAAGCCGGTAGAGAACATTTCGGGCAGGATAATTAAATCGGTTTCCTGCGGAAGTTCTTTTATTTTCCTCTCAAAAAGGGCTTTATTGTCTTCGATTTTCTCCCATTCCAGGTTGGCCTGAAGGAGTGCGGTGTTTAAAATTTCTGCCATACGTAAAGTTATAAAAAATGCTGTTTTCCCTGCTAAATGCATGTTAAATGGTTGCATTGGCGGGCGAAGTTGAATAGTTTTAAATTGAAAAATTAAAGCTATGAGTTTACAATCATTTTTTGAAAAAGATAGTTTCCCGTCAAATACTTCCCGCGGAATCCTCGCCGGCTTTGTGGCCGGCCTGGTGGGAACGGCCGTAAAAGCCGGCGTTGAGCGTTTCCTCGAAGTACGAAAAATAGATCAGCGGTCGGCGCAGATCAAAGTGATGGATAAGTTCTCTACCAAACTGATAGGCTCTCCCATAAAGCTGGAAAATGAAGGCATTGTGGAACAACTGGTCAACCTGCCGCTGGGTGCCACCGTAGGGGCTATTTATGGCTACGGAAAAAGGGATAAAGACGAGATGAACATGCTCGATGGAGCCATACTCGGCGCCACGACCTGGGCGTCAACCCATGAAACAAGTTTACCGCTGATGGGCCTTGACAAAAGCCCCGAAAAAGTACCCTTTAAAACCCAGGCACATGAGCTGATTGCCCACGTGGTTTTTGGGGTAACTACCGAAATTGTGCGGTCTTATATCAATGACAGCCTTAGAAATCACGAGGAAGAAAAGTGATTTTATTTTATCCTGTTTAAGATCTCTGCGGCCTTTTCAAGAGTTTGATTAGTTTTGGCAAAACAGAACCTCAACTGCCGGTGATCAATCTGGTCTTTATTAAATACAGAAACCGGGATGCTGGCAATACCAAATTCTTTTATGAGCCTGCGGGAGAAATCCACGTCGGGCTCATTGGTTATTTCTGAATAATCCAGAAGCTGAAAGTAAGTCCCTTTTGAAGGTACCGCTTTAAAGGCTGAATCTTTTATTAGATCCAGAAACCTATCTCTCTTTTCCTGATAAAACCTTCCCAAATCGAGATAATGTTCAGGCGATTGGAGGTATTCGGCGAATGCCCGCTGGGTAGGATGATGTACACAGAAAACATTAACTTCCATCACTTTCCATATTTCGCTCATGAGTTCTTCCGGGGCTACACAATACCCCATTTTCCAACCGGTGTTGTGAAATGTCTTTCCAAAAGAAGCACAAATAATTGCCCTTTTTGAGAGGTTAGGAAAAGCCGAGGTGCTATAATGTCTGGCTTCACCAAAAATGATATGCTCGTACACCTCGTCGCTTAAAAGAATAATATTTGTGTCTTCTAAAAGTGCTTCCAGCTGTTGCATTTCTTCTTTGCTGAAAACATTTCCGCTGGGATTGTGGGGCGTGTTAATGATGAGCATCCGGGTTTTGGAAGTGATCTTCTGTTTGATCTCATCAATATTCAATTTATACCCTTTTCCTTCAAGTTGTACCGGCACCGGAATGCCGCCATTCAGCTTAATAGCGGGTTCATAAGAGTCGTAAGCCGGTTTGAGCACTATCACTTCATCGCCTGGGTTTACGAAGGCTGTAATTGCAAGGAATAAAGCCTGTGTAGCCCCGTTGGTCACTGTTATCTCCTTATTTTCGTCATACCTTTTGCCATGCAGCTTTTCTATCTTATCAATTATTTGCTCCCGCAGCGGCTTTATCCCTGCTAGAGGAGCATATTGATTGTAACCATCATTCATTGCCTGCGCAACCAGATCCTTAAGCTTTTGATCTGTTTCGAAATTAGGATAACCTTGAGATAAATTGACAGCATCATGTTCAAATGCCATTTTTGACATCACTGAGAAAATACTGGTTTCGTGCTTCGGAAGTTTGGAAGATATATTGCTGACTCCGGTCATTGGTTTTTTTAATAAGTTCCAAAAAAAATCCCGAACTGCAAAGTCCGGGATCTTCTCAAATATAAGGTGTCAAAAATGCTATTTTACGCTCGCTCTTAAATACTCCCTGTTCATACGGGCAATGTTCTCAAGAGAAATCCCTTTAGGACATTCAATTTCGCAGGCCCCGGTATTGGTACAGTTACCAAAACCTTCCTTGTCCATTTGCTCTACCATGGCCAGCACACGACGGTCGGCCTCAACTTCTCCCTGGGGCAGCAAGGCCATCTGGCTTACCTTGGCCGAGGTGAACAACATGGCACTCGCATTCTTACATGCTGCCACACAGGCACCGCACCCAATACAGGTAGCCGCATAGAATGCTGCATCGGCTTTATCTTTTGCAACCGGAATGGAATTCGCATCCTGCGTATTTCCTGATGTGTTTACTGAAATATATCCTCCTGCCTGCTGAATCCTCTCAAAAGAAGTACGGTCTACAACTAAATCTTTGATCACAGGGAAGGCCTTGGCACGAAAAGGTTCAATCGTGATGGTATCTCCATCTTTGAACATTCTCATGTGCAACTGGCAGGTAGTAATACCTCTATCCGGTCCGTGCGGCTCTCCGTTGATCTGTAAGCTACAGGTTCCGCAGATCCCTTCACGGCAATCGTGATCAAAGACCACCGGCTCTTCTCCTTTGTCAATCAATTCCTGATTAAGCACATCGAGCATCTCCAGAAAAGACATATCGGGCTCCACCCCTCCCAATTGGTAGGTTTGGATTGCCCCTTTTGAAGCGGCATCTTTTTGACGCCATATTTTTAACGTTAAATTCATTTTGTTATAGTATTGAGCATTGAGTATGAAGTATTGAGAGGGTGAAAATCTCACTTCTCAATTCTAACTTCTCAATTCTATTTATAGCTTCTCGTTTTAACTTCAATATTATCGTATACCAGGTCTTCTTTATGTAAAACTGCATCGGCAGGTTCGCCGGTGTATTCCCAGGCGGCAACATACATAAAGTTCTCATCGTCACGCAGGGCTTCCCCTTCTTCGGTTTGATATTCCTCCCTAAAATGCCCTCCACAAGACTCTTCCCTGTGCAGTGCATCTTTGGCGAAAAGTTCCCCAAGTTCAAGGAAATCGGCTACCCTTCCGGCTTTTTCAAGCTCGGGGTTCATGCCGTCAACGATTCCCGGAACACGTACGTCTTTCCAGAATTCTTCTCTCAAAGCTTTAATTTCTGAAATAGCTTCCTTCAATCCGGTTGCATTTCTCGACATACCAACTTTATCCCACATGATCTTTCCTAAACGCTTGTGGAAGTAATCAACCGACTTTGTTCCTTTGGTATTCACGAAACGCTCAAGTTGCTCACGGATCTTTCTCTCGGCTTCGTCAAACTCGGGAGAATCGGTTGGGATCTTTCCGGTTCTAATGTCGTTGGCGAGATAATCTCCCATGGTATATGGAAGCACAAAATATCCGTCTGCAAGCCCCTGCATCAAAGCTGAAGCACCAAGGCGGTTAGCCCCGTGATCGGAGAAGTTGGCTTCCCCGGCGGCATAAAGCCCGGGCACTGTTGTTTGCAGGTTGTAGTCAACCCAAAGTCCGCCCATGGTATAGTGAACAGCAGGGTAGATCTTCATTGGGGTTTCGTACGGATTCTCGTCTACGATTTTATCGTACATTTGGAAAAGGTTTCCGTATTTAGCCTCAACCACAGCTTTTCCAAGCTCCCGTATCTGCTCTTCGGAAGCATTTTCTATTTTTTGTGTGGAAACCGCCTCTCTTCCGTAGCGCATAAAAGCAGCGCTAAAGTCAAGATAAACAGCTTCTCCTGTTTTATTTACCCCAAACCCGGCATCACAACGCTCTTTTGCAGCCCTGGAAGCCACGTCTCGAGGTACCAGGTTACCGAACGCAGGATAACGTCTTTCCAGGTAGTAATCCCTGTCTTCTTCGGCCAGTTCGGTTGGCTTCAGTCTTCCTTCGCGGATTGCCTTTGCATCCTCCAGTTTCTTCGGAACCCAGATTCGGCCATCATTCCGAAGGGATTCAGACATCAGCGTCAATTTAGACTGATGCTCTCCCGAAACCGGAATACATGTTGGGTGAATTTGAGTGAAACATGGGTTCGCGAAAAATGCTCCTTTTTTGTGTACTTTCCAGGCAGCAGTAACATTACTTCCCATCGCATTGGTAGAAAGGTAGAACACGTTACCGTATCCTCCTGAAGCAATTACCACGGCATGTGCGCTGTGCCTTTCAATCTCACCGGTTACCAGGTTACGGGCAATGATCCCACGGGCTTTTCCATCTACAAGCACCACATCGAGCATCTCGTGACGGGTGTAAGATTTGATCTTTCCGCGGTTAATCTGTCGGTTCATGGCCGAATAGCAGCCTAAAAGTAACTGCTGCCCGGTTTGGCCTTTTGCGTAAAAGGTACGGGAAACCAGTACCCCTCCAAATGAACGGTTGTCAAGCAAACCACCGTATTCACGTGCAAAGGGAACCCCCTGAGCTACACACTGGTCAATAATATTACCGGAAACTTCTGCCAAACGATACACGTTAGCTTCGCGGGCACGGTAATCTCCTCCTTTAACTGTATCGTAGAAAAGACGGTAATCTGAATCCCCATCCCCCTGGTAGTTCTTTGCTGCATTGATCCCTCCCTGTGCCGCAATAGAATGAGCACGACGTGGGGAATCCTGGTAGCAGAAAGTCTTTACGTTGTATCCCAGCTCTGCCAAAGTAGCGGCTGCGCTACCCCCGGCAAGACCTGTTCCTACTACAATAATGTCAATATTCCGTTTGTTGGCGGGATTGACAAGATTGATCTTATTTTTATGATTGACCCACTTATCGGCCAGTGGCCCCTGTGGTACTTTAGAATCTAATACTCCCATAGCTTATATTTTTTCAAGTACGAAATAGATGTAAAACGGAATGATAGCAAACAGTAGCGGCACAATGATAGAGAATGCCACTCCGGTCTTCCGCACAAAATTGTTGTACTTGGGGTGGTTTATTCCCAAAGACTGGAATCCGCTGCCAAACCCGTGGTACAGGTGGAAACCGATAGCGATCATGGAAATAAGGTAAATAATGGCCCATACAAGACCCATCTCGGCATCCTGAAACGTTCTAATGGTAAGGGTGTAAAGGTCTTTTACAGTCTCCCCGTTAGCAGTTTGATACACGGTATCATCAAGACCCCCAAACTTCATTTCCCCCCAAAAGTTGATTAAATGGATCACGATAAACGCTAGGATCACGGTTCCAAGAATCCCCATGTTCCTTGAAGACCACTTTGAGTTTGTAGCCGGTTTAAAGCTCACATAACCCTGGGGCCGGGCTTTACGGTTGTTCACTGTAAGAACAATCCCATCGATGACGTGAAAAAGTATACTCGCAAAAGTTACTATAGACAGCACCCTGACGATAGGATTGGTGGTCATGAAAAGCGCGTACTCATTGAATTGATCTCTCGCACCCTCTCCAGTAGCCAACAGCTGCAGGTTCCCTGCAAGGTGGCCCACCAGGAATAAACATAGAAACAGGCCCGTGAAAGCCATCCAGTACTTTTTTGCAAGTGATGACTTTAATAGCGCAGATTTTGCCATAAAATTTGTGATTGTTTTAGTAAAGTAAAAGCAAAAATACGCCCTTTCACTTCATTAGCAAACATTCACCTCCAATTACGCTTTATTTAGAACAAATATAAAGAAGACGCAAAAGGCTATTGTTTAGAGGAATGAGCTTAAAAAATGCCGCAGCAACAACAGGAACTAAAACGTTATTTAACACTATTCAACAGCAGATCACGAACCTCCCTCATCAAATTGCGGAGTCTTCCAGGATTTCGACGGCTTCTCGGTTTAAATTTTTAAATTTGTGGCACACACTAAAAAATACTCATGAAATATCACCAAATAGACCGTAAGCTGTTCATCAAGAACAGAAAGAATTTTACTGAAAAAATGCAGCCTAAAAGCCTGGCGGTATTCAATTCCAATGACATTTACCCTATTGGAGCCGACAGTACCATGCCCTTTCAACAGGCCAGGGACCTTTTCTACCTTAGTGGCGTAGATCAAGACAAAAGCATCCTGGTGCTATTTCCCGATGCCCCTTCAGAAAAACACAGGGAAATGCTTTTCCTTACCGAAACCAATGACCACATTGCTGTTTGGGAAGGTGAAAAACTCACCAAAGAGAAAGCATTTGAAGTATCAGGCATCAAAAATGTCTTCTGGCTCAAAGATTTTGAAAAAGTCTTTTTTGAAGTTATGACCCAATGTGACACGGTATACTTCAATACCAACGAACATTACCGGGCAAATGTGGAGACCGAAACCCGCGAAGCCAGGTTCATCAAATGGTGCAAAGAGCAATTCCCGGCGCACCGGGTGGCAAAGAGCAACCCTATCCTGCAGCGCCTGCGCTCGGTAAAAGACCCTATTGAACTCGACCTTATGCAGCAGGCCTGTAATATTACCGAAAAAGCCTTCCGCAGAGTTTTAAAATTTGTAAAACCGGGAGTTTGGGAATACGAGATCGAAGCCGAATACTGGCACGAAATGATCCGCAACCGCTCTAAAGGTTTCGCCTATACCCCAATTATCGCGAGCGGAAATAATGCCAACGTGCTCCACTACATTGAAAACAACCAGCAGTGTAAAGAAGGGGAATTAATCCTTCTGGACACAGGTGCCGAATATGCCAATTATGCGAGCGACCTTACCAGGACTATCCCAGTTTCCGGAAGGTATACCAAACGCCAGAAAGAAGTTTACAAGGCCGTGAACCGCGTGAAGAACGACGCTACAAAAATGCTTGTTCCCGGCACCGATTGGGCCGAATACCACAAGGAAGTTGGCAAGCTTATGACATCAGAGTTACTTGGCCTCGGACTTCTGGATAAAGCTGATGTTCAAAACGAAGACCCCGAATGGCCGGCTTACAAGAAATTCTTCATGCACGGCACTTCTCATAATATAGGGCTTGATACGCATGACTACGGATTACTTTACGAGCCCATGCAGGCAAATATGGTCTTTACCGTAGAACCCGGAATTTATATCCCAGATGAAGGCTTCGGAATTAGACTGGAAGACGACGTGGTGATCCAGGAAAAAGGAGAACCTTTTAATTTGATGCGCAATATTCCTATTGAAGCCGATGAGATTGAAGAGATCATGAATTCTTAGAATCCATATTGTAGTTTATGATTCCAAGCCACGAATGCACAAATAACCAGTGAATTCGTGGCTTTTTAAATGTATAAAGATTGGGGTATCGATAATAAACAGCATCTTAAACTCACAGCTAAACGCCAATAGCCATAAACTTCAACAAGATGAAGATAAAATTTCAGGAAACGGAGATCCATTATTCAATAGTTGGAGAAGGTGAAACAACTGTACTGCTGCACGGATTTTTAGAATCTTCGGAAATCTGGGAAGATTTCCTGCCCGGGTTCTCAAAATACGGCAGAATCATCAGCATTGACCTGCCGGGGCATGGCAAATCGGGCGTTATTTCTGAAGTGCACAGCATGGAATTAATGGCCGAAGCTGTCTATGCCGTTCTGCAAGCCACAGGTGTCAAAAAAGGCAATTTTATAGGTCATTCCATGGGCGGTTACGTGAGCCTGGCATTCCTGCAACAACATCCTGAAATGGTCAATGCCCTCCTGCTCCTCAATTCTACCCCACAGGCCGATGGTGAAGAGAAAAAAGAGATAAGAGATCGCTCTGTTGAACTGGTGCAGCGAAATAAGAAAGCATACATCAGCATGGCCATCAACAACCTGTTATCAGCCCGCAATGCCACATCATTTTCCGAAGAAATAGAAGAGCTGAAGCATAAAGCTATGAAATTCCCAACTAAAGGCATCACCGCAGCTTTAAAGGGAATGAAAATACGTTCAGCAAAAACAGATGCCCTTAAAAATCACAAATCACAAAAGACCATCGTTGCCGGCAGTGAAGATCCCTTAGTAGAAATTGGCGCACTAAAAAGCCTGGCCGAAAGCTGTGGCTGTACGTTCATCGTTTTTCCCGGCGGACATCTTTCCTACATTGAAAATAAAGAACAATTCAGGAAATTATGCTTTTCATCGAAAAAGTGAGTTATTTAACTGATTTTTAGGAAAGTTTTATTATTTTCCTACTTTGAAATTACCCTCCAAAACCCTATAGATGGAAAATAAAATCCCCCGTTTGTTTTCTCCCAACGCCTGGATATGTGCTGTTTTTAGCCATAACCTTACAGTGTCACAAAGGATAACAGACCATATCAAAGAGTACAAATGTACCCGCTGCGGACAGGAAATGACCGATACCGCCCAGGGCTTTATCGCCAAACTCACCCCTAATTCAGGGAAACCAACGCTTATATTGCAAAGATTCACAAACGCAGGCGTTCGAGAAAAGTGTTTGCTGAAAATGACTTTTCCAGGGCTTCTTAGTCCTTTTTACCCATGGCATTCCAGCCGCGGGCAATCAACTCGATCTTTTGATTGGCGCGGGTAATTAAATGCATACCTTCACTTTGCTGGGTCATATGCCCAATTACCGTAAAATTAGGGTTCCCCTTAATCTTGTCATAGTCTTTTTGATCTATGGTGAACAGCAGCTCATAATCTTCGCCCCCACTTAAAGCAATGGTGGTACTGTCTAGCTGAAATTCTTCACACACAGAAATCACCGCCGGATCTAACGGAATTTTCTCTTCAAATAAATTCACCCCTGTTCCGGAGTTTTTGCACAAGTGGATGATCTCAGAAGAAAGACCGTCACTTATGTCGATCATTGAAGTCGGCTGCAGGTCGAGGGCTTTAAACAAAGGCGGGATATCCTGGCGGGCCTCAGGTTTAAGCTGCCTTTCAATCAAATATGTGTAAGGATCGAGGTCTGGCTGTGAATTTGGGTTTACTTTAAACACCTGCTTTTCCCTTTCGAGCACCTGCAGCCCCATATATGCGGCACCAAGATCTCCGGTGACCACCAGGAGGTCATTTTCTTTGGCGCCGCTCCTGTACACCACCTCTTCTTCCTTTGCGGCACCCAGCGCGGTAACGCTAATGATCATGCCCGAGTTTGAGGAAGTTGTATCCCCCCCAACCACATCTACCTTATACAGTTTTGCAGCAAGTGCAATACCCGAATAAAGCTCTTCAAGAGCTTCTACAGGAAAGCGATTGGAAACCGCAATAGAAACGGTGATTTGACGGGCTTTTGCATTCATCGCGTACAAATCGGACAAATTGACCATTACCGCCTTGTAACCCAAATGCTTCAGCGGCATGTAAGACAGGTCAAAATGCACGCCTTCCACGAGAAAATCGGTAGTAACCACTACTTTCTCATCTTTAAAATCGAGCACTGCCGCATCATCCCCAATGCCTTTTATAGTGTTTTCGGGGGTGATCCCGAAGTTACGGGTTAGGTGATCAATAAGTCCAAATTCACCGTATTCTGAAAGGCTTGTCCTGCTTTCGTTACTGTTTTCAAACATAATCCTTATACATGAGTTTCGGCAAAATTAAGGCTTAAATGTTCATTTAAAGAAAGATGTGTTCAAAAAGGCATTTTTGAAAGGGGAAGAGCCACAGCAATAACCTGTTTAATTCTGAAAATGAAAATGTTAGCCTCACTTCCTAAAGAAATTACAGAAGTACGGCAAATAGCCGATGCCAATGCCCGAATTCATTTTTCTGATGGTTTTTACCATGGTAAAACCTATTGTTTGTATTATATTTGCATTTAATTTAGAATTAATCTTTATAGCGATGATAAAGGTAAGTGAAAACGCCAAAAAGAGAATAGCTGCCCTTATGCAGGAGGATGGTTTTGATGCCATGCAGGACTTTGTTCGGGTAGGCGTGAAGAGCGGCGGGTGTTCGGGCCTTTCGTATGATCTTAAATTTGATCATTCAAAGGCAGAAGATGACAGGCTTTTTGAGGATAACGATATCAAGATCGTCGTTGACAAAAAAAGCGTGTTGTACCTAGCGGGAACCATCCTGGAATATTCGGGCGGCCTTAACGGGAAAGGTTTTGTTTTCAACAATCCCAATGCCCAGCGCACTTGTGGATGTGGAGAGTCATTTTCGCTCTAGCGAGTGAAAATGAATTCAGGATTCAAAATTCAAGATTTCAGGAGTAGTAGATGAGTAGTATTACGAAATTTGAGGATTTAGAAATTTGGAAACTGGCCAGAGAAATTTGTCAGGAGCTTTATCTTATCAGAGAAAAAAGCAACCTGAAGAGCGATTACCGACTTTATGATCAACTAAATGGTTCTTCCGGTTCAGTAATGGATAATATAGCCGAAGGTTTTGAGAGGAATGGGAATAAAGAGTTTGCTCAATTTCTTTCAATAGCAAAAGCATCCTGTGGCGAGACAAGATCTCAACTGTACAGACTTCTTGACAGGAAATACATTGATGACAAAGAATTTAATGCTTTATATGAGAAAGTTCTCATGCTTGGCAAACAAATTGGAGGGTTTAGGGCGTACCTTCAAAATAGCAATTTAAAAGGGAGCAAATTCAAATAATCTTGAATTTTGAACCTTAAATTTTGAATTAGACAAAGATGGCATATACAGAAGATGATTTAAAGAAAGAGCTCGACAATAAAGAGTACAAGTATGGATTTTATACAGACATTCAATCTGATACTTTCCCTGTAGGGCTTAATGAAGATATTGTGCGGGCAATCTCTAAAAAGAAAAATGAGCCTGAGTGGATGACCAACTGGAGGCTGGAAGCTTTTAGAGCATGGCAGGAAATGATTGAACCGGAATGGGCAAATGTTCATTATGAAAAACCTGATTTCCAGAATATTTCCTATTACTCTGCCCCTTCAAAAAAGCCAAAATATGACAGCCTTGATGAAGTAGACCCCGAGTTACTCGATACCTTTAAAAAGCTTGGGATCTCCATTGATGAGCAGAAAAAGCTTGCAGGTGTAGCCGTAGATGTGGTGATGGATTCCGTTTCTGTAACCACAACCTTCAAAAAGACCCTGGCCGAAAAAGGGATTATTTTCTGCTCTATTTCTGAAGCCATTCAGGAGCACCCGGAACTGGTGAAAAAATACCTGGGAACTGTAGTGCCTCAAAAAGACAATTTTTACGCAGCTTTAAATTCCGCAGTATTTAGTGATGGTTCTTTTTGTTATATACCAAAAGGAGTTCGCTGCCCTATGGAGTTGTCTACGTACTTCAGAATAAACCAGGCAGGTACCGGCCAGTTTGAAAGAACACTTGTGGTTGCCGATGAAAGCAGCTACGTGAGTTACCTTGAAGGCTGTACCGCCCCGCAACGTGACGAAAACCAGTTGCACGCCGCAGTGGTGGAACTTATTGCACTTGACGGAGCAGAGATCAAGTATTCTACCGTACAAAACTGGTATCCAGGTGATAAACAGGGAAAAGGAGGAGTGTATAACTTCGTGACCAAGCGCGGACTTTGTGAAGCGAACGCCAAAATAAGCTGGACCCAGGTAGAAACGGGATCGGCAGTTACGTGGAAGTACCCGAGTTGTGTGCTGAAAGGAGATAATTCGGTAGGAGAATTTTATTCTATCGCGGTGACCAATGATTTTCAGCAGGCCGATACTGGAACTAAAATGATCCATATTGGAAAAAATACCAGGAGCACCATTATTTCCAAAGGTATCTCGGCCGGAAAAAGCCAGAACAGCTACAGGGGGCTCGTTCAAATAAACAGCAAAGCTGAAAATGCCCGAAATTTCTCTCAGTGTGACTCATTGCTTATGGGAAATAAATGTGGTGCCCACACCTTCCCTTATATTGAAGCAAAGAACAAAACAGCTAAAGTAGAACACGAGGCCACCACCAGTAAAATTGGGGAAGACCAGATTTTCTACTGTAACCAGAGAGGTATTGACACCGAAAAAGCTATTGCCTTGATTGTAAACGGGTTTAGCAAAGAAGTATTGAACAAACTTCCCATGGAATTTGCGGTTGAAGCTCAAAAGTTACTGGAGATCTCCCTGGAAGGATCTGTAGGATAACAATTATGAAAAAAATATATTTTGCATTACTGGCGGCAGGGCTGTTCACGCTCAACGGCTGCGGGGAAGATTCAGACCCCACAGAAGTTGAACCACAGGCCGTAGTGGCAAAAGACAGCATACCTACCATAAAAGGGGATTTTATCTTTCTTGCAGATGCTGCAGTTATAAAAGGTAAAGACTTTATTTATGGAGTGCAGATAGATTCATTAAGCCGCAGACTGGCCGACAGTGTTGCGGAATTTAAAGAAGATGATTTTGACATGGTGCCGGTCACAGTAAAAGCGCGCATCCTTCAAAATCCGCGACGCGAAGGTTGGGAAGAACTGGTAGAGATAAAAGAGATCATCGAAATCTCCACACCTCAACCCGATACTTCAGCTGCGCCACGAATTAAAAAAGACATACAAAAACCCTGAGGATTCAGGAAATATTGAAATTATGCTTAAAATAAAGAATTTACACGCCAAAGTAGAAGGCCTTAAAATATTAAAAGGCATAGACCTCACTATAAATGCAGGAGAGATCCAT
>Ga0098069_100515_pt1 | contig 15688 bp, 15 predicted proteins | sample 27_taG_FD_92584 | JGI IMG/M metagenome (GOLD analysis project Ga0098069, IMG submission 92584) | Marine viral communities from Cariaco Basin, Caribbean Sea - 27_WHOI_OMZ | ecosystem: Environmental > Aquatic > Marine > Oceanic | place: Caribbean Sea: Cariaco Basin | collected 2014-11-09 | reverse complement strand
CTTTCATAATCATTCACAATTTGTCTTTTGAACTCATCGGAGAACTTCCGATGTTTACTGAGCAATCGAATATTTGACTTCATGTAAGTTGATTTTATGGTCAACCTATATCAGGGACGTACATCTTGTCTCTTGTCTCTTGGCTCTTGTCTCTTGGCTCTTGTCTCTTGGCTCTTGGCTCTTGGCTCTTGATTCTAAAACGACAGCACACTGAATTGGTATTAAAATTGAAGTACTAGCTCCTGAACATTAAACCCTCGACCCATGAAACCTTTCTTTTTCTCATTTTCCGCACTTTTAGTCCTTATGAGCTTTAGCAACTGTGCCAATGGTAAACAAATCCAGGAAGAGCCGCCCAAGGCTGTGGGACAAGTCTTTTACACTAGCTGGACCGGTGGCGTTAGGGGCGCAGGTTCGGGCTTCAATTTATTCGTTCCTGTGGCAGGGGATTCAGAAATTAAAATGGACAGCGTCTATTTCCGCGGAAGAAAAGGCTTGCTCGAAAAAGATCCTTCAGACCCCAACCTCTATGTTGCCAGGTTCAAAACTCCCGGGGCTGCAAAAGATTTCGTGATGCACAAAGATCCAAAAATGGAATATGGCAATGAAGTCCCGGAAAGGATCGAGGAGATACCTTTTAAACTTGAAGAAGGCGAAGCCGTAGTGCGCTATACCAGGAATGGGAAAGAGAAATTCTTCAGGATAAAAGATATTCAGAAAAAAGACAGCGAAGAAGTGCGCCTAAAAAACCCTGAAAACATTCGGCATTAATAGTACATTTGTGAGGAATTTTCAAGCAGGAACTATTGGCGCTTTTTCAAAAGCTATTTAAACAAACCTTTATTTACGGTATTGCCACAGTGGTGCCCAGGATGCTATCATTCCTGCTGTTGCCGCTGTATTCTGCATACCTTCCTACGCAAGGTTTTGGAGAAGTAGCTATTGTTTTTTCCTGGATGGCGGTCTTTAACGTGCTGCTGGCCTATGGCATGGAAACCTCCTTTTTCAGGTTTTTTCACCAGCAAGAATTTTCCAAAGAGGTCACAGCCACCTCTGCAATCTCTTTAATAGCATCTACATGCATATTTTTATTGCTGGGCTTCCTCTTTATGGAAGAAATATCTGTGGCCACGGCCATTGCGTCTCATTACGTTTTGTACGTAATTCTCATCCTGGCGTTGGATGCACTTGCAACCATACCTTTTGCCTGGCTGCGGGCTAAAGAGAAACCCATGCTCTTTGCCGTCATTAAGATTGGGAACGTTGCTGTTAACCTGGGGCTTAATATTTTTTTCATCGTCTACCTGCCCGAATTAGCGTCCAAAAATGCCATTTTTGAGCAGCTTTATCGGCCCGACTTTGAGATCTCTTATATTTTTATTGCCAACCTGGTTGCCAGCGGGCTAACGCTGCTCGTAATGTTGCCTTTTTATATTAAGCTGCCGTATTCGTTTAACAGTACCCTGTGGAAAAAGATGCTCAGTTACGGTACGCCTATTTTAATTGCGGGCATTGGGTTTGTCATCAATGAAGTTTTCGACAAGATCCTGCTGGGAGAGCTGCTTCCGGAAAATATCGCAAAGTCTGAAGTTGGTGCCTATGCCGCCTGTTACCGGCTGGCGCTGTTTATGACCCTTTTTGCCACGGCCTTCAGGTTAGGGATTGAGCCATTCTTCTTCAGCCATGCCAAAGCAAAGAACGCGCCTCAAACCTACGCGACAATCACCAAATATTTTGTCATTTTTGGCGCCCTTATCCTGGTGCTGGTCACCATTTTTTCAGACCTTTTAAAATTGCTGCTCATAAGAGATTCCTCTTACTGGGAAGCTATGGTGGTGGTGCCAATGATTTTGGCCGCCAATTTTTTCCTGGGCATTTACCACAACCTTTCGGTGTGGTACAAGGTGAGCGACCGTACAAAATTCGCCGGCTATATTTCCCTTTTTGGAGCCGCGGTCACGCTGGTGTTGAACTTCTGGCTTATTCCGCATTACAGTTATGTGGGCTCGGCCATTGCAACCATGGCGGCCTATGGCAGCATGATGCTGCTGTCTTTTTACTTCGGAAGAAAATATTATCCCATTCCCTATGACCTCAAACGAATTGGTGGCTACCTGCTCATTTCACTCACTTTTTCGGGCATCTATTTCTACCTTTTTAGGAATAATTATTACTTCGGAAGTATATTAATCCTTATCTTTTTTGCCCTTATTTATTACGCTGAAAAGGATCAGTTAAAACAACTTTTGAAGAAGTCATAATTTAGAACTGCTTCCGAAGAAAACTAACAAAGCATGAACGTAAAGATTATCAACAAATCTAAACACGAATTGCCGGCCTATGAAACCGGATCTTCCGCAGGAATGGACCTGCGCGCCAGTATTTCTGAACCTGTTACCCTGGCACCCCTCTCCCGGGCCATCATAAAGACCGGGCTGTTCATAGAGCTGCCTGTGGGTTACGAGGCACAGGTGCGCCCCCGCAGTGGCCTGGCTGCCAAAAAAGGCATTACAGTACTCAATTCTCCCGGCACCATTGATGCCGATTACCGGGGAGAAATTGGGGTGATCCTGGTGAACCTGTCTAATGAAGAATTCACGGTAAACGATGGGGAGCGCATTGCACAGATGGTGATCTCCCGTCACGAACACATCAGCTGGAAAGAAGTTGACATACTCGAAGAAACTTCACGCGGTGCAGGGGGCTTCGGAAGCACGGGGGTCTAGTAGGCAGTGCTCAGTGTTCAGTGCTCAGTTGGCAGTTTTCATTCAATGAACATTGAACATTGAACATTGAACATTGAATCTTGAACATTGAACATTGAATCTTGAATTCTTTGAAACCACAAACAATAAACTATAAACAAAAAGGTATGAGTCTCACATCTCATATCTCACAACTAAAATCTAATAAATGAAAATCATAGTTCCCATGGCGGGTCGCGGGTCGCGGCTTCGTCCACATACATTAACCGTTCCAAAACCATTAATCCCAATTGCCGGTAAGCCTATCGTTCACCGGCTTGTTGAAGACATTGCGAAGGTGCTCGATGAAAAAATTGATGAGATCGCTTTCATTATCGGGGAAGACTTTGGTGAAAAAGTGGAGCAGGACCTAAAGCAAATCGCCAAAACTTTGGGTGCAAAAGGCACTATTTACTATCAGGATAAACCTCTTGGCACCGGCCACGCCATTATGTGCGCCAAAGATTCTCTTGAAGGGCCAGCAGTAATTGCTTATGCCGATACACTTTTTAAAGCCGATTTTACGTTAGATAAAGAAGCCGATGGGGTGATATGGGTAAAACAGGTAGAAAACCCTTCAGCCTACGGCGTAGTACAGTTAAACGAGAAGCGGGAGATTGTTGATCTTGTTGAAAAACCTTCAGAATATGTGTCAGATCTTGCCGTAATAGGGATCTATTATTTCAGGGATGTGGAGGTTCTTAAAAAAGAACTGCAGGGCGTGCTCGACAATAATATTATTCGCGGCGGTGAATACCAGATCAACGACGGGATTGAGGCGATGAAACAAAAAGGAGCGCGCTTTGTTCCCGGAAAGGTAGATGAATGGATGGATTGCGGTAACAAACAGGTGACAGTAGAAACCAATACGCGCATGCTTAACTTCCTTCAGGAGGATGGCGAAGACCTGGTGGCTTCCAACGTTGAAATGGAAAATTCAGAAATTATCGAACCCTGTTTTATTGGTGAGAACGTGGTGCTCAAAAATGCCAGAATCGGGCCCAATGTTTCTGTCGGGAACGGGACCAAAATTAGTAACTCAAGCATCAAAAACAGTCTTATCCAGACTTTTGCTGAAGTAGAGAACGCTAATCTCAACAATGCCATGATTGGCAATTTTGCAAAGTTCAATGGTGAATTTACCGAAATTAGTATTGGCGATTATTCGGTGCTCGAATAGTGTTTTTCGCCTTTAGAAATGCATGAAAAAAAGGCTTTACATCATAGCATTTTTGGCCCTTCTGCAACTGGGTAGTTATTCCTATGCGCAGGAAAAACCTGTGGTAGAAATGGCCCAGGATGACCTGGGGAATGTAACGGATGCCTTTCAGGAACATTTTTTTGAGGCGCTTAAGCAAAAGGCCATAGAAAATTACGAAAAGGCCATAGATGAACTGGTGCAAAGCCTTGCGATAAAGTCCGACGAGCCGGTGGTGTACCTGGAGTTGGGAAAGAACTACAACGCCCTTGGCAAATACTCGCAGGCAGCAGTTTACCTGGAAAAAGGCAGAAGAGCAGTGCCAAAAAACACGCAAATGCTCGAGGAGCTTTACACCACTTACTTTGAGAGCAAGGAATTTAATAAAGCCCTGCCGGTGGTGAAAGACCTGGCCGGGCTAAATGCGGCTTTTTCAGAAGATCTCGTGAACCTGTATATTCAGACTGAAAAATATGATGCAGCTTTAAACCTTCTCGATTCACTAGACAAGGTGAAGGGGTCCAGCACCTATCGGGAAAGCCTCAGGCGGCAGGTTTATGCCCGCACCAACAACGTAGAGGCACAGATAAGTGATTTGGAAAAGAGTATTGAAGAAAATCCTCAGAATGAACAGGATTATCTCAACCTCATCTTCGTGTACAGCGAAAACGGGCAGGAGGAAAAGGCTTTTGCAACCGCTAAGGAACTGCTGGAAATGAAGCCCGATTCCCGGCTGGTGCACCTGGCCCTTTACAAGTTCTACATTGCCGGTAATGAAGCCGAAAAGGCGGTAAACTCCATGGAAATTCTGCTGAATAGTGATGAGATAGATGAAGTCACAAAATATCAGGCTTTAAACGATTTTTTAATTTATGTGACCCAGAACCCTTCTTTGGAAGAAGATTTGATAAAGCTGGTGGAGACCTTTTCAGAAAAGGAGAATAATCAGAAAGTTTATAAACAACTGGGAGTTTTCTTCCTGGAAAAAGGCAACGAAGAACTGGCCCTTGACTATTTTAAGACTGCGCTTGAAAATGACCGGGATGATTTTAGTTTGTACCGGAATGTGATCCAACTGGAGGCTCAAAAAGGGCATTTTGAAGAGGTAATTTTGCTGGCAGAAAAAGGCCTTGAAATCTTCCCTACACAAGCGTGGTTGTTTCTCATGCAGGGAAATGCCTTTAATGGCCTTAAGGAATATCGAAAAGCTGAAGAAAGCCTCCTTACAGGGCTTGATTACTTAATTGATGACCCCGAAACTGAAAAAGAATTTTACCGGCAGTTAAGCCTTGCCTATAAAGGCCTTAATAACAATACAAAAGCTACAGAAGCTCTAAAAAAAGCTGAAAAATTAGAAAAATAACGCTGAATGACCTACAAACGATTAATTCCCGTACTTCTACTTTCACTAATCCTGTTCTCTTCCTGTGGAGGTGCCCGAAAGGCAAAAATGGGTACTGTTGCCCCCGAAGATGCTGCCGTAGCCGCGGTGGTTGACCGGCATTACGAAAGCGAAGTAAATTTTAACACGCTGCAGGGAAGGCTTAGCCTTAACTACCAGACCGAGGAACGCAGCCAGAGTGTTACGGTAAATTTCAGGATGAAGAAGAATGACACTATCTGGATGAGCGGGCAATTGCTGGGCATTCCGCTGGCTAAGGTGCTAATTACCCCAAATTCGGTACAATTCTATGAAAAGATCAGCAAAACCTATTTTGATGGGGATTTTAGCCTGTTAAGTGATCTACTGGGAACTCCCCTCGATTATGAAAAGGTGCAGAACCTTTTGTTGGGTCAGACCATTTATGATCTTAGGGAGGAAAGGTATAAGTTGACCGAATCTTCAAGAGGTTACCAGCTACAACCTGAACAGGAAGGGTTTTTGAAGCGTATGTTCCTGCTCGATGCCGGAAATTATAAAGCCCTGGCCCAGCAACTGGGGCAGGAGCAGGGCAACAGGAGCGTAACAGTGACTTATCCCGAATATCAGAAGATCAATAATCAGCTTTTTCCATTGCAAATCAACATTATAGCTTCGGAAGGAACTCAAAGTACGCGAATTGATATGAGCTTTAGAAACATTGAGTTCAATGTTCCTGTTTCTTTTCCTTTTTCAATACCTTCGGGCTACGAAGAAATTAGCATAGAATGAAGATAAAGGTTCTACTACGGCATAGCGTTTTTGCTGGATTTTTATTGTTGAGCCTTCATGGCTTTTCCCAGGATAATAAGCGGGAAGAGCTGGAACAAAGAAGGCTGGAGCTGCAACAGGAGATCAAACGGATCAATTCTTTGCGGACTTCCAACTTAAAGAAGGAAAAATCTATACTCACCCAGGTAGAAGATCTTGACCAGCAAATTCGCAGTACCGAGAAACTCATTCGGGTAACCAATCAGCAGGCGAATTTACTCACCCGGGAGATCAATACTAACCAGAACAGGATTGGAGAGCTCCGTAAAGAACTGGAGCAGCTCAAGGAAGATTACAGCAAGATGATCAGGAAATCTTACAAGAGCAAATCTCAGCAGAGCAGGGTCATGTTCCTGCTTTCTTCGGAAAACTTCCTGCAGGCCTATAAAAGGCTTCAATACATGAAGCAATATGCTAACTACCGGCATCAGCAGGGGGAAGAGATCAAAGCGCGCACTGAAGAACTTCAGCAGCTAAATCAAAGCCTGGCAGAGCAGAAGAAAACAAAGGATAAATTAATTGCCGAGAACCGCAAGACCAGGGCGCAGCTTGAAAGCAGCAGGAAAGAGCAGCAGGTGCTTATTGCTGAAGTGCGCAAAAAAGAAGGCCAGTTTGCCTCACAACTCAGAAAGAAACAGCAGGAAATAAACTCCATAGACCGGGAGATAGAAAGGATCATTGAGGAAGCCATTGCAGCCAGCAACAAAGCTGAAGGATCTACGTCCCGAAGCGTGTTTAAACTTACTCCCGAAGCCAAAGCCCTTGCAGCCGATTTTGAAAAGAACAAAGGCAAACTTCCGTGGCCGGTAAGAACGGGTACTGTGGTACTTCGTTTTGGAACCCAGCCACACCCAATTGTAAAGACTGCTACCATGAACAGTAACGGGGTGAGAATAGCAACCGATCCAAATTCAAAGGCCCGGGCAGTTTTTGGAGGTACGGTAAGTGAAATTATTGCGGTAAAAGGTTCCAGCCTTATGGTGATGGTGCGGCATGGAGATTACATCACTATTTACAACCACCTGGAAACGGTAGATGTGCGTAAGGGGCAGCAGGTAGCCCTGGGCCAGGATCTTGGCAGTATTGCCATTAACAAGACCGATGGTAGAACCACGCTGTACTTTGTGATGTACAAGAACAACCAGAAGCTCAACCCCGAGGACTGGATTTACCAAATGTGATTTTTGTCTGAACCCGGGATAAAGTTTGCAGTGCTCAGTAGTAGGCGCTTTTAAGAAACAAGGGTCAGGAGCCAGTACCTATTTTTTGGAATCTAGTGCTAAAAAGAAGAACTATTTAAGCTCCAGGGGAGCGGCATATTTTTCTCTAGAATAGCATAGCAAGATCAAGAATTTACGAACAGGGCTTTTAACTCTGTAGCTTCTCCGGGTTTCAACTTCCCTGCAAGAACCAGGCTTAATTGTTTACGGCGTAAAGCGGCTTCAAAACGCTGCTTTTCCAGTTCGGTTTCAGGCTCCAATGGGGGGACGGCTACAGGGTGTCCTGTTTCATCTACCGCCACAAAGGTATAAATAGCCTCATTGGCTTTGCTGCGGTGGCCACTTTCCCGGTCTTCTACCCACACGTCTATATAGATTTCCATAGAAGATTTAAAAGCCCTTGAAACCTTTGCTTCCACAGTAACCACACTTCCCAGGGGCACGGCTTTGTTGAAAGCCACATGGTTCACCGAAGCGGTAACTACGATCCTGCGGCTATGGCGTCTTGCGGCGATGCTGGCTGCCCGGTCCATTCGTGCAAGGAGTTCCCCTCCAAAAAGGTTGTTTAGCGGGTTGGTTTCGCTTGGTAATACAAGGTCGGTAAGGGTGGTTTTAGAATCTTCTGGAGTTCTGGATTGCATTTTTTAAATTTTCGGCAAAGTTAAGGTGCTTTAATCTAAAAGCCGTTAAGGAGGTATTAAAAAAGTGGGCAGTAGGCAGTGGCTCAGGTGCCAGTTAGAAATCCAGTGTTCAGTGAGCAGTGGTCAATTGGCTGAAAATCAGGTTTAGAACCTTCAATTTGGAATTTGGTGCTTGGAATTTGAGACTTCGCAATCGTAATTCTAAACTCGTAAGTCTAACTTATCAATTACAGCTCCTGCACCAACAACCATGCTCCAGGATTGGTCTTTTTTACCCTGTACAGCTCATTGGTAGCTTCGCGGCGGGTCTCATGACTGCTGGAGATCACCTGGTGCAGCCCAAATTTATTCTCTCCAATTTGACGGGCTTTAAATCCCTGGGCTTTGAGTTCTTCTACGGCTTTGGCGGCATTTTCGGCCTCTCTGAAAGCACCGGCTACTATATGGTAATTTCCGGTTTGTTTGGAAACTTTTAAAGTAACAGCAGGAAGCGGATTATCGATCACAAAAGTGGCCTGCTGAATTTGATCTTCAAGCTGGGATGCAGCTTTTTGTTGCTCGGCTATGTTGTGCTCGTTTACCTGCTCACTGTAAATGTTCAAACCTGCAGCACCGCTAAGGCCAATAGCCACCAGGCCAACAGCTGCATATTTTAACCAGCGATTTGCCCTTCTTTCAGGGGTAAAGGCAACAGGTGCTTTTGCTTCGATTTGCTCTGCCTGTTGTTTGTACACTTCACGGGAAACAGCATTTCTCTTAAAAGAATCAAGACCAAATGCCTCTTTCATGAAATTTTTTCGGGCAGCAGGCTCAAACTGTAGTTTTCCTGCTTCGGTCAAAGAAAAGGAACCTACATTTTCAAAGTCTGCTGTTTTGTTCTTTTCAAGAACGAGCTCGAGATCCTGTACAAATTGATCTAAATGTTCAATAGCGGTATTGTACGATACCTTTTCAGCTTCCATGATATAATTGGCCAGAAGCCCGTCATTCTTAACCAGCTGACGGTTAAAAGAAACTGTTTTCTTGGGAGGAAAAAATTCTCCTGTAGCTGGATGAATGCCTGCGGAATGCTGTTGAGTTATAAAAGCACCAAAGCCAGGAAGGATGACGCATTCATACCTGTATAGTAGATCGTGGATGTAATTTGCTATTGCCATTAAAACAAAAGTAAAAATTTTTATTTTCTGAAAAAACAGGCACTCCATATTTTATTAACAAATTTTTGCGCTACTTTTCAGGCTTTAAAATGGCTATGAAAGTTTCTGATTTACAGTATGTTTTGGCTCTGCAGCACGTGCCCAATCTGGGTGATGTTTCAGCTAAAAAACTCATCCGTCACACCGGGTCTGCCGAGGCTGTTTTTAAAGAGAAAAAATCGGTTCTGCTCAAAATTGGCGGTATAGGCAATACGAAACTCAGCTATCTTTTTTCTTCTGAAAACCTCAAAGCTGCCGAAAAGGAACTGGAGTTTATCCTCAAAAACAGCATAAAAACTCTTTACTACGAGCACAGTGATTACCCAGAAAAATTAAAGCACTGTACAGACGGGCCTATCCTCCTTTTTCAAAGGGGAAATATTCAACTTATCAACAGGAAGATCATTAGTGTTGTGGGTACCCGAAAGGCCACAGCCCACGGTATTAACTTCTGCGAACAATTGCTTGAAGAGCTCGCACCTCTTGATCCTGTTATTGTTTCAGGCTTTGCCTATGGAATAGACATAGCCGCACAAAGAGCTGCCCTTAAGCATAAGCTGCAAACCATTGGCTGCCTGGCTCACGGCCTGAACCAGATGTACCCTGGGCTTCATCAAAAATACGTGGCGGAAGTGGAGCGTAACGGCGGGTTTCTAACCGATTTCTGGAGTACCGATACTTTCGACAGGAACAATTTTCTCAAGAGAAACCGCATCATTGCCGGCATGAGTGAAGCAACCATTGTTATTGAAAGTGCCGAAAAAGGGGGCTCTCTGGTCACTGCCGATATTGCCAATTCGTACAACCGGGAAGTTTTTGCAGTTCCCGGCAGGCCGGGAGATCTTCAAAGCAAGGGCTGTAACATGCTTATCAAGTCTCAGCAGGCACACGTTTTAACCAGCGCAGCCGATCTTGTTTACATGCTCAACTGGCGCTCTCAAACTCCTGTTAAACCTGTACAAAAGCAGCTGTTTGTAGAGCTTGAAGAGGAAGAGCAGGCACTCTATGGCTACTTAAAAGATAAGGGGAAAGAGCAGCTTGATCTTATTGCGCTTAACTGCAGTATCCCTACCTTTAAAGCAGCCACTTTACTGCTCAACATGGAGCTTAAAGGCGTGGTAAGGCCGTTGCCGGGCAAACTTTTTGAAGCGGTTTAGTAACCCAGCTTTTCTCTAACCCGTACCAAAACTTCATCTGCTACCTTACGAGCCTTTTTGGCACCTATGGCAAGAGCTTCTTCTACTTTATCGGGATTTTGCATGTAGAAATTATACTGCGCACGCTCCCTTTCAAAGCGGGTGATTAAAAGCTCATAAAGTGCCTGTTTGGCGTGCCCGTACCCATAGCCTCCAGCTTCATAGTTCTTTCTCATCTCTGCCGTTTGCTCTTTAGAGGCCACCAGTTTGTAGATGTTAAAGACATTGTCGGTATCGGGATCTTTAGGCTCTTCAAGAGGTGTGCTGTCGGTTTGTATCGCCATAATCTGCTTTCGCAGTTGCTTATCGGGTAAAAACAGGTTGATGATGTTGCCTTTAGATTTGCTCATCTTTTCGCCATCGGTACCGGGTACGTACATGGTTTCTTCAGAAACGCGGGCATCGGGCATTACAAAGGTATCACCCATTTTTGCATGGAATCTCGAAGCTACATCCCTGGTCATTTCCAGGTGCTGGAGTTGATCTTTTCCTACCGGAACAATTTCAGCATCATATAGAAGAATATCCGCAGCCATTAAGATAGGGTAATCAAAAAGTCCGGCGTTAACATCCTCAAGCCTGTCGGCCTTATCTTTAAAAGAATGTGCAAGAGTTAAGCGTTGATACGGGAAAAAGCAATTTAGGTACCAGGTTAGCTCGGTAACCTGCGGAATATCGCTCTGCCTGTAAAAAACGGTTTTTTCAACATCGAGACCAAAAGCCAGCCAGGTAGCTGCAGTAGAGAGCGTGTTCTCCCTTAGCACCTTTGAATCTTTAATTTGGGTTAAAGTATGGAGGTTTGCTATGAATAAAAATGAATCATTCTTTGGATCATTGGCCATTTCCACTGCGGGAATTATAGCTCCTAAAATGTTCCCCAGGTGAGGAGTACCGGTACTTTGTACCCCTGTAAGAATTCTTGACATTGGCTTTCTGTATTTTTCTACAAAGGTATCTTTTTTAGAGAAGACGTTCAATTCAATTCATTACTTTTGGCCATATGCACATCCTTAGGTCTTTCCTGGTAATCTTGTGGAGAATATGGTTCTACATTTTAATGGCCATTCCCATTATAGTTTTTTTTCCGTTTTTATTACTGTTTACTTCCAGGACGAGATTCTATCCGCAGTTCTTTATGATTGCGCGCTGGTGGGCCTATTTTATTTTATACGGGATGGGTTTTTTCCCAAAAATAAGGCGCGAGCGTAAATTTGTGAAAGGTGAAAGTTATATGCTCGTGGCCAACCATACTTCCATGACCGATATTATGCTCATGCTGGTGGCTGTAAAAAACCCTTTTGTTTTCGTCGGAAAAAAAGAACTGGTCAAAATTCCCCTTTTTGGATACTTCTATAAACGAACCTGTATTTTGGTAGACCGTCAGAACCAAAGAAGCCGAAAGGAGGTTTTTGACAGCGCCCAACGCCGTTTAAATAACGGTACCAGTATTTGTATTTTTCCTGAAGGTGGCGTGCCCGATGATACCAGTGTTCTGCTCGACAGTTTTAAAGATGGTGCCTTTCGCCTGGCCATAGATCACCAGATTCCCATAGTTCCTATGGTATTTTACGACAATAAAAAACGCTTTCCTTACATTTTTACAAAGGGTAGCCCGGGTAAAATGCGGGTAAAGATCAAAGAATTCATACCCACCAAAGGTCTTGGGCAGGAGAGTAAAAAAGAAATTCGGGAGAAAACGAGGGAGGTGATCCTTCAGGAATTAAAATCTGATAAGCTGTTTTAAAATTTATAGCTAAAGCCGGTGTACACGCCCATGAAATAAGGCTGCACGTCTCCGCTGGGCTGGTCAAAAGTTTTAAGCTGGTACTTCAGCATAGGTTCAAAATTGAGCCTGAACCTTTCCGAAAGGTTGTAATCAAATCCCAAACCTATGTTGGCACTAAAGCTCACTTCATTCAGGTTATTGGCTTTTCCGGCTGCCGAAGTGTTACCTGTGTTGACCACCACTTCATTATCTTCTAAAATAAGCGTGCTACCACCCCCAATAAGGTTCACCCCAAATTTGTCCTGCCACAGGTTCACCTCAAATTCCAGCGGCACTTCTATATAACCAATTTTCTGGCTTAAATTTCCCTGTGTAAAGCTGCCGGCCTGGGTGCGGTTGCTACTGGTTTGGTTTTTTGACCCCACATTGGAGGCAATCATCTTAACATCGGTGTCATTTACCTTTATGAGGGACACATTTCTCACTGCGTAGATTCCGGCGGCCGACTGGTATCCAATGCCATTGGTGCTGTAACCTAGGTCAACACGGCTAATCCCCGAGCGCACTTTCACTTTGTCACTAATATTCAATGCCAGTTTTACCCCGTATGAATAAGTGATCTCGGCCTGCCTGCGATCGTTAAAACCAACATCCAGCGGATTGGCGGTCCCCATTTTTCCGTAGTAAATGGGGGTGGCATGGGTAGACAGCTCAAAATGGCTTTTTTCTTCGGTGCCGGCAATTTTAGTGTCTTCAGGTGTTTTTACGGCATCAAAGATCGAAGGCTTTAGATTTTCAGCCTGGGCTTTTTTGGGAGCTGTTTTTTTCTGCTGAAGAGGGATAGAGGCTACAGCCAGAGGGGTGTCAAAAATTGCATTTTTAGCACCTATTTCTGAAGCTGTTTCTTCAGCCGCTCTTGATTTTTTTTCTGAAGTAGTATTTTCTGAAGATGTGATAGCGGCAGCAGGTTTTGAACTGCTGCTTAAACCTTCAGAAGGAATACTAACAGCGGCGGTGCTTTCTTCCGAAGCAATTGGAATAACGGGGAATACCGGTGAAGCTGCCCCATTGGTTGCCGGCTCTTCGATTTCTTCCCCGGCCACGGTTGTTGAGGTTTTTACGGGTAAGATCCAGTCTCCAATCATAAAAAAGAAGGCCAGTACTGCGGCAACGCCGGCATAGCGGTACCAAAGCGGGATTACCGCCCTGCGCTTTTCCTTTTCCCGAAGTTTTGCTTCAATGTTTTTCCATACGGCATCTCGCGGTGCCGCTTCAAAATCGCGAAACTTCTCCTGATAGAGCCGGTCTATGTACTTTTTCTCTTTCATTATACAGATCGTGCGGCTGTTTTGTATAGACTGCTTTCTATTTTCTCTTTCAGGATCACTCGGGCCCTTGCGAGGTTTGATTTTGAAGTTCCGGTGGTGATATTTAGCATTTCGGCGATCTCTTTATGGGAAAACCCGTCGAGTACGTACAAATTGAAGACCTGCCGGTAACGGTCGGGCAGTTGTTGTATGATCTCCAGTAAATAATCAACGGACACTTCATCTTCTTCTACTTCAATTTCGGGGTCTTTGTGAAAGTCATCTCTAATGATCTCAAAGACGGTTTGTTTTCTGTATTTTTGAAGGGCTGTGTTGATCACGATCCTTTTCATCCAGCCTTCAAAGGAACCTTTGTTTTTGTACTGGGGCATGCTTTTGAAGATCATCAAAAATGCGTCCTGCAGGTTGTCTTCTGCCTGTTGGTAGGTAGAAGAGTACTTGAGGCAAACAGGGAACAATTTATGCGCAAACATCTTGTAAAGCTGCTCCTGCGCTTTAATGTCCTGTTTTTTGCATTTTTGTATGAGTTGTTTGATGCCCAAAATCCCAATATTTAAGTGCTGTTGAAAAACGGGGGCTGTACAATGGCCCGCCGGTAGCTCGCCCGGGCTCGATGTGGAGCTTCAGGAAACCTAAATATAGGAATTTCAGCCGGTTCTGCAACAAAATTTACAAGCGGCCCAATATTCTGCAATCTCAAAAAATCTACAGGGGGGAGAGGTGTTTTAAAAAAGGAAGATCGGGAATCGTGAGAGGTTCCCGGTCTTCCGGAGGAATTAGCCTTTAAATTTTCCCTCTTTAGTGTGCCGTTTTCACAGTAGGTTTCGCTGTCATAGATCTGGGGTTGATTCATCATAACGGCATTGGCTGGTTGGGGTCTCTGTTAAAGAGATGCACAAACTGCCAAATGGTTGCGCCCAAAAAAGAGAAAATCCCGAAAAAATTCGGGATTTTAAGAGTTTTTTATGCTTTTGCCACTGTCATGGCTTCTTTTATCCTGCTTTCCAGCTCTTCCATTAGATCGGGATTATCTTTTAACAGGGTTTTCACCGCATCGCGCCCCTGCCCAAGTTTTGTGTCTTCATAGCTAAACCAAGAACCACTTTTTTTAATGATCTCGTAGTCTACCCCTATGTCAATGATCTCTCCAATTTTAGAAACCCCCTCGCCGTACATAATGTCAAACTCGGCAGTTTTAAAAGGAGGGGCTACTTTGTTTTTAACCACTTTCACCCTGGTCTTGTTCCCCTGAATTTCGCTGTTGCTATCTTTGATCTGGGTAGATCGGCGAATGTCAAGCCTTATGGAGGCATAGAATTTTAATGCGTTACCACCGGTTGTGGTCTCAGGGTTTCCAAACATTACCCCAATCTTCTCCCTTAGCTGGTTAATGAAGATCACGGTACAATGGGTTTTGCTGATGGAAGCAGTAAGTTTTCTTAGTGCCTGGGACATTAAACGTGCGTGTAAGCCCATTTTTGAGTCCCCCATTTCCCCTTCAATCTCCGATTTTGGAGTAAGTGCGGCTACAGAATCCACTACAATAATATCTATGGCTCCCGAGCGGATAAGGTTATCGGCAATCTCTAGGGCCTGCTCCCCGTTATCGGGTTGGGAAATAATGAGGTTCTCAAGATCTATCCCCAGCTTTTCGGCATAAAAACGGTCAAAGGCGTGTTCTGCATCAATAAAGGCAGCGATGCCTCCTGCTTTTTGTGCTTCGGCTATTGCGTGTAAAGTAAGGGTGGTTTTTCCCGAAGATTCAGGCCCGTATATTTCTATAACCCTTCCGCGGGGATATCCTCCCACACCAAGGGCCAGGTCAAGCCCCAAAGACCCACTGCGTATCACATCTACATCTACTACACTCTGGTCACTCATCTTCATCACGGTACCCTTACCATAGGTTTTATCCATCTTGTCAAGGGTGAGTTTGAGGGCTTTTAATTTAGCTTCTCTTTCTTTCTCGTTGCTCATTTAATTCGGCTTCTTTAATATGATATTGCTGCTAAAATACTATAAGTTTTTATATGTGCTAAATTTAATACGCAACCTTTTTGGCTTTTGTGCATCTATAAGATAAACCAACTATTAACTGCATGAAATTTTTAAAGCGGAATATTATTTTAAGCATTTCCGGCAGCCTGGCTGTAGTTAACCTCAGTTGCAGCTGCCGGATGGACGGTGGCTAACGTTATTTTTTATTTTTAGTTGAAGAATTAGAAGTATTAATAACGAATTAGCCGTT
>Ga0098069_100514_pt1 | contig 15690 bp, 12 predicted proteins | sample 27_taG_FD_92584 | JGI IMG/M metagenome (GOLD analysis project Ga0098069, IMG submission 92584) | Marine viral communities from Cariaco Basin, Caribbean Sea - 27_WHOI_OMZ | ecosystem: Environmental > Aquatic > Marine > Oceanic | place: Caribbean Sea: Cariaco Basin | collected 2014-11-09 | reverse complement strand
GGAAACCCCGAATGCGGGACCTTGCCCAAACAACTCGATTCCCGGGTTGAATGCCAACGGCTGTGGAGACCGGGTCACATTCGCGCTTAACGTCGGCGCCTCTGACTCCTTCCTGATCGATGGTATTAACTACTTTGTAGATATCTCAGGCTTTTTCTACAACGGTGCCTTGGCTAGTGAATTCTGGACCAAGGAACAGAACGATAACGATGCCACACTAAAAGGTGTGATTACCTCTCGGCCGGTTTCCGTGCCAGAACCCTCTACCCTCGCCTTGCTGGGCCTGGGCCTGCTGGGATTTGGTGTGAGGAAGCGGATGGCTAAGGCTGCTTGATAGCTACGCCAAAAAATAAGAAGCCGCGGCTGGGAACAGGCGCGGTTTTTTTTATCTCCGGAACGCCGAGAAATCTGTTGCCGAAGATCACGTTTTTGGCCAAATAAGAATGGTGCCCGGAGCCGGAATCGAACCGGCACGGCCTTGCGGCCGAGAGATTTTAAGTTATTTGTGTGCTTGTTTGACGATTTTTGAAGAACGTTTATTACCCATTTTAAAACAGCATATTACGCGCCTTTTCTCGAAAACACTGTTTGCCGTTGTTTGAAAAAATCCGCTAGAATTTGACCGATTTTGTCTACATAGTGTCTACATATAGACACAAGGGACTTTCTGACGAATTCGAGTGGAGCCTACCCCCTTGAGGATCACCAAGAGCTTTGTTAATAAAGTACCCCTCCCTGAGATCGGCCAGGATGGTAAATCCACCCAGGCCTTTTATCGGGATTCGGTCATAGCCGGTTTCGGTCTACGGGTGACCAGCGGCGGCGCAAAATCGTTCATCGTGGAAAAGCGAGTGGATGGCCGGGTTAAACGAAAGACCCTGGGCCGGTACGGCAACCTGACCGTTGAGCAGGCGCGAAAGGAAGCCCAGAAATTCCTGGGCAAAGTCGCGTCCGGCATCGACCCCATCCGCGAGGTTCAGGAAAAGCGAGCCAAACGCATCACCCTGAGTGACGCTTTTCAGGATTACCTGGCCACCCGCAAGAATCTGAAACCGAACACCCTCAATGACTACAACCGCTCCATGGGTGAGATGTTCAAGGACTGGCAGACCAAAGCCCTGAGCGATATTTCCCGCGATATGGTCATCACTCGCCACGCCGAATACGGAGCCCGAAGCCCTGCCCGTGCTGATAATGGTATGCGGATTCTAAGGGCGATCTTCAATCATGCCTTGCAGCGCTATCAGGATGCCTCGGGAAAGCCATTTCTTGTGGCGAACCCCGTGGATGTACTGAGCCACCAACGGGCTTGGTATAAGGTGGAACGGCGGCAAACGCTGATCAAGGATCACCAGTTAAAGCCTTGGTATGAAGCCACCATGCAGCTCAACAACCAGACCACGCGGGATTACTTGCATTTGGTCCTGTTGACCGGCCTGCGGCGGACCGAGGCGGCCACCCTTACCTGGGATCAGATCGACTTTAAAGAGAAAACGCTGACCATCACCGCCACCAAGAACAACCGGATTCACCGGCTACCGTTTAGCGACGCCATAGAAGTACTGTTAACGCGACGGCACGAGGAACGGTCGAGCCCGTTTGTATTCCCCAGCGATGCCGAACGCGGCCATCTGTCCGAACCACGGACCGCCATTGCTCGCGTGACCAAGCTATCGGGGGTAACGTTTACCCTGCATGACCTGCGGCGAACCTTTATCACCGCTGCCAAACGGTTGGATATACCCGCCTATGCCCTGAAACGCCTAATCAACCACAAAGACCCGAACGACGTGACCGAGGGCTACATCATTTTTGACGTCGAGCGCTTGCGAGTACCGATGCAGAAAATCACCGATTTTTTCACCCAACAATTTGAGCTTAAAACCGATGTTTGATCCGCAAATCATTCACAGACACCCAGTAAAAGCGTCTGCGGAAGATCTTCTCGCCAGGTTCAACAAAGATGTTCACTATAACCTCGACTATGAATATTCAATTTGGCAGGCGCAGTTACGCCTTCAAAACCGATCTCAACAAGAGATAGAGGCCGGCGCAGTTCACCTGCGTGAATTATTGTTCCACGCTGAAGAAATAGAACATGATCGCCTCGTCGAGAAAATGGAAGCCGGTGAAGAGCTGATATTCCAGTCGGACCCATCGAAGTTCACAGCGCTGTTTCAGGAGTTTGATCTCGACCAGCAAGCTGACTTTCCAAACGCCACTCCGTCGGAATATTTCGCTATTCTTGCGCTGGTATACACACTCGAATCACTCGAAGCCCAGTTAGAAGCAGACTCCAGACAAGCAAGGGTTGGAACTCTAGATCCTCTCGAGGAGCTTCAACTTCCCTCACTCACTAATGCCGCAAAAACGCGCCTACGGGATGCTCACGCCATGATCTCCTTCATCGAGGGAATCGAGTTTGAGGCAATTTTCCGTAAGAAAAATGCCTCACGAGCAAATCGAGCCAAAAACCAGGGGTACAGACGGTTAAAGAGTGAGATCTTTCAATTCGTTGACAAGGAGTGTCAGGAACTTTCGAACCGTAAAGCCGCTCAGGTTGCTTACCTCCAGTTTCGAAAAATCGTTGACCAAGTATCCAGTTCGGACGACCCTGAACATCAGATAGCAAAGTGGATCGGTGAACATCGCAAGGAAAGCAGAACGTCAAAATGACCTGTCACGAAGAAGAGCAACAAGTAGAACTCCAGCGTCAAATTACAGCGTTAATTGGAAAGTGCATCCTCAAACTCCAGCGCTACGAACTGGGTTTAAAAAGGTTTCTAGCGACTTCAGAAATACGGGTTACCGGGAGCCCTCCCTCTTCCAATTTGGAGCAACAACGACAACGATATTCGGGCATGACCCTTGGTCAACTGGTTAAGGAGTTTACTGGCAATTATGTGATGCCAATAAGCTCGAATGGGTCGTTAGATAGTGAGCAATCAGAAACCTGCACTTCTGTCGAGATCCAGTTTCGGTTCTCCGTAGAACTAGGGAACGACAGTTACGATTCCTTCGTTGAAAGCCTCTCTAGCTTGGTCAACCTGCGAAACGAAATAGTCCATCATTTTCTCTCTAACCATACATTTGAGACCCATGATGGATGTATAGCCGCAATAGATCATCTGACACGCTCACTAGAGCTGATTGATCACCATACCGAAAAACTTAATTCCTTTTTCCAGGGTCGGGCACAAATCGGACGGGAGATCGGAAAGATAATCGAGTCTGGATCGCTTCAACACCACATAGCCTTCGGCTTTCTTCCGGGTGAGCCTATTGATTGGCCCCAAACAAATGTGGTTGCACTTCTTCGGTTGGCCGAACAGCAGTTTCAGAACAATGGCTGGACTGAGCTTCAGACCGCTATTGGCTGGATCAACTTAAAAGCGCCTGAACTCACACCCAAAGCTCACGGCTGCTCTTCATGGCGGCACCTACTGCACGCCTCTATGCTATTCGAGATCAATAAAAAGCGTCATACAGGTTCGGTGACAAAAACACTTTATCGTAGCCGCTAATAATACCCCTACGGCGCGTAAGTATACTTTTGCTCAGTCGGGGTATACCCACGCTCAGCGCAAGCATTCTTAGACTCGAATCAATCCCTTAAAACTATAGCCATATCAACAGGAGTACAGATATGGCTATCACAGACAAACTTCTCACCACCAAAGACGCTGCTGAATATCTCGGCGTAAGCAAAGCCTTTCTTGAGCGCGACCGCTGGGCCGGTGCCCGTGTCCAATTCATCAAAGTTGGAAGCCGAGCCGTGCGCTACCGGTTATCTGACCTTGAGCAATACATAGAGCGCCAGATACGCCACTCAACCTCTGAGGTTGCGTAATGGTGGTACTGACCGTTACGTTAACGGTTGGAACAACCGTCAACCGACCGTTACGGAGAGCGTTTCCTTTCAGGTTCGTTAACGGACAACGACCGTCAGTTAATCCATTAACGACTCTCCCTACACCTTATAGGTTCCGCCCCCAACAGTTAGCAGGTTTGCCGATACCTGCCCCTAACCTAATAGGGGCAGGTACTCGTAATGTTCCGGGGGTTGTATGACACCCTCAGACCAAAGGCATTTTAAGTTTTACCGAACCAAGGGCCGGCTATACACCATCGGAACCCGACAAGCAGTAACCCGGTTCCGTAAGCGATTCCCCCAGGTATTCCCCAAGCTCGAACCGCACCTGTACCTAATAGGTCAGGATCGGGGGTGCATTGCGCTAGAGATGGCCCTGGAAGATCTGGAATCGAAACTCCAACGCCGGGACCTGAAGCTCACCATAGATGATACCGAGCTAAAAGGCTTTGCTCGCGCCAAGGCAAAAGCCTGCGGTGAAACCAGCGTGCGAATCAAAGACACGAAGGAAGCCCTACGAGCCATTGAGAGACTTTTGGATCGTTACGCATTTGACCTCCCAAATAGCCAAACCGACAAAGGCTGCATCGAACGGACGAAATGTGAAAAGTGGTGGCGCCGCCTTATTCGGAAAGAACAGAAACGGGTGTTGGACAACGTAGCCCGTGAATACGGCCTCGTTTCCAAGCAAAAAGGGGTCTATGTGTCCGACTGGGGTTTAAAGCTGCACCAGGAACAGTTAACCCGTAACCGTTCCCTGCTCGAAGAAATGATCGCGGTTAACGATCTGTGCCAGGAATACACGCTCGCTGAACTGTCCGCCCTATCGGTCAGTAACCCATACGTTCGACGGTCAGAGTTAATCGTTCGTGCATCCGGGTTTGAGAAGATCGCCCAAGACCTGGGCCATGCCGGAATATTTTTAACCATCACCACGCCCAGCAAATACCACCCGGTCAAAGTGAGCGGCCAGCCGAACCCAAAATACAACGATTCGACACCCAGCGAAGCCCAAGCGTACTTAAATTCTGTCTGGGCTCGAATTCGTTCCCAGTTAGACCGAGAGCAAATCCGAGCCTACGGGTTACGGATCGTTGAGCCCCACCATGACGGAACCCCGCATTGGCACCTGATGCTGTTCGTTGACCCGGAACACAAAGCCCGCATGGTCGAAATCATGCGTGATTATTCTTTGGAGGAGGACGGCAACGAACCGGGCGCACAAGACGCCAGGTTCGAGGCGGTTGATATTGATTACGACCGGGGCTCAGCAACCGGCTATATCGTTAAGTACATCTGTAAGAACATCGACGGCGAGTTTCAGGAAAACGGCGAGGATGCCGAGGACTGGTATGGCAACCGAACCAAAGACGTGGCCGCTCGCGTTCGCGCCTGGGCAAGTATTCACGGAATCCGTCAGTTTCAACAGATCGGCGGACCACCTGTAACCGTCTGGCGTGAGTTACGTCGCCTGGATCATGCCGATGATGAGGTTGTAGAAAAAGCCCGAAAAGCAGCAGATAAAAGCGACTGGGCGGGTTTTATTCAGGCTATGAATGGCCCCTGTGCCAGACGGGCGGACCAGCCCATCAAAACGGCCAAATGGCTAGAGTTTGATCAGGAAACCGGCGAGTACCTGGATAGTCCTGTTAACCAGTATGGCGAACCCTCTAAAGGCAAGCTGTTTGGTCTGTTTGCTCGAGGCCGGTATTGGATAACGCGAACACTGCGGTGGGAGATCAAGCGACCGAAGAAGGTAGAACCTGAGATTAATCCCGGCTCTTCCTGGCTGGATCGTCTCAAGCAACTAACACAGGTCCGCCAAGCGCCAGAAGCGGAAATCGCAGCATTGCCTGACGACACCGCTTATGCCTGGGAGAAACTGAATGGCGAGGTTCACCCGCCACCTTGGAGTTCTGTCAATAATTGTACTCATCGAACTGTTCTCTCAAAGTTCGCCAGGAGCCTAACCTCAAATGGTGATAACTGAGCAACAAAGTTTGATTGGGTTATGTTTTTAACGAAGCTAATTGCCGTTTCAATATTTGGGGTTTCATCTTGATTCTTCTGGTCATATTTCCGGCTAATTTTTTTTGCCAACTGATAAGGAATACCAAATTCTTCAAGGCTAAAAAATGCTGGTTGGATGCCCATATTTTCAAGATTTAAAGCATAGAACTCTAAGGCATCAGTCTCAACGATACCGGCAAAAACCTCGTATGAAATATTAATCAACGCCTTTAAGGCTCTAGGTAAAGAAAAACAAACAACATTCCTTATGAACCTGAGTTCATTCTCAATTACCAAAGACTTGTCACCATCTCTCGCTTTTGTCCTGTCAGAAAGGTAACTGGCCAAGTCACGTGATTGAATAATCGCCTCAACCTTTGTAAGAAGCTGAATATGATTGAAAACTTCATACTGCTTTAGGTAGTGACTAAGAAATGAACTATAACAAAGTCTGAATATTATTTCTTTCTCAGAATAACTCGGGTACTCACCTTCGAAAATACACCCCATATCATAGCCGTGATTATCGATTAGATCTTTCGCCAGTTTTATTTGACCATCTATGTCAAGAGGGAGGTTTTTCTTAAGAAATTCCTGGCTAAGTATTCCATTATTAAGAGCATCGGAAAACCTGCCATCTGGTATTTCTGGTTTGGGGTCATCATCATCGAAAAGCAAATACCAAGAGGGCCTTTGGTATTGATCTGGAAATTCTATTGGAAACGCAACGTCAAAAAATTCTTCCTTAGGAGCCACCTCTAGTATATGGCACTCGCCAACAAAATGTTCTCCCATTCGCCCTGCGCGACCTAAAATGTTCTTAAAGCTAAAAAAATCTAAAGTCGTTGTAGACTTCCTGCGATCATAAACAATTACATTCTTAGCAACCGTGTTCACGCCCTCAATTATAGTTGAGGTACATACCAACACTTTAAGAAGCCCCTCGTTGAACGCTTTGATCATCCATTGCTGCAAAGCCCGAGGAACGCCGCCATGATGCAACCCAATTCCTTTGCGAAGCGCTGTAGACACAACCCAGTGGGCACTGAAATTCGAGCTAATCCAATCTATGGCCTCGTCAATTTCATCCGTAACTGGGAAACCATTATTTGCTACAAGAATCTTTGCTACGTCAGAAGCGCTATTAGGGGACTGACAGTAAACAATCTTTGAATCATCATTCCGGTAAACCAACTCTAATAAAGTAGAGTTTTTCTTTGGATCATTTTTCTTGTAATTGTGATGAAAGATGTCTGCAGCTACAGTACTGAATTTAGTCGGAATGAAATGAAAATCTTTAGAATAGAAATTAAGTCCTTTTACATCTTCTATGTTTGGCCCCAAAAGATAAAACTGCTTACTTCGTTTAACAAGCTTATGGAAAGCGTAATTGAGAATCAAGGCACGCTCATCTGACTCTTCATATTTTGGATCAATTTTGTAAAACTCATCGACAACAAGCAAGTCGATTGAATCAATCGTTCCAATCTCTAATGCCCTTTCCTGTGTAAGTGCGTATATGTTGATTGAGCAATTGCCCTCAAGCTCTTTCTGAGAGCTATGCGTTATAACTTTTACATCATCTGTAAACTTTTCTGTAATTCGTTGTCTTGTCTCGTCAATTAGGGCAAGCGTTGGAAGTATTATCACCACTCTATTGAAGGAACGACTTTCGATTAACGAATCGATTAAAATACTCTTTCCGAAACTGGTTGGGGCACTTAGGACAACATTCTCACCGTTGATCAGCTTACTGAAGACCTTCGCTTGCAAAGAATGGAATACGATATTTCCATCATGCGGTTTATGCAACTCAAAGGCTAAGCTATCAAAAAAATCCAAAGCTTGATCTTCAGTGTGATCTTTTATGTATGGAAACAGGCCTACCTTTCTCAACAAGGCGTTAAGAACTGAACTGTTAAAATCAGATCTATATTCCAGCATTCTTATAATCAAATCTCGACCGTAATCCAGACTTTCATGTTGGTTGCAAAGGTCTGATGCCGCCCTTAATATCTCAAAGCTAAAAGATTTTCTAAACTCAGCGTCTTTTATTGAATCCTTTAATTCATCGTACCCATATTCCATTACAATATCCCTCAACCAAGCTTTTCAAAGAAACGCTGTTTAAGCAATTCAACATCTTCAGCAGGAATCATAAATAGATATACTTTTAACGACTTAACCTCATCTGGAATATTTTTTAAAACTTCTGAGAAGTTATCCTCCATCTCCTTTTCTATAAGTAGTTGGTAGTCATCAATGTTTTTAAATAATTCCGAGTTATAAATCACCAGTACGGTGATGCAAAGTACTTCCAGAAGCTTATCTATTGGTGAATTTTCTTTAAACGCATCAACAATTTCAGAAGATGAATAATGCGAAGGTTCGAAAAGATCTATGATCACCTTGCGTTCTTCTTTTAGAAAACTTGGATCAAGCGTGCTCTTTATTATCTCAAAGCACTCTGAAATAGTATTTTTAAAATTTGAGTTTGAAATTATCGAATTTCCTAGCCAAAGATTTTGACCTTCACCCTGATTCACAAGGTGCGCATTTCTAAATGATTTAAAATCTTTATTATCATTCAAGTAAAATACTTTACATGGAATAGGCTCACTTTTCAGGGAGCTTCTAAGGCAGGCGTGTAATGTTAAGTTGCCAATAACATCATCAATATCGTTACAGAATTTATTTTTAATTTTCTGAGTTGCTTTTATAGTCCTTCGGCTATACTCGAGATGATTTACTGGAATATTGCTGATCTCAGAGGCTTGCAGGCAAAATTCCGGGAGCCAAATAAGTAGGTGATCTAAGAAATCATCGACACGCCATTTTTTCAGTTCAAGCCCAATATCTAAACCATGCCCGGTGCGTAGTTCGCCATCTTTCCCCAAAAAAACATCGATTAAAAAAGGCTCGATTGTGTTGGAATTGGAGTATGGATGTTTTGTGGCAGAACCAATGCATGCTGCTTTTTTTAATATTTCTAAGAAGTAATTTTCGAAAACAGATTTAACAAAAACTTTGTCCTCAAAATTGGTTTTATTAGAGGCAGCCCCAGCCTCATTAGCCCTAACTAAAAGATCGTTGTAAACGTAAGTGATTTGATCGGTTGTTAGGTTGAAGCCAAAATTTGAAGTTATTTGACTGATCAAATTCCTGTTTTTGTACTTTATGGAATCCAGCTCTTTTATTACTTCCCATTGACAATTATCGACCCAGTACTCCGCACCATTGCCGTTATCGGACAATAATTTCTTGTGCTTCCTGTTTATAACATTTATTAGTGATTGTCGCTTATTGGTATTTCTTTGGCTGTGAGGAAAAACAAGAACTTTAACTGATGACGACCCTACATCTCTAGTAGAAATGATTGAAAACTTTGCCGGTATATCAGCGTCGTCTAGTTTGAGTTGTTTTTCATAAATTCCGCTTGAGCACAGCTCTTCAGTGCTCCACTTTTTATCGCCATCAGTGGTCTTAACCTGTACATGCCTTAGATGCAATCCCGAAGTATCATTTACTTTGAGAGAAATATCATCTTTAGTTTCACAGTGGACCTCTAGCATAGTCGTGTCATATACCAGCATCAGTAAGTACCTGACAGCAATGTGGTCCTGATAAAGAAACCCTTTTTTGGCAGCCACCCCACCAGCGTCGGAATTAGAAGAAGAAACGACTCCATTCACAGGCAATCTCCTTAAAGCACATACGTCCAAGCTTGCAACATAGTCATAGTTGAGACCATGTGCCAAGGTAGGCGTAAAATTCTAGACTACCGAGCGAAAGCAAATATGTCTACATTGCGTCTACACAAGATATTTGATGATATGCTAGGAGAAGAGCGCTGATCGTAACTCATTGAAATAATTGGTGCCCGGAGCCGGAATCGAACCGGCACGGCCTTGCGGCCGAGAGATTTTAAGTCTCTTGTGTCTACCATAACCCGGAAGTCGAGGTTGACACCGAGCACCCGGAAGTTTATAGTATGTACATTATATCCGGGATTTTATCTAATGAGCAAGGAAGCATGCATCAAAATTATTCCTCAAATGGAAGTTCTTTGGGCTGACTTTGAGAATCTTGAACCCGATCGATCGACACCTACCTACTCGCCTGGAAGTGATACACCTACCTACTCGCCTGGAAGTGATATCAGTGGTTTCTTCCCTCAGTTCCCGGTTTTGGTAAAGGGAAACGGAGAACCTTGGACACTAGGCAACCTTTACCTATTGAGGCGGTTGGCACTCAAGTCTGATAGATATGAAGTAGAAACATATAACTCTATCGCGAAATCTCTCCTGAAGTATTTACGATTTTTAGAAAGAGAGAACTTAGATCCTCTGAAATTCCACCCACGAATACCGCTCAAGAGACCTACCTATCGGTTTAGGAGTCTGCTTTTAGAACAGGTCTCGACAGGAGAAATTTCGCCCTCCACCGCAAGCTCTACAATAAATGCAATAATCAATTTTTATAAAGGGCTGGCATCTTACGGAGTTCTCGAATCTGGCGTCCTTGAAAAAGCTCATACTGAAAAAGAAATTCTTTTGCCGATTATTACTAGTTCTGGATTCTCGAAGCTCCTGACTATTAGTAGCTCAGATCTAGCAATTAAAAAACCGACAAGTAGTCAAAGTCCAGATGGAATTCGGGACGGAGGTTCATTATTTCCGCTTAGCAAGAATCAGCAAGAGTTACTGTTCGAACAGCTCCGGAACTCGGAGCACTGTATTTTTATTTTTTTCCTATTTGCTTTAATGACGGGTGCCAGAATTCAAACCGTCGGAACGCTGCGCATCGAGACTTTAAGAAGTGCCCAAAAAACTTCAGATGGCGACTATATTGTAAGGGTTGGTACCGGAACAAAGGTAGACACAAAAAAAGGACGAATACATAGACTTATTATTCCGCGCACTCTTTATCAGACTTTGCTGACTTACATCGACAGCCCTTCTGCGAAAAGACGTCGTAAAAAATCCTATTATGGAGATTTTGATAATAATTATATATTTTTAACTAGAACTGGGACACCTTACTACACATCAAAAATCGAAAAACAGGAACGACGTAATCCTGATTATCACAGCAAGGTAGGATTAGAAACGGGCGCAAAGGGCGCTAGTCCAAAAAGTGGCGAAGCGATCCGAAAATATATCGGTGAAGTGTTACTACCTAATCTTCGGAAGAAAGATCCGAACTTTCCTAACTTTAGCTTTCATGATTTACGAGCAACGTTTGGAATGAATTTACTAGAAACTCTACTTAGGTACATTGACGAGCACAATGCGAAGGAAAAGCAGAAAGGTTCAGATAACTTTATTGGTACCCAATGGGCGATTGAGCAAGTACAGGAGCGCATGGGACATGCAAACATCAATACGACAATTGGATATCTCAACTACCGTCGAAATAGTCAATGGCGAGCAAAAATCATTTCTGAAGTCGAAGATCAGCTAATGCAGTATATTCCAGAAAGCGCGCTAGCGATTCTCGGAGATCGCTAAGATGTCGTTGGAGAAGAGACCAGTAGTAAAGTTCAGTGAAAGGCAAAACCTGATTTACGTTCGTGATACCTTCGAAGACGTTCCTGTTTTCAGGCCTGAAAATGCGATCTTGGTATTGTCCAAGTCCGATTCGATGTTTGATGTGGGCTCACTTTGCTACCGATTAACAAGACCCAAATCCGGTAGCAATATACGATTGGTCTGCTTGGATTCTTTGGATACTGATCGAAGATCAGCAGTTACGAAGTTGATTGAATATTTTAAAATAAAAGATAGCAAGACTGGTGACAAAGCCATCTTGCGATCTATACGTATATTCCAAAATTGGATTGATTTGCAAAAGTTTCCTATCGATTTCTCTGACACAGAATCAGTGAAGCATGGGTATAATGAATACACGAAGCATCTAATTTTCCGAAAAAACTTACCCAAAGAGAAATCAAAAAATAAGGAAACGCTAACAAATAATAGTGCCTCCGCGCTTCAGAAACGTGCAAGAATTTGGTGCCATTGTATTACACAAATACCACTTTCGGAAATCGAATTTTGGGCACCAAGAATACTCTTTAATGATAGACAAGAATCCATTCCTAGCGCAGACCCGATTACTCTTGAGGACTGTAACAAAACATGTTCTGCTCTATTGAACGTTATTGACGATGTGTGGACTGCGCTAGTTAAAAATAAACAAGATTATTTCCGTGTTGGATCTACGTGGGTTGACCTCAATGAAAGAGATGATGTACTGCAAGTTCTATTAAGTCGTATTACTGCATTTTCCGCGATGTCTTTCATTGCAGTAACCGGTGCAAATAAAGAGGTAGCATGTAAGTTGCTACTTGAAAAAGGTTTGTATTCTAGCACAACAAAAGGAATGAAATTTTCAGGACTTAAAGCTAGAGCAAATAATAAAGTGGTTCACCTAGAGTTTGGTTCGAAGTATTTGAGATATTGGAAGAAATACCTTGCACTAAGAGAACTAGTTCTTGATGGAGACCATTCGGAGTATGCCTTTCCTTACAGAACGAAACACAACGTCTTACGGAGTCTCCCTCCCAGTCGACTTGATCAAGATACTAGTGGTAAACCGTCAAACTTTTTTGAAACTATTTCGAGTGAAAGATGGATTCCGGCGAGTAAATGGAGGCCATCTCGAGAACTTCGAATTAACCAAATTAATAATGGTGACATCATACAAACAGCGGAGATGCAATCACATACGGTCCACATTGCGCTCAAACATTACCTAAAGGCAGACTTAGCAACAGCCGCAGCTGAGATATCAAATGCTCTCAATTCCGTATATGAGGCAGCGATCAAACGGACAAGATCAAAAGAATCAATCGCCGTTCAAATCATTGATACATATAATGAAGAAAGATCGATACCTACAGGCCAATGCAGCACCCAAGGGCAACTCAGCCCCGTTTTGTCACCTGGATTTACGGACAAAAACCCGACTCCCGATTGCCGTAGAAAAGAAACCTGTATTTTTTGTGAATATTACAGCGTTCACGCCGATGAAAAGGACCTGAGAAGACTTTTGAGTTTGCGGTTTCTCTGCGATGAGCTTAAACAATCAATGGGTCATGACCAGTATGTTGAACAGTGGGGACCTGTTATTTTTAGGGTTGATGAGATTATTGGAGAAATTTTGAAAAAAAATATGAAACTCAAGGCAGACTATGAATCCATCAAAAAAGAAGTGGACATGGGATATTTAGATAAGTTTTGGGAAGCTCGTCTCGAAACCTTGATGGCCGTGGGTGTTATTTCGTGAGTGTGTATGAAAATCTGGTAACTAATTTCGGCGCAGACTATAAATTCCTCCCAGATGAGCCTCATGCGGACATTAGGTCGATCGCTGAGGATTCAATTGTTTGCTACAAGCTCGACAAAACTCCAGTCCGTTACAGCGATGATATCTGGGATTTTAAGAGAATATGCTCTAGATCTGAAACAACCTTTAATTTTACTCGCTTCCCACGCTTAAAGGATGAGTTGAAGAGAATAATTTACGCCAGGATATTCTATTCTCCAAAATCAAGAGCAATTACATCTGTAAGCATGACTCCCGTCAATATTCTTGCTCAGTGGGCGAATAATAATCACTGCTCCATAGAGGCTATGTTAAATGATAGCCGACTCTTTCCGTTCATAGCTTCCAGTTTCTCTACATTAAGCGATAGAAGTGCTTCAGTACTGCTTTCTGTCATTCGTGAGCTTCGTAGAATTCGAGTTATTCACCCTCACTTCTATATCGGTCCAGAGGATGATACTTTAGCAAACATTTTGGTCGCTACACCAAGAAAAGCATCTGATACTACACAAAAGGTTAGCTCAGAACAAACAGCAGTTATTCCATCTCGAATATACTCTAATTTTATTATTGGTTTTGAGAATTATATATCAGACTTTCTAAAAAACGCTTACAAAATAGAACGCATTTATAAATCCTTTAAGACAGGGTTCAAAAAAAACCCAAACTTCATTAGCCAACTTAAAAAGCAAGGCCGTTGGGAAAAATTTTTGGATTCCCATGGGCTTTTGGAATATTCTTTAAAACATGGCTTAGAACATAAAAAGGGATTTAATGCTCATCTTACTGATATCCAGGTTATTTCAAGGTATTGGATTCATTTATTCACTGGTATGCGTAAAACTGAGGTAGACACACTCTCTTATGGCTGCATTGCCGATATCTCTACGCATGGAGTCACTACCAAGATAATTCGAGGCTACACTTCTAAACTTACCTCTCAGGGTCAGACACCAACTTTCTGGGTGACCACTGAAATTATGAGTATCGGAATAGAGGCTGCTCAGACTATAGGGAGAATAATTTCAATCGATCAGGGCTACACTGTTGACGAGGATAATTTTCCACTATTCCCTGCTTGGCAAACAAAAAACAAAAGTCACAAAGGGAGATTTAAAAACGCGCCGTATGCCCCGTCTTATTCGATCAAAATGCTCACTAAGAGAGTGTTAGCTAAGCTTCCGGGAGTCAAGGTACAGCAGGACGATATTCGTGAATTAGAGCTCTTTGATGGGTTTCGAAACTGGCGAGAAGAATTTCATCTAGGAAAACCGTGGCCGTTAGCTACCCACCAGTGCCGTCGCTCCTTAGCAGTTTATCTTGCTCGCTCAGGTCTCGTTTCAATTGGATCGATGCAGGTTCAGTTCAAGCATTTGTGCGCAGCAATGACTAGCTATTACAGACGGGGATCCAGCTTCGCCGTTAATTTCCTTGATGTTGATGACGAAGAGCACAGAGACCAGATGGTATTCGTTGACTCATTGGAAAAGGAACAGCGTCTAGCCCAGTTTTTAAACTTTGAGGAAAGGGTCATTACTAAACAGGATGACCTATGGGGTGGAGAGGGAAAGCGTATAAGGAAGGCATTTGAGCGTAATGAGCCACTGGTGATTATTTCTGATAGACAGAGAACAAAACAGCGATTTGAGCGTGGTGAAATGGCTTTCAAAGAGTCTCCGCTAGGAGGCTGCACTAAAGTCGGGAGTTGCGACCGTTTAAGTATTACTCATATTACAGAATGTATTGAGTGCGAACATTCTATTTTGGATGAAAAAAGTATTCCTAAAATTCAGAAACAGATCGCCAACCTTAAAATAGAGAGGAATCAATACAAACCCGGAAGCCTCTTTTACGAACATACGCAACGTGAAATTGACGAATTGAATAAAAAGCTTGTTAAAATTTTGGGGGAAACATCATGACTAGTTCGATTGAGAAAGAATATATTGATGCTTTAAACCGGTTAATCGAAAAAAAGGCACCAATTTCTTTGAATAAAGTCGCTCTGGAAGCTGGAAAAAAAGCTGGCTCCCTTCGTAAGGAAAGATACCCATTTGTATGCAAGGAAGTGCAGCGGGCTATCGAGATGTCGAGACCCAAAAAAATTTACCCTGAAGGTGGCTCAAAACCAGCAAGTAACAACTTAAAACAGAAATATGAAGAATTGAAGGCTGATTATGAGTCTGCTCTCCAGAAAATTATTTCACTTGAGAATCAATTATTCGAAGTTACAAAAGAACTCCAATATATCAATGATGAATCTCAGAAAAGAGTCGCAAACATAAAAGACCGTTTATGATTTTCATGACTTTCATCCGAAAGCCCTTACCTTTAATGCTGTTTTAAGTTTTTGTATCGTAACCGTCCGGTGATTCCACCTTGAGCCAAATCGCCTGCCGACCAAAAGGCTCGAAGCTTACCACCCGGTCGATTCCGGTCAGATCCAGAAACGCCTCGTCGATGGAGTAGACATCCACTCT
>Ga0098069_100513_pt1 | contig 15706 bp, 13 predicted proteins | sample 27_taG_FD_92584 | JGI IMG/M metagenome (GOLD analysis project Ga0098069, IMG submission 92584) | Marine viral communities from Cariaco Basin, Caribbean Sea - 27_WHOI_OMZ | ecosystem: Environmental > Aquatic > Marine > Oceanic | place: Caribbean Sea: Cariaco Basin | collected 2014-11-09 | reverse complement strand
CCAGGGGCTTCCGCAAACAGTGTCTAGACTCCGGCCTTTACATCACCTGATTTGATGAGGGGCTGGCCAAGCCGGCGCCTGACCACCTTAGTTTTCACCTTATGTTCTCGCTTTTCTTCCAACGCTGGGTGACGATTTTCACGCGGGGCGTCAGTTAACGGCGACAAAGGTTCACCTACAAAGGCATGGGTTTCACCATAACGTCCGATTATGCGCAGCGAATCCTTTACCCGATTGAAGGGATGACTGTCTCAAAGTCTCATGATTTTGTTCCAGTCAACATTGTGACCTACAGCCTGGAGTTCCCTGGCCAATGACTGCTTCCAGCCTCCGCTTTCGTCCATTTTCTCCCAGACGACACCAGCGAAGTCGCTGGGTATTTCAACATGGCCCCTTTTTAGAGCGCAAACCCTATCACGCCCCAATCGACCTAGAAAAAATCCCAACTCCAGCAGCACGTTTTGTCTTGCCCGAGGCTCCGGATTGCCACCAGTGGCAGCACCCTGGTCATCTGGGGTTAGAAGAACGACTGCGAAGCCTACGTCAGAGTTAGCCTCCACTTTCTCGATAACTGTCCGGCCTTTGTTCGCTTGTTCATGAAGAATAATTGGTACAAAGCCGATTTTCTCAAGGAACCTAGCAACGGACTCTCGAGCACCTTCATCATGTCCGTGAACAATGAACACTTTTTTCGACCAACCCTTCTCTAAAACCGGCTCTGTCGATGGCCCGGCAAGAACATAGGCTCTGTAATCTCTGACAAAAGGAATTATTAGCTGGCTGGTAATGCTATGTATTCCCGCGATAATTTTCCTGCCTGAGTAAAAATATTCATGTCCGAACTGTGCTGCGAATTGCGGGTCTTCAGCAAACCTCTCGATTAGTAGCAGCGTCAATCCCAATGTCTTTTCATGACTCTCTGGCCAGGCCAGCTGACTGCTCCCGACCATCCCGCCACGAGTTTCCCCACTTTTAGCCAGAAAATCGTTTAAGTCGAGGCCCTCAGTAAGCCTCTCATTAACGTCTTTTAACTCTGGGTGGCTCAACAAATGTGACAATTTTTTCAGCGGTCTAGCATATGTCTGGAGCTGAGAGGATTGGAGGTCCAGTACCGCGTTATTTATCTCCGTGAACAATTCCATCACTCTGGATCACCTCCCTTTAAACGCTCCTCCGCCGCTTTTTCAATGATTGCCTCACGATAATTTTCCTTCATCTCTTCAGCCATGGGGCCTATCAAGGAATTAGAACCGTGCTCACCGATAGCATCATCTATCATCTTATTCATAGCTGCGATCGCGGCCTCAATGCTACCAGGATCGCCTGGATCGAACGTTACGCTGCCTAGCTTTCCATCCAAGGACTCCAGGACCGCCTGAGCCTCTGATAGCTCTTTTTGAATAGCATCTAGACCTTCAATTTTAAACATTGCGTGCTCCTCGTTTCTGCATACGAGCAAGCCGGCGAGGATAGGATGAGAACCACAACTTCTGGGAAAATGTAACCAAATAATATTGGCTACTATTAGCCCTATCTTGTAGTATTTTCATCCCACTAGTCGAACCGGCTGGTTGTTTTGGTAAGGGCCTTTCCGCCAAGATTGATCCCTTACATCAGACTAAAACCTCAGGGCTTTCGCCTCTGGGGTTTTTTATTGCCGGAAAATCAAGCAATACCTCGATGATACAAGATATGGTGATGGAAACAAGAAGGTCATCATGTAAGAAATAAGCCTGTGCATATCAATTTTCAGATAAAACAAATGCTTAATTGTTTATCCACACTTATGTGCATAACTAAACTTATCAACATGTTGTGTTTTTGGATTCTGATTATTGGAACAATGATTGTTAACCGGACGCTCTACCCTGTTGAGACAGACTTTTCTATGCTTTCGCCTCGCCCAGGGAGGCTTCCCATTGATCCAAGATATCGTCCAGCTTTGCGTGTTTGATTTGTTCTTTGACCTCGTCAGAAGGGTTGGTAGCCAGTGCGATTGATCTGAAAAAAGACTCCATGAACGCATGCAGATCGAAAGCTTCCCCTTCGTCTTGATTAGCCATTTTTCTGCGTTTTACTCCTAAAAACAAACTGCAGATCCAGAGCCACAACCCTGCGCTCCAGCTGACACGGCGTATGATTTTTTCGAGATCAACAATTAGTTCTTGGAGTGTTCTCTCTTTCGATGATTCGAGCTCTTTTTTCCCGATTGCGCTTACCAGCGCTGCCTCTTCGCCATCGGGCAGTGTCTCAGTCATTGCAGCGGCTATGTTCGTGAGGTTCTCCGATAACTTAGGGAGAAGCTTCATTCCGCGAACGCGGTGAGCCAACAGAGGATTGAATCTTGAGTAGTTGTATAGAGCCGTCTCATAGCTGTCGAGCAACTTTGGGTCTGCCCTGACCAAGCCATCCATCAGCGTTGTCAGAACAGTGGCGACGTATTCCTTTGGAAACTCATTGACCATAATGCTTTTCAAATTCGGTCTGTCTCCAAGTATTTTCTTGAACTCGTCCTGGAATTCATCCACCGCCGCATTCAATTTTGGGCGTTCGATCAGTAGTTCGTGCCGTATTTCCATCAAGTGAAAAAGCAAGACACGAGAGCCCTCCCGGCGCTCAAGGCTCAGCTTCCAATAGTAACCAATGACGGCTAGCCCCGCGGTTACGAGTATCCCTGCATCAAACACGATTTCTTGCATTGTTATACCTGCCCCCGCCACAAGGCTACGATTATGACGAGGCGTCGTTAAACGTCCCTTTGTGAGACGGATTCTTGAGAAGGCTTAGAATCAGCAGTGCGAACGCTCTCTGTTTTGGTTCACTCTCTAATATTTCCATCGATAATTTTTCATGGTCCGTCATGGAGTCCAGCACCAGGTCAGTTAGCCGCTTTGGAAGCAATCCGTGCATCACTTGATCCGGTGAGTGGCCGTCTACTTGAGCCATCACCGCTTCATCTCGGCGAACCCGATCAGCAATCCCGTTCGCAAAATGAAGCTGATCCTCATCGCTGACTTCAGCGCCGAAGATGTCATTCAGCTTTTCGATGATTTTGGACAGACGTTCTTTCTCCGGATCGTGGGGCTTTCCAGTGCCGACACCCGTAATCGGATCCAATCCGTCCGGATCGTCCTCCCCCTCCAATCGAAGCTCGTGCTCCTTGCGTTTGGTGATCCGGTAATGGCTCAGCTCCAGTTCCGAGATATCGATTTCGTCCTCATCGAGAATCTCCTGGCGAAGCAATGGCAGCAGATGCTTGGCAAAAACACACAACTGCTCTAGTTCTGCATCTTCAAAAAACACAATCTGGGACAGGAACTCATAGGCCCGAACGAAGCTGCCTAGGTTTTTCTTAAACAGGTCCAATTGATCGAGGCCTTCTCCAATTTCTTTGAGAGAAGCGTCGGCCTGCTTCAGACCAGTGGTATTTCCATCAGCCTCAGCCTGTTTCCGGGCAGCTCGAACCTGCGCTCGTTCGTCGCGAAGCAGCTTGTACCGCTTGTTGAATCGCTCCCGGGCCGGCTGGCAGTAATAGCTGAGTTTGGATGCTTCAGCCTTGGGATCGAAGAAGGCCCGGGCAAAGGCCTCCACCTCGTCCCAGTGGTACACCTGCTCGGCATCCAGCGCTTCCTGGATGTCATAGACCACCTGGGCGTCAGAAACCCCTGTCAGTTCAGCCTTGTTGTAGTAAGGCAGGAAGGAGTCGAGGATGTCCTGAGCATCGTTGATGAAGTCCAGAATGAAGGTTTCCTTGCCTGGGAACAGTCGGTTCAGCCGTGAGAGTGTCTGAACACATTCCACACCCTTGAGCTTCTTATCCACGTACATGGCGCAGAGCTTCGGCTGGTCAAAGCCCGTCTGGTACTTATTGGCTACCAGCATCACGTTGTACTCGTCCGTATTGAACGCCTTGGCATGATCGCGACCATTCAGGCCTGGGTTCAAAAGGCTGCTGGTTTCGGTGACTTCTTCCGGGATCACATCATCCGGTGGCAGGCTGCCTGAAAAGGCCACCAGTGGATGAACGTCTTGATAGCCCTTGTCCTGGATGTACTTCTGCATGGCCAGCTGGTACCGGACAGCCTCCTGCCGACTGCTGGTCACCACCATGGCCTTGGCCTGGCCATCGAGCAGGTGCCGGACGTTATCACGAAAGTGCTCAACGATGACCTCAACCTTCTGGCTGATGTTGTAGGGGTGCAGACGCACCCACTTCGCCAGGGTGGTTCTGGCCTTCTTGGAATCTACCTCGTCATCCTCTGCGTCCGGGTGGGCGAGCTTCCAGGCCACGGCATAGGTGGTGTAGCGCCGCAGGACGTCGATGATGAAGCCCTCTTCGATGGCCTGGCGCATGGAATACACATGGAAGGGCTCAGGTTTGTTCGATTCGCTCCGGGGCTGTGATGGATCGGGTTCACGACCGAACAACTCGATGGTCTTGGACTTGGGGGTCGCCGTAAAGGCGTAGTAGCTGATCTGCTGACTCGGTTTACGGGCAGACACGGCGGCATCCAGCAGCTCTTCCGCGCTGACTTCTTCCCCTTCGGGCAACTCGCCACCCAGGATGGCTTTCAGCTTGGTGGCCGACGAGCCGGTTTGTGATGAGTGCGCCTCGTCCGCAATCACGGCGTACCGACCGGACGCTAGCTTGGGATACTTCTCCAACGCATCGAACAACGCCGGGAAGGTCTGGATGGTCACGATAATAATTCGGGTCTGTTCGGCCAGAGCCTCAGCCAGTTGCTCTGATTTACTCTGGTTGCCCAAATCACGATTGATGGGTCGAACCACGCCCTGAGCGTGCTCAAACTGGTAGATCGTGTCCTGAAGCTGGCTATCCAGCACCGTTCTGTCGGTCACGACGATGACCGAGCTGAACAGCTTGTTGCCCTCGTTATCGTAGAGTTGGGCCAGTTGATGAGCTGACCAGGCGATGGAGTTGGATTTACCGGAACCCGCGCTGTGCTGGATGAGATAGCGCTTACCGGCACCTTCTTCGCGGGTCGTCTGAATCAGCTGGTTGACCACGTCCCACTGGTGGTACCGGGGAAAAATCAGGGTTTCCTTGGTCTTCCGATTACCATGGAAATCTTCTTCGGTTTTCTTTTCCAGGTGCAAGAAACGGCCAAGGACCTTGAGCCAGGCACCCTTCTGAAACAGCTGCTCCCATAGGTAAGCCGTGGCGTAGCTACCCTCATCCTCGGCACGGGGGTTCCCGGCACCACCATCGGCCGTGCCTCGGTTAAACGGCAGGAAGAAAGTCTCCTTTCCATTCAGCCGGGTTGTCATCGCCACTTCGTCCTGGCTGACCGCAAAATGGACCAATGCCCCGCGCTTGAACGTCAATAATGGCTCCGGCTTCCGTGTTACCGGATCCTTTGCCGGGCGATCCTTTTTGTATTGGCGCTTGGCGTGTTCGACGGTTTGCTTGAACTCGCTTTTGAGTTCCAGCGTCGCAGTCGGAATCCCATTCACGAAGAGCACCAGATCCAGGCGGGGGTTGTAATCACCGGTACGGGCATGAGGCGAATAGGAGACTTCCTCGACCACGCGTAACCGGTTGGCGTTGTATCGACGCTCTGTGTCCGGGTTCATGCCGTGATCCGGCTTGAAGCTGCAGAGGTCGATTTTTACACCTGGTACTTTGAAGCCATGGCGGAGCACATCGAGGGTGCCCTTTTTCTCCAGCTCCCGAACGGTTTTCTGGATGAGCACCTTTTCCGGGTTCTGAGGATTACCCTTGCAGAACTTTTCCCATCGATCTGGCCAGGCCTCCTGGAAGTAACCAATCAGGTCTTCCGGGTACACGGCATTCACCTTGTCGTACTCGGACGTCTTGCCGACCAGCCAGCCCTGATCACTCAGAGACCCAATGATGTCGTTCTGGAACGCTCTCTCTCGGCTGTCAGCCATGACTACTCCTTGTATCCTTTGACCCGCTTGGTCCCCGGTTTTCGCTTAAATACCTTGAATATTGCTTTGTACTTGATAGCGGATGACCTGGTTGCCCGCTTCAATAACGTCAATGCGAGCTCCGCGATAACCGATGGTCTGGCTCTCCGAGAGATCATATTTCAGGTCTGCAGAGAATGCTGGTCTGGCAAGGTTCCCCGAGAACTCACGGTATTTAAACGACAGCTCGTCGCCAGAGCGTCCCAGATAAATCAACTCTTGCCGGAAGGTTTGGCCATAATCAGAGAATTTGTAACGCTTCGTACACTGATCGTCTGGTACATCAACGGCAAATAGAGCACTTGAGCCCCTAAGAATTGAGCCACTCAAAATGGTTCGACCGCCTATCGCGATGGCATTCTCGTCCTGCTGCTCACTTTGATCTCCCGATACCCAGTTTGTGATCAGCTTGCCGTCTCGATCGATCAGATTCAGATTGGAAACCTGTAGGGTACATCCAGAGTCTGTCGGGCCTGAAATAAGCTGAAAATTCGAGCCCGAGATGGAAATACCCTCGTTGAGAGATCGAATATTGCCGTATCCATAGGCGGTACTCTTTCCCTCCTGAGATTCGTAGTTGATCTGGTAAAGGGCTCCGGGCAAGAAAAATCGGTAGTCACCCTGCTCGAATTCCAGGTCTTTGACTCTGAATCCGGGAGCTCCATATCCTCGGGTACGCTCCAACACCGATTCGCCAATCTCGGCGCTCACGACCTGTCCGATAGGTGGATACATCTCGGTATGAAGTTTCTGCGTGACACCGGTCGTCTGACATCCGGCAAGGAAAACGCTTCCAATGGCCGCAATACAGCCCAACCAATTCGGTGATTTCATTAGGTACTGCCTTTTTTATGTGATTTTTGGCTCAGTCTTTGAGCTCTTCATTGGTAATCTGAGCTTCGACAAGCGAGCTTTGCCAGTCGCCGTATGACTTCCTGCTGCTCTCTTCGATCCAGACAATACGGCCATTTGCCGAGCGTCCTGATACCACTGCTGCTGCCGCGCTAGGACTTGAGAAAGATTGGTCTTGTGTGAAACGCACCGCGCCGGAGGCGCCCGGCACCAGCACACCATCTGCCGTCAACTGATCATACAAGGGGCGATAACTGGTGTAGCTACTGCCGCTCACCCACTTATCTCGCGCCTGGCTTCCCTCAAGCACCACAAACTCACCATCGACTTCACGGGCGGTGGCACGAATGCCGTATTTAGGCAGCTCCATGTAAAAATTCGGAGCCGCACCCTCAGAACCTGGCTCCCCCTGGATCTGCGCTGCAATTTTCTGCCGATCACGGAGAAAGTCGAAGCCCAACACGGGCAATATGATGCGGACTTGTTCAATAAAGAACGCCATATCGGCCTGATCGGACTCCGGAAGCACCGTGTAATCGTGAGCAGTGCCATTGACCAAGCCACAACGTCCGGATTGCTTGGCGATCGCGATAAGCTGGCTTTCCAGGTACTTCACATGAGCTTTGGTGAGATTCTGGTCTTTGCTGGTGATCAGGCACACCCGCTCCCAGAAATCCTTGCCGCCCTGAGGCTCAGGACGATTGTGCTGTTTCAGGCGTTTGGCCACATCATCGGATTCGCCGATGTAGACCAAGGGACGCATGGCATTGTCGGGATCTGGGCCCACCAGGAAATAAACGCCGGTTCGGCCGCATTCAGGCCGTTGTACCAGTTCAGTCAGTTTGGTGCGGGGCCCCGTCAGGGCATGGCCGGTCCAGTTCATGATCTCGGCGGTAAGAAGACCGTTCGGAGTGCCGTCAACGAGGAACAGACGAATTCCGCGTCCATGGCTCATGCGGTGACCTCCATCCCGGCTTGGCGCACACTCTCATCAAAGGCGCTTTCGTCGACCGGTGGTCGCCAATTGCGGACGTCGATTTTTCCGGTGACGGCCGCGGAGATTAGAGCGGAGCGGCGCTCAGTTAAAAGCGCGATAGATTTTTTAGCAGAGACTGTCAATTCATCAAACTGCGAGGACGCATTCTCGAGAAAATCCGAAATATTTCTCTGCTCAATCAATGGCGGTAACGGTAAGGGGTAAGCACGAATATCACCACACGTTATAGCTGCTTTGGTGCTGCCATAACCGTTAGATTCAAACCGAAGCTGATGATAATTGGCGACAAGCCAATCATGGAGGAATACTGCGCTCAATTCTGTGTCTCTGGGTTCAATAAATGCGATATGTTGATTAATGGTTGCATCGATCTCCGTTATCGTGGCCATACCACGTGTTTTACCCTCGCCAGTGATAGCGATCAAGACACTCCCTTTCCGCACTCTGGGAAGCGCACACTCTTTGAGTGCCTGATCAGTCACGAACTGATCGGAATTTTTGACTCTTTGCTGATTTACGACAGAGCTGTTGAGCCATGGGTGTTGACCCTCCTGCCAATATTCAGCACGATCTCTAGAAGGTGTACAGCCGTTCCCTACGGCACACTTCCAGCCAATTCGTGTAACATCCCAGTGCGCCGGCACCTCCCCAAGCCACTCCACCCCGGAGTCCTTCATCGGCACATCCGGATCCAGGCCCTTGGTCACCGCATGGGAAATCACTGCCTGGCGCTTTTCCTGAAGCAAATCTATCAGGCGCTCCTGTTCGCGGATCAGGGTGTCGATTTTGGCGGTTTCGTAGTCTAGGAAACGGGCGACCTGGGTTTGCTCACCAAGACTTGGTAGAGCTATGGGCGCATTATCAACGGCGTATTGCCCTAAACCTACGCGGGTAAGTCCGTTTGCTGATGTCTCGAAATAAGCTTTCGTTTCTTTTGAGTCAAAATATCGTTTTAGGAAGTTCCCGCTCACAAAATCCTGAGCTCGGGCTATTGAAAGGTGGTAGCCATATATGACACCAGGCAGACTGTGGGGGACCAATGCAGCCACCCCAATATCATTAGCGCTTTCAGAATCCTTGGTGAAAACAACATCGCCTTGCTGGAGTTCGAAACGTCTGATCTGCGCTTTAGTGGCCGTGGCCGACATAAAATTGAGCTCAGCATCAATGATTTCGTTGTAATAGACATCAGTGTAGTTACAGAGCTTAACCGAAACCTGTCCCTCAACGGATTTCTTGTCGACGTTGCTAGGGAACACCTCAGCGCAATGCTTCAGCCGCTTAAGTGCCCAGTGGATTGGTATTTTTCCCAAGAAGCCTATTCTGGAATCCTTGTACTCTGGGTAACGAGCAAAGCTCATGCCGACAACTCCTCAATCATCTGCTTGATCCGATCGGTGCATTGCTTGAGGTCAGCGTCGATCTCTTCCAACGGCCGAGGCGGGGTGAACTCATAGAAGTGCCGGTTAAACGGAATCTCAAAGCCCACGATGCCTACCTCCCCATCCTTCTCATCGCGCTTGGACTCATCAATCCAGGCACTGGGTACATGGGGCTTCACTTCCCGTTCAAAGTAGTCGTACACGGACTCTGAGAGGGGCACGTTCTCATAGTCCCGGAGCCCCGTGTCGGCTTCTGGATTGCCTTTGCTGTCCGTGCAGATATCCGCTTCTGGATCGCGTTCACTCAGGGCATTGAGCAGGGCTTTCAGTTGAGGCGCACTCAGGTACACCTGATGATCGGTGAGCGAAGTCTTCAGGGCCTTCTGGAACTGTTTGCGATTCCGGTAGACCGTCTCGGCATCCATAGCACGACAGGCAGCGAGGATCTTGTCTTGGTCTTCCTGATCCATTTTCTGGATGGCTTTTTCGTCCCTAATCCGCTCAATGCGTTCTTCCGAGGTTTGAAAGTTCAGCTGCAGCGGACGTTCGACCGTAATGCGTCGGTAACCGAAGGCTTCGACGGAGAAGATTTTACTCTTCTTGGTTTCCTGGAAGTCCCCATACATCCGCACGATCTTGTCCTGGTCGGACTCGCTGACAAACTGGCGCTTACTACCGAGGGACTTACGCATCTTGGTCGCCCGGTCAGTAGCATCGATCAGCTGGACCTTGCCTTTGCGTTCAGCCGGCTTGTTATTAGAAAGCACCCACACATAGGTGGAGATTCCCGTGTTGTAGAACATATCCGTGGGCAAGGCTACGATGGCTTCGACCATATCGTTCTGCAGCAGGTAGCGCCGAATTTCGGACTCACCACTGCCGGCACCGCCCGTAAACAAAGGGCTGCCATTGAGAATGATGCCGATCCGGGATCCGCCTTCACGGGCATCCCGCATCTTGCTGACCAGGTGCATCAGGAACAGCAGGGACCCATCGGACACACGGGGTAGCCCTGGTCCGAAACGACCATCGAAGCCCCGCTGTTTGTGCTCATCGGTGACCTGCTTCTGAACTTTTTTCCACTCCACCCCAAACGGCGGGTTACTGAGCATCAGGTCAAACTTATTTGCAGCCAACTGATCATCTGACAGCGTGTTCCCCAGTTTGATGTTGCTGACTTCCTGGCCTTTGATCAGCATGTCAGCCTTACAAATCGCGTAAGACTCTGGGTTCAGCTCTTGGCCGTGCAATGAGACGGTGACAGCATCACTGATCTGCTGAATGTACTCGTCGCCTTCGGACAAGAACCCCCCGGTACCCGCCGTAGGGTCATAGATGGTCACAATGCTGTTGGGCGTCAGCCGGCTCTCCTGTCCGGTTAGGACAAGGGAAGTGGTCAAGTGCACGATGTCACGAGGCGTGAAGTGCTCCCCGGCCGTTTCGTTGGAGCTCTCTGCGAATTTCCGGATCAACTCCTCAAAGATGATCCCCATACCAAAATTGCTGATGGTTGCCGGGCTCAGGTCAATGCTGGCAAACCGCTGCACCACCTGGTAGAGCAAGTTGTTGGCGCTGAGCTGTTGTACGAAGTCTTCGAAATGGAAATGCTCGAAAATCTCCCGGGCATCCTGGCTGAACGACTGAACATAGCTCATCAGATCGTCAGCCGTCTGGCTGTCAGATAGGGTGCCCAGACTCAAGGGAGAGGCATTGAAGAATTGCTGATCGGCAGCCCGGAGCAAAAGTTTCTCGCGAACTGCATCCGGTTTGGTCTGGTGTTCCTGGGCCGCGGAGAGCACCTGAGCCTTCGTTGGCTCAAGAACACACTCCAGACGACGCAGCAGGGTAAACGGCAGGATGACCCGCCCATACTGGCTCTGCTTGAAATCGCCGCGCAGGAGGTCTGCAACCGACCAGATAAAGGCGGCGGTTTGAGAGTGGTTGGTTTTGTCGTCAGTCATCCGTGGAGCTCCAATACAGCATGTTGTCGGGCTGCGACTATCTCAGGCAGCCAATCCAATTCTTTTAAGTGATGCGTTCAACGTCGTTCGAGTCACACCGAAGTGAGCCGCAACTTCTGTTTTCGTGATTTGAGGGTCGGAGAGCATGGCCGCTGCTTTACGGACGTCCGAATCAGACATGGATGGTTTCCGGCCGCCTTTTCGCCCCCTCGCCCTGGCGGCTTGAAGACCAGCCTTTGTGCGCTCTCGAATTAGGTCATGCTCAAACTCAGCCAGTGCGCCGAAGATATGGAAAACCAAGCGACCACCGGAGCTGGTCGTATCAATTGCTTCGGTCAGTGACTTAAAGCCAATCTCTCGATCATTCAGATCTTGAACAATCTCAACCAGGTCTTTCAGAGAGCGTGCCAACCGATCCAGCTTCCAGACGACAAGAACATCCCCTTTTCGGAGTGTACGAAGACACAGAGACAACTCAGGTCGCTCACGCAGCTTACCGGTAAACTTCTCCTGAAAGATTTGCTCACACCCAGCTTTTTCCAGAGCATCCACCTGGAACTCAGGATTTTGATCCTGGGTGCTGACACGCGCATAGCCTATGATCATTAAACGCACCTTTTCTAATCATAGTTTTTTGTACGTGATTATTGGACGGAAAACAACAGGAATTTTCAGGTTTTCGTGTCGATTTCAGAAGGCGAATGCACAGAACGTCAGAAGCCGAATGCCCTACGGCAGCAAAGGGGGTTGGATCAATCAGGCAACGACGGGCACTTGCAGGCCACATGTAGTCCGCCAGTCTCTCGCCGACATTGCCATTCGAATGATCGCTATCCTCTGAAGCCCTGCCGCTTCGGCCTTTAATTGCGTCAAATGTCGTAATTCCATCCCGAATCTGCCACTGGTGAGCTTGAAGACTCCGTGGCCATTCGTTCGATGTCTTGCAAGATCTGGTGCCACAAATCGTCAGGAATCGGGAATCCGATCAGATAGCGCATAAAAAACGCGCCCTCTGTAGCCAGGGTCGCGATACGCCATCTTCGCTCCTCTTCTGTGGCGGCATTTAGGTCACCCAACCGCGACAAGTACCACTCGATCACACGACTCATCTGTTGCTTCGACCCGACCATAGCGGCTAGGAGGCACGCGACGCGTCGCATAGATACCGTTGATTCGTCTGCAGTGACCCGCACATGTGCCCTAATGCGCTGGCGGGCGGAGGGCGTTGGACCGGTAGCTTCACGAAAGCGCACTTTCTCTTGAGCCATCGAACGATCGAGCATCGCTTCGATCAGCGCCTCACGCGTTCCAAAGACTGACTGAATGCTCGCTTTAGGCAGACCAGATGCGGTTGCAATAGCACCGAACGAGAGCCCTATGGCGCCAGACTCAGTGACAACCGCTTCAGCCATATCGAGCAAATGCTCACGATCTATTGTGCGAGGACGGACCATGGCTTGACTCCAATGACCTATTAAAATACGATCGTATCTAAACACATCAAGAGCACCTTGTCACATCTGTGCTTAGGTTGGTGCTGGCTTGAACCACTGGAGATTCGACCGATGAGTTGGCTGTATTTATTGCTGGCAGGACTACTGGAGATTGGTTGGCCTGTTGGCCTCAAGATGGCGCAAGAACCCGCGACTCGGTGGCAAGGGGTTGCGGCAGCGATAGGGTTCATGGCTGCTAGTGGATTCTTTTTGTGGCTCGCTCAACGAGACATCCCCATGGGCACGGCTTACGCTGCATGGACGGGCATTGGCGCAGCAGGCACCTTCTTGGTTGGTGTGATGGTCTTTGGTGACCCCGCCTCTATGATGAGATATGCCGGCGTTTTGCTCATTGTCGCTGGCGTCGTCACACTAAAGCTTGCTCACTGATACCCAGCAGGGGGCTTTCAACGCTTGGCAAGACTCGCCTTTATGAGATTCGCTGTCGTTCAATTCAAGGTGTGTGCGGCGGTTCAGTTCAACACTGCTTATCCCTCGCGGTGTGCGCCCACATTGAACCGCCAGGCCGTTTCAGGTCGTCGCCATCTATGTGGCTGAACCTCGGGAGAGCAACTTTACCCCGTCTGGCCGAAGTTCACCCTTGGGCGACACATGCCGGTAGAGCGTTTGCCGGGTAATGCCGAGTTCTTCGCAAAGATCGCTCACCTTGGTTTCCGGCTGCCCCATGCTAGCCATCGCCAGGCGTAACTTGGCGGCGGTCATCTTGAACGGCCGGCCACCTTTCCTACCGCGTGCCCTCGCAGCGGCCAAGCCAGCGATCGTGCGCTCTGCAATCAGCTCGCGTTCGAATTCAGCGAGTGCTGCAAAGATGCCGAAGACCAGCTTGCCAGCGGCCGTCGTGGTGTCGATGGCCGCGCCGTGGCCGGCCAGAACTTTGAGGCCGACACCACGTCCGGTTAGATCGTGAACGGTGTTGATCAGGTGACGTAGGTCGCGCCCGAGCCGATCCAGCTTCCATACCAGCAACATGTCGCCTCCGCGCAGTGCTTTCAGACAGGCAGCGAGACCGGGGCGATCCTCGCGCTTGCCGGACGCCTGATCCTCATAGAGATGCGCCGGATCGACACCGGCTGCGATCAGCGCGTCGCGCTGCAAGTCAGTGGCCTGTGATCCGTCAGCCTTCGACACTCGCATGTAGCCAATCAGCATGTTAAACCTGTCACATATACGTTCGATTATGTGACAGTGTGGGTCGTAAAGTTCTAGTCGTCAAATTTTGTCACTTAACCCGTCATTCATACTAAGAAATGCAAAGGGTCCTCTTTGAACATAATGTGACAGAAATTCCGGGGGAATGCCCTCTTGGGCAAACGTGACGCGCAAGCGATCCAGGGATTCGGGGTCGCGCCGTCCATAAGATGCCAACGCGAACAGTGAGCGGGCTGTCTCGCGATTGTGCCGGGCCTCGGCGACAACCTCGTTGAGCGCCTTAACCGCCTCCCGCCAGTGATCGATGGGCTCAGGCTTACGTTTCTTCTCGGGCAGGCCATTGGTGAACCCGGTTTGCGGCTCCGACAAGAACGGCGCTCCCAGCTCCCCGTGTGGACGCACCACGTTCGATTCGATCAGCTCAATGGCGGTGGCGGCAGCCTCCAGCATTTGCAACTGCACCGTCGAGGCCAGAATCTCGTAGGGACGCCATTGGCTTTGCCCAGCACGCAGTAGATGGCCGCTGCGCTCCCACACATAGCGAATGCTCCAGGCGCAAGGTCCGCACTGCGAGAGCGGCGTATTCAGCTCATCAAGCAGAGTGCGCAGCAACCGAAACCAGAGGCCGGCGTGGATGCGTCGGCGCGGGAGCTCGACATGACCCGTCGTCAGCGCCTGCCAGGTACGCCGATCCATCGCCGCAATTGCGTCGCTGGCCGTGCGCGGGGCCGCGTCGGCATTTTCCCAGCCGAGATAACGCCCTGGCACGCCACTATAGAATTCCAGCCAGCAACCATGTCGCGGACAGCTCAGCATCAACGGCAATTTCCACGCGAGAAGTACAGCTTGACCCCCCGAGTCGTTCAGGCAGAGCGGGCAGGCGCGGTGAATAGGCTGGCTGGGCAGCCAAGCACGCCAGCTCGTTATTGATCTCGTCTTGCGGGTGCGCTTCGGAAGCAATACCGAGAACTGGAACGCATAGGTTTCCAGGGCATCTGGAAGCCGGGAATCGAGGCTGTCCAGCAGCCACGGCACCCAGCCGGCGAAACTCATGCAACGCAACCGCTCCAGTTCAATGCCGCTGCGCTGGGAGAGAACCGTCAACAGCGCCGGAGGTGGCGCGATGTCCAGGTCATCCACCTGGCCGTGACCGACGTCGTGTTCCAGCAGGTCGTACAAGTCCATCTGATAGCAGGCGGCGACACGCTGGAGCCATGAGGACAAGGCTTCGCATTCCCTGGGAGCAGGATGCAGCGGCCAGCGTGCTGCCGGTTTCACATCAGTTCCCGCTCGAACTGCCGACGCCGCTCGCCGGGGCCGGTGTAATCGGCCATGGTGAGTGTACGATGGTTGATCGCTTCCTCGCCGCTCTCGACGGCGGCGACAGCCGTCGCCATCAGCAGGTGTGCCAGTTCGCCGATGGTGCCCTCGCTGCGCGTGAGCAGGTAGCGGGCCATGTCTGGCGTGGCAATCGTGGAAGGCCGCCGCAATGGCAACGACGCGGCGAAGCTGGCCAGCAGCGAGCAGCAATCGTCGTTGACTTCCCACAGCGGCAGCATCATGGGCTCGAAGCGGTTTTCCAACTGGTCGTCCGAGCGAATGGCCAGGTAGGCATCGCGTGTGCCGACGCCGACCAGCGGGATGCGCAGCTCGTTGCCGAGGAAGCGCAACAGATTGAGGAATTCCCGGCGGTTGACGCTGTTGCCGGCCAGGACGTTGTGCAGTTCATCGATCACCAACATACGCACGCCTACCTTGCGCAGCAACGCCAGCGCCAATTGCTCCATTTCCGGCAACCGAGGGCGCGGGCGTAGCGGCGCACCCATCGCGGCGAGCAGCGCGACATAGAAGCGGATCACCGACGGCTCGGACGGCATCTGCACGACCAGCACCGGGATG
>Ga0098069_100511_pt1 | contig 15740 bp, 13 predicted proteins | sample 27_taG_FD_92584 | JGI IMG/M metagenome (GOLD analysis project Ga0098069, IMG submission 92584) | Marine viral communities from Cariaco Basin, Caribbean Sea - 27_WHOI_OMZ | ecosystem: Environmental > Aquatic > Marine > Oceanic | place: Caribbean Sea: Cariaco Basin | collected 2014-11-09 | reverse complement strand
CGGTACGGTACCAACTCGATATAGCTTGTAGGGAAGTTAAAGAGTCGGAATATTAACGCCAATTTAGGAAAATTATGGAACATACTGTTGAAAAAATCGTGGGGGACAATCCTGCTGCCTTAAAGGAGCTCAAAAGGAGGATAAAAGAAGTAGAAGAGGTCGAACAAGTATATCTCTTAGAAGACCCTATAGAGGGAATCATAATCACCTTTATGGTAAAAGAAGAGCACGTGGCAAATTCAATCGAACTCTCTTCCAGGATCGGAAGAACCCTAGAAAATTTGTCCAACAAACGCTATAGAATATATTCATTTTCCTATGCTCAGGAAGAACTTGAGAAGGGAAATCTGTATTTCATAAAGAACTGTGGCTTAGGAGATTTAATCTATAATGGTTCAACCTCCAAGATGACCCTATTGAGACAAAAAGGAGAAATTAAACGACTTCTGAAAATGGCAACTTCCTACCTGGATAGGGAAATAGACCGCATCAATTCTTTTACAGAAGGAATTAGCTTTTACAGAAAAAGAAAAGAATGGGCCGGAGCAGCCTTTCTAATTCATCAAAAGATTGAATGGCTGTACAGATGCTTGGAAACTTTTGCAATGGGCAAACCGTTGATCTGCCATAAAATTGCAAATCACATAGCATATGCATGCCCATTCATCTATGGCGCCGGTCCAATTTTCAACACCGCCCGGCGAGATGATCTTCAGTTGCTGGAAGTTTTAGATAGAGCCTATTCCGAAAGTAGGTACCAATCAGCTTATGACGTTACCAAAAGAGAAGTAAAAATTCTTGCCGAAAGAGCAGAAATGATGGAGAACCAGGTTAGGGAAATATTCAGTTTCCGCTTTGGAAGCTGTCAAAAGCTCCTGACAAAAGAAGATGACAACATGCAGGTGAAACCTTCTGAAGTTGATGTGATTCCATCAAAAGATGATGATGAAAAAAAGGTATTTAGACTCTTGAAGGATACCATTGCAGAAATAGTAGCACCTCTAAAGATTATTTCCTTTGGGAAAAGGAAGGGCTACCGAGAGAGACAAAACTTTAAAGGAACTCAAACTACTTCTTTTTTAAATTATGATCTATTGATAGTGACCAATGATACAGCCGGTATTTATCCGAGCAGAATCTCCCAGCTGATTGCTGAGAAAAGCAAGGGGCTTATTACCACCACCATAATAGTCACAACCCTAAAAAGGACAGAGCATGCCCTTTGTAAGGGAAACTTATTTCTTCACCGCATTTTAAAAGAAGGGATACTTGTTTATTCAGATCCTCAATTTACAATAGAAATACCAGACCAGGTAAAACCGTCTGAAGAAGATATACAGAAAATCAAGAGAGATTTTTCCATCCGTCAAAGTAGAGCTCACGGCTTCTTGAGAGCCACCTCCGAAGTTGAAGGAGACGATGACGCCTCAGAGCTGAGTCTGCAACATCTTGCCGTACAGCAAATCAGCTTGGGAGCCATTTACGTGATGCTAGGTTTGCGTCCAGATAATACAAAGCTAAAATACCTCCTGGACCTTTGCAGCAACTTTTCAGATGCTCCTTCTGAATGTTTCCCCCTAAAAAGTGACGAAGACAAGCGGATTTTTAAAAAGCTGATATATTCTCTTCATGAAGTAAAGTTCAGGACTAGCGATAGACGTGCCTTGGTAGATGTAGATATTCTCCTTACAAGAAGTCAGGCTTTTATTAATGAGATGGAGAATGTTGTCGAGGAAAAGATAAAAGCACTGGAGGTAGAACTAAACGAGAAAAATAATGAAAACGCAGAAAAATAAAGAACAGGCACAGGTAGAGTCGCTAAAAAATAGGTTGGTAATGCTAAAGCCGCACGACACCTACAAGGGAAAATATAAGGTCGATCTGCTTTACGTAGAAGGTTATGGTGAATTATTGTTCACCATTCGTTCCCTACTCTACCTATGCATTAACTCCTTGGAGTATGGAGATTTTGAGACTTACTCTGCAGATCGAAATCCTAAAAATCATATTCAAGATGTCCTGGAACTAATATCTCGGATGATTCCTATTGAAGAAGGAGATTTGTTAGATGAGCTGAGGGGTAAGATAGAAAAAAGTTAAAGAGATTATGAATCGAAAAATAAAAACTCTCAACCAGTTCTTTGTAATTTCGCAACTTTTCGAAGATTTTATGTTTATATCTCATGTAAAAAATCCCTTCTCTTTTTTCAATTGTTCTAATGATTAACCTATTTTTAAGATTCCAAAATATCCAGTATGAAACCCATTCGCAGTAAGAAAATAGAAGGCATAATTGCAGAAATTATTGATCAGTATGCCTATGCAGATTCCTCTGAAAGACCATGGATAATTGGGTTCAGCGGGGGAAAAGATTCTACTGTTCTTTTAACTCTTGTGTGGATTGCTCTTCAAAGAATTAGAGAAGAAAACCCTTTTCCTTATCAATTAAGAAGACCTGTTCATGTAGTGTGCAACGACACAATGGTGGAAAATCCAATCATAGCCTCTTATGTTGAAGACGTCCTAACAAAAATTGATTCGTCGGCAAGAGAACAGAATCTGCCAATTTTTGTAAAAAAGACAACACCAAAACTTGAGGAAACTTTTTGGACAAATGTAATTGGGAAAGGTTATCCTGTGCCAAACAATACTTTTAGGTGGTGTACTGATAAATTAAAAATTAGACCAACATCTAGCTTTCTTTTAGATCAAATTGACGAAAAAGGCGAAGCTATTGTTCTCTTAGGTACCAGATATGAAGAGAGTGCCACTAGGGAACGTTCAATGAAGAAACATGAGATTGAAGGAAAAAGACTTTCAAAACATAACACTACAGCGAATACTTATGTTTATGCTCCTATTAAAGAAATGATGCTTGAAGAGGTGTGGTATGTCATTAACACAGTACCATCTCCTTGGGGTTTTGATAATTCAATATTATTTCAGATTTATTCCGACGCGAGTGCTGATGATTATGAATGCCCTACAGTAGTTACAAACAAAAAACACTCTTCTTGCGGGCAAAGCAGATTTGGTTGCTGGACTTGTACAGTGGTTAAGAAAGATAAATCCATGACTGCATTAATTGACAATGGACAAAACTGGATGCAACCACTTTTAGATTTCCGAAATAGATTGGTAGAAGATAGGAATAAAAGCGAAAACAGATCTGATACAAGACGAAATGGAATGCCTGCGGTAGATGAGGATGGTCATAGATCAGGTAATTATGAAGATCATTATCGAGCAAGAATTCTTAGGGATTTATTAGAAATCCAAAAAGAGGTACAGAAGGAAAAACCACATATAAACTTGATTTCAAATCAAGAATTAATAGCAATTCAAGTTCTTTGGAATAGAGATATGATTTTTGATTTTAATGTTGGAGATATATACCGGCAGGTGTACAACAAGGAAATAAGCACCAACAACATAAAATCATTAGATGAAACGGAGAGAAGGATATTAAAAGAAGTTTGTCACGAAGATGTATCATATTATCATCTTATCGATAACCTAATAACTCTACAGGAATCTAAAACTTTAATGATTTCTAAATATGGTCTTCATAATGATGTTGAAAATAGAATAGAAGCCTTTGTAAAAGATCAAGAGCTATGAAAATAAGTAGTATCAAACTCGACAACTTTCGAATATACCAGGGCGAGAACCAAATACAACTCGATGCGGTAGAAGATAAGAATATAAATATCATAGCAGGAAAAAATGGTTTTGGGAAAACAACCTTTCTGACATCTTTAATTTGGTGCTTTTACGGCAATTTAATGGTCCAGGTTGAGGACAAGTATAAGAAGGATATTAAGAATGCCGGTGGGTACGAAAATTATCTGTCTTCTCTCATGAATAGAGATGTGCTACAGACAGGAAAAGCAGATAGTTTTGAAGTTGAGGTGCAATTAAAGGATCTTTTAATTCCGTCGATACCTTGTAGAACAGTAAATATTATAAGATCTTTTAATTTAAAAACGAAGAAAGAGAACTTAAAGATTTTGATTGATGGGGATGAAAATGAATTAACTAAAGAGGTGGGTTTTGAAGTGTTTATAAATGATTTTATTCTTCCTAGAGAGATAGCCAAATTTTTCTTTTTTGACGCTGAAAAAATAGTAGCCTTGGCCGAAGCAAAATCTAAGGCAGAGCTCAGAAGTTTAAGTAGAGCTTATTCTGAAGTATTAGGAATAAAGAAATATGAAGAACTAAAAAATCATTTAGAGTCTCTTCTTGTAAAATTGAAAAGGAGAGGTGTAACTGAACTTGAACAAGCTAAACTCGATAAGTTAATACAAAATGAAGAGGAACTCGAAAAAAGGATCAGTCACAATGAAGATAAAAAGTTGGACATTGAGAGGCAAATATCAAATCTGCAGGTTACCAATGATTCTCTTCAGGAAAAACTAATAAGAGAAGGTAATTCTATCACGTTAGAAGAACTAAAGGAGTTGAAATTAAAGCGTGATAAATTAAAAGAAGAGTCTCAAAGGATCAAATCTACTTTAAAAAAATTATTGGATTTAGTTCCATTTGTTATAGCCGGAAGAAGGTTTGTAGCCTTACATCAGCAAGTTCAGAAAGAAGGAGAAAATGTTTCTGGAGTCCTAAATAACCAGCTTTTATTAAAAGAATTGGAAAACTTTTCAAAAGCCGTTTTGGAGGAACTAAACGACGAAAATTTAGAAGCTGAAACAAAAGAAAGAATCTCAAAATTGTTAGAAAACCAAATTGCCTCGAGAGCTGACAAGGGAAGTTTCAAAAAGAAGGCGAAGGTTCAATTGGAGTACAGCGAAGAAAAAGCTCGAGAATTTGAAGCTATATATACTCATATAAAAACTTCTTTTCTTAATCAGTTCAATACTATTGTAAATGACGAAAAAATTAATAGAGCACTTTTAAGCAGAACAATTTCAAAAATAAAACAAGCTGAGGCCAGAAAAGACAATCACCTCGTACAACAGTTTAGGGAAGAAAAAGCTGAAACCACTCGTCAAATTGAGGAGCGTCTGAAAATTAAAAATATGCTTATTGAAGAATTAGGCGCTTTACGACATAAATATACTTCCAGTCGGAAAGTTCGATCTGAATATGAGAAGAACTTCAAGCTTATTAAGACTGACAAGAAAAAATATGAGGTAACTCAGAACCTCTTGATTAAGATCAATGACTTAATCAAAAAAATCAAGCAAGAAAAGAAATATTCTCTTCAAAAAGCAATTTCACTTGGTCTAGGAAAACTGATGCATAAAAAAGATTTTATTGGGGACGTAAGGGTGAATATTGTTGATGATGTAATGGATATCGATTTATTAGATATTGGAGGTCAGGTCATCGACAAAGATTCTCTGTCAAAGGGGGAGCAACAACTTTACGCTACGGCTTTACTTAAAGCTTTGGTAGATGAATCTGGTATCGAATTCCCTGTTTTTATTGATAGTCCACTTCAAAAATTTGATAAATTCCACTCAAAAAATATTATAAAACAATTTTATCCTTCTATTTCAAAACAAGTGGTTTTATTTCCATTACTAGAGAAAGAACTGTCTGAGGAAGAATATACTCATTTGAAACCTCATCTGAACAAAGCTTTTTTAATAGAAAACTCGGGAACTGGATCAAATATAAATTCTATTCCTGTAGAAAAACTTTTTGAAGAATTTAAAAAAGATCATCATGTTTACACATATTAGGACAAGTAAAGAGAATAAAGGAATAGTCTCTCAATTAAGTCGAAAATTAAACTTAGGTACTGAGAATATTATTGCGCGCATTGCTTTGACATATTCTTTGTCAAAAGATAGAAAATTAGATATTAAAGATCTGCAGAATTCTACGGGTAAAGAATATTCTAAAGCAGTTTTGTTTGGGAATTATTTAGATTACTATATAGGTCTGGTAGCGGTCCATTATAACCTTCATATAACCGATAAAGACTTACCTAAGTATATAAAAATGCATATTGATGATGGGCTAGAAAGTCTTAATGAGGAAATCAACAGTAATTCTAATGTAGATGGTTTTGACTTTCTGATTACAAAAATACAAACGGGGATTAGAGCTATAAACTCCTAGATAAGATGGTTGTTTTAGATGTAGAGACTACAGGCTTAGACCCTGTAAAAAATACCATTTTGGAAATTGGCGCAATTGATTTTTACAATCCGGAGTACCAGTTTTACGGCAGGTGTAGAATGGATGAAAGATTTGAGATAGATTCAAAAGCGTTAGCTATCAATGGTTATAGCGAAAAAGATCTATTTGATTCCACTAAGCCTACCTTAGGGCAAATGTTGAAGGATTTTAAAGAATGGGTTTTAAAGATAAAAGACAGAACGCTTGCCGGGCAAAATGTTTCATTTGATATGGCAATTTTGTCCAACAGTGCCAAAGTAAACGGAGTAAATCTTCAACTAGGTTACAGAAATATTGACCAACATTCATTGGCCTATTCATTATGTATAAAATATGGAATTAATATTCCTTTAGAAAATGGGATATCGGCTCTCAATGGGGATAGGATAATGAGTTTGGTTGGACTACCTGAGGAGCCAAGGCCACATAGTGGTATAAATGGTGCTAAATATCAGGCGGAAGCTATATCGCGAATGGTTTACGGAAGATCGCTGTTGCCAGAGTTTTCTACTTACAAGATTCCGGATTACTCTAAAATTAAAGTTATTTAATTTTCTATGTTTCTACTAGTGCTTTTTCAAGAAGAGAATAGTTTTTTGGATGACACAATCATTACAGCCATCATTGGTCTCATAGGTACTATGGTAGCTTTAATAGTCACTACGATTGTAAACATTATAACAAGTAATAAACTACTTAAAAACAACAATAATCTTATTCGAAGGAATGACCTAATAGAAGAAAAAAGGAGGTTAGAAAAGAAGTTAAATGAATTCTATATTCCGTTAAGACATCATTTGGAGAATAGCAAAACGCTTTTTAAAATTTTTCAGAAAGATAAACCACAAAATTTTAGAACCTTAACCCATTTACTTGATCCTAGGAAATTATATGATGGTTCAGTGCAAGTAGAATTAAGCAAGAATGATAAAGCTCTCCTAGAACGAATTTTTGCTATTGGTACGGAAATGGAGGAAATAATCTATCAACTTGGCTATCTAATAGGTGATGATAAAGAATTTGTCAAAAAATATAAGCCAAGGGAGAAATATGCTCATATTCAATATGAAAAGGATATGACCTTACTTAGTCTTCTTGTCTCTCATTTGACTGTTATAAGAATGGCATATAATCAAGATTTAAGTGGACAATTAGATAAGTTCCAAGGCTTTGTTTTTCCAAATGAAATCAACGTAAGAGTTGAAGAAAAAATATCTGAACTTGAGGGGCAGGTTAAACGCTGTGATAAAAAAATAGAAAAAATATTATTTTAAAAATGATTAATTTCCAAGATATTACAATCAACAGTTATAATAAAACAGCAGAAAATTACTTCGACAAAGTTAAAAATTTCCCCATTTTACAAGAGTTATCAATTTTTATGGATTTTATTAAACCCGGAGGTAAAATTCTGGATTTAGGTTGTGGTCCAGGTCATCACGCAAAGATCTTTGTTGAGAATGGTTTTTCTGTTGTTGGGATCGATCTCTCCTCTGGAATGATAAAAATTGCTGAAAGAGAAGTTCCTCAAGCGGATTTCTTTGTCATGGATATACAAAATTTGGATTTACAGGAAAATGAATACGATGGAATATGGGCATCAGCTAGTCTGTTTCATATACCTAAACTGCTTCTAGTCGATGTTTTACAGCTTTTGAAAAAATATTTACAGGATTCTGGCGTACTATATCTTTCTCTGAAAGAGGGGGTCGGTGAAGAAATCATAGCTGATTCAAGGTATGAAGGAGTAGAAAAATTCTATGCTTATTATTCTGAAAAAGAGATTCAGGAGATCCTTACTAATTCTGGATATAAACTACTTCTAAAAGAATTTCGTCCAAAGAGGGAATCGTATGACACTAATTCCTGGATCCATGTCTTTTCCCAAAAGGAATCCCCAAGATAAAGATGAGGATTAACGAAGCAATAACTCTTTCCGATCTTTGTTATTTAATGTTTTTAGTAAGTGTTCTTCTACATCTTTAGTTGATTCCACTTTCGATTTGAAATAGGCCAGAAGTGAAAATTTCTGTGACTGCTCCTTCTTTTCAACAAGAACTTTAATACTTTCTCTTATGAAGTAATAATACTTCATAGCCTGCTTTCCATTTTTTTCCTCTAGATCCTTAATTAATTTCCCATTCACTCCTTCCAGATTGTCTTCATTAATTTCCTCTATTAAAAATTTAAAGGCTGCTAGAAAATTGAAAGTGGTGTATTGCAGAAATTTGTACTTCATCATTTCTAATTCGGAAGCAGAAAATTCGTCAGCTTCCTTCTCTTCTTCAATTTTCTTAATTTGTTTGTGTATCTTTTTTCTGTTCTCTTCTATGAGAAGGTTCAATTTATAGCTAATTAACATATCCTGATAATCAGTTTTATTATTAAAAATCAACTCATATATTCCTTTGGATGATTCAACTTGGGATATGAATAAGTTTTTACGGCTTGATTTTGCTAGTATTGGGCTTTTTAAGAAATATGATAAATATGTCTGCCCTAGTAGCTCATTGCTGACTACTTTCACATCCAACTTTTTAGGAAGTCTTTTTCTAAACTCTCCCCTTCTTGTTTCGTACCAAATATTGGAGTTATGGAAAAAATCAGTTTGAAGCTCCTTCTGAATTGGATCATTAGCTCTGAAATCTCTTGAAGTCACAGGATTTTGTGAGTTGGTATATCTGGTAATCTTCATATCTTCCTTAGTGTCAGAAGAAGTTATGAGCCTCAAAGTAATCAGGACCCTATCATCAATAAATTCTCTTTTTTCATCACTCTGTTCTAGATAAGACCTATAAATAGAGTAAACTGTTTGGGCTCCATTAATGATCTGGATTCCCTTTACCGTAACCTTTTTACCACTTTTGCTATTAAAAGGATATATTTTATTAGTTATAGCCGTTATCCCGTTGTTATAATACCAGAATCTGGTAGGATTCTCTGTCAAAGTTGTACTTATTGCATCATTGAATTGAGAAGTAAATAGAGGATTCCGGATATTTCTGTAAAATATCGAGTACTGATATTTTCTAAAGAGTCTAAAGATTAGCTGTGGTTTTATTAGAAAGATGTAAGATTCATCAGGATTTGTTATTCGGATACTATTACTGACATCTATCTCTAAATCTATATCATCAATAGGCTCATATGGTGTTTCAATGGGATTATGGGTCTTTGCTTCCTTATATTCAATTTCTATATAATCTGTTTTCAGTCTATTAACATCAAAGAGATCTAGACCGATTAAAGGGCCATAATCCTTATTAAATTTTTTGATATTATCATCCGCCTCTTTTGTTCTCTCACAAAGAGCAAGAAAAAGAAATTTAGTCTTGCCGTTATTTTCAATATGCCTCAGTAGCTCATCATACTTTTCATTGAACTTTTCATTCGTTTTTGATTTGGTCATTCTTCCCTCAATGATTAGAGAAAAATCAGAAATGCATGATTTAATTAATGAGCCTGTTGAATTAGTTTTCACCACGTTTTTCTCATTGAACCATTTAGCCTGTACTACGTAATAAGTTAATTTACCGAGCCTGTCTTTATTGCTAAAAATAATATCACAAGACCCATCATCTGTTCCTTCCACAATGGATTGTTTCATTTCCTCTATGGAGATTTTCGGGTAGTAACGTCTTAAGAACCAATACAAAAAAGCAAAAGAACTTTTTGTTTCGGGAGTTTTACATCTTTCAAATTCTTTTTCCTCCTTTTGCTTAGCAATTACCTCGGTTATTTCCTGTTCTATTAAGCTTCTAAAAGTTCTGGTTTTCATAAATTAGATTAGCTTTTATACAAGTCGATGAACAGGTAATGAGAATTCTCTAATTCCCCATTTTTCCAAAGATTTTCCAGGTATTCCAAACCTCCGTTAGCGTATTCTTCAATAAGAGTCACCACGGAGGAAACTACATTATTTAGTTCTCCTTCTTCCATTTCCTCCAATTCATTCCAATCAAAACCTAATTCTTCGTTTTTAGAAAAAACAGTCATAAGTATGAAATCCATCAAAGATGAATCTCTTTTCCACTTGCCTAATTCAAGAAAATCGGAAGTTAAATTTCGAGGGGGGAGAGGAAGTCTAGAGTTCCTTTTAATGCCAAGCATCATAGCATAAATATAGAGCTCGTAAATGGGTCCAAATTGACTATACTCCGAGCTTCTACTTCCTTTGTTGGCTAGAGCTTCTAACAAGGGGATTCTGCTATTGGCATATCGTGGTCTTTTACTTAAAATATTGGATCTGAATTCTTGGCTAGTCATTACTTTAATCGAGTTTGAGTGGTAACTAAATCAATTTGTTCTGCTCCTTCTGTCACGCTGTTGACGTACATTGTTTTTATATTATCTTCTTTGAGCAGTTTTTTACCTAAATCTGATAATTTCATCCTGTCATTTCCATTGTACAATTCCTTAACCAGGACAATACTTTGGGGGAAAATTTTTCCAGTTTCCTCAAAAAAAGCTTGAATAAAACCATCCCCAAATTCAGAAATAGGAGCGTCTGCGAGTAAAGGGTAATTGTATTGGGAAGTGTTTGCTGAAATTATCGCCATAACAACACTAAAAATTTTCATTCTTTGAAATCCAGTAGACGCACCACTTTGAATATTCCCACTCTTGTCTATGTAATTGAATATAATAGAACCAGAAGGGGATTTTTCAAACTTTAAAACGCCACCGCTTAAGTCATTGTACTTAATTAAACTCTGAAAGTGATTGTTAGCATGTTTTTCTAGAAGCTTTACCATATTATTGAAAACTCTTTCCTTTGCTTTTTCAGTTGCTTCAGCTAAATCGGCACTGATTTCATAACTGAAGGTATAACCCTCTGGTATGTCTTGTGGACGAAGTTTCTTTATTTCTTCTTGAGTTTTAGAAATGTCATTTCTTAATCCTTTGATGTTCCCTTGGTACCTATCTATTCTTGAAGAAGCCTGTTCCATTCTTCTAATAGCACCTTTATATTGATTAATTATAGTTACAGAATCATTTCCGTTGTCGTCATCACTACCAGAAATAAGTATATCCTTCCTTTGGGATTTCAGCGATTTGACGTCTTTGTTAATTTTATCTACCCGATTCCGAAGCTCAATTTCTTTTTCTTTGGTTCTTAAGACGCTTTGAGGTATATTTTCAAATTTGTTACAGAAGGGAGTAGCAGAAATTTGAAGATTTCCGAAAAAATCTTCAAGATCATTTTTCACAAACTCTTTTTTATTACTAGACGGATTGGTACGGTTCTTTAACTTTAGAAGGTAATTATGAGGTTCAGTTCCGTATTTTGCTGGTCTATCACAGACGAAGCAGTGTTCTTCGTCTATCATATTTTCTAATGAGACAGCATCGGGTGAATTAATAGGTAGAAAGGAAAAATATTCACCGGGATTTTCAGCAGCATTTTGTAGTGCTTTCTTCTCATAACGCTTCTGCCTAAATTCCTTAATTTTATTTTTAAAATCATCTACAACATGTTCGAATCCCAAAGTTATCCATGCAAAATTTCCGTCAAAAAACTTATTATTGATGCCTTCAAGGAAAGAGTCATATTCTTCTTTGGCATCCTTAAGACTTCTGTTTTTTGCAGAAATTTTATCATCTAGTTCTTTCCTTTTTTCTGCATTAGCAAAGTTTTGTTCTAGATCATTTTTTTCCTGTTCAGCCTCCTGGTACAACTGCTGGAACTCTTTTAGATTTTTTTCCTCTTGTTCTAATTTCTCCAAAAGGCTCTCCTTCGTTGCGATGGCGGCATCAAGCCGCTCACTCTGGTCAGTTGAAACTTTATTTTGTTTATTAAGATCCTTTTCGGCTTTAATGGCAATTTCATTTATTTTTTCCGAAAGCTCTTCATAAACGCTAATATTGGTAAGAGTCCGAACCGCATCTTCAATACTTGATTTCTTACTAAAATCAATTATACGATCAACTTCTTCTCCCTGGAAAAAGGAATATTGCCTTAAATTAGGTAGGATTAGTTGGTTTATTATTTTTCTTTTTTCATCAACATCGTAAACAGGTTTGTACTTAGGAAGAACAGTGTCGGTTTTATCTACTTCTAGATCATTAAAAGTAATCTGCCAGCTACTCTGATCCGTTAGGTTTCCTTGTAGCCTTGTAGCAACAAAGGATTTCGTTATTTGATAAAGAAATCTACCGGTCGTATATTCTATTCTGATACCTGTCTGGGTTTGTCCCCCTACAGAAGTTTCATTCTTTGCTTTATCGGAAATCACCTTATAGGCTACATCCTTTATTCCTTTTTTAATTTTATCATCAGAATCTAAAATTTGATCGTAAAATAACCACAGGAAAGCGTTGAAAAATTTTGATTTACCGGCTCCATTGTCTGCAACAATAATATTTACTCCTTCTTCAAAATCATACCTAGTGCTATCGAAATCACCATAGTAGTTAAAGAAGTTCTTGAATGAAATGCTTTTAATAATTGAGGCCATACTAGCTTATGTTATGTATGTTTTTTACTTTTTTATAAATCTGGCTTGTACTGAGATGGTTGGCGTTATCATTAATTATTACAGACAAAACTTCAACAATCTTATGGTAATATGGTGGGTTAGCCGTTAATGAACCAAGTTCAGATTCTTTTATTCCGTACTTTTCTCTAAGACTTGAATCCGACAGTATTTCTCTTAATATTTTATCTCGTTCCATTCTATAATTCGTTAATTATTGTATCTAAATCTAAATCATACTTGTTGCAGACATCCTCTAAGTTATTTTTTGAATCATAAAAGTTGAGAGCTAGACTGGCAAAATAGCCAACTCTTCTCAGTTCATTATGAACAAGATTTCTTTCCATAGAAAAAATTTCGGAATTAGTGTTACCCAGCTTTGGGACTACAACCATATCGTAAATAGTTGCAAAAGCCTTTTTTTTATGTTTTCTCAAAAGTCGTCCTCTACGTTGAATGAATTGTCTTGGATTACCTGTACTACTGGCAAAAATTCCTACTTCAGCTCTAGGTACATCGACTCCTTCATCTAGCATCTTCATTGCTAGAAGGATTTCAATTTTACCCTCAGAAAAGCCTCTCAATATTTCCTTTAAATCTTGATCAGCAGCAGTGTATGAGTTCATTTTTATTTCGGGATATGCTTTATGCGCCTCTTTTAAAAATTGGTCCAACAGCCTTTCAGTCTCACCCTCTTCATTTTCTGAAAAGCCTTCAGGAATATAGCCGAAAACATATTTTGTTTTCTTAGCCCTGACCAGTTCGTCTAAAATATTAATAAACGCTTCTTTTTTGTTCGATGCTTTATGAATAATATTCTTCCGCTTAAGAAAAAGTATTTCCACAATGGGATCCTTCTTAAACTCTCCCTTTTTAAAATCGAAGAACTTCAGAAGCTTTTTTGAGATTTCGACATATTCCTCCAGTTCATCTTCCGTCAATTCTACTATCAAGGGAAAATATTTATAATTCGAAAGAAAGCCTTCTTTTAAAGCTCTTTCCATGCTAAAACTATAAGTGTAGGGAGGAGTGTCATTAAAGAATTTATCAATAGCTTGAGTACCTTCAAGATCATAAATCCTTTTAGGTGTAGCAGACAATCCAATCTTTTTTAATATTTGCAAATTTGCCATCGCAGCTTTAATGTTATTGGCACCCATGTTATGAGCTTCATCTGCTATTACAATAAATTCAGATTGAACCTTTTGAAACATTTTTTGGAAACGATCAAGAATAAAGCTGCCGTAAGTGGATATCATAATAAGATCCTCTTTTAAACCCCATGTGCAGTTACTAACATAATTGGAAAATTCTTTTTCCCAATTATTTCCACCCCCTACTTTTAGTATTTTATTGAAATTAAAAGATTTAACCTCCTCTTCCCATTGATCAAGTAGAGCAATGGAGGGTACAAGAATAATTGCTCTGTAGAAGCCATCCTTGGCGAACTCATTCAAAAGGCAATTGAGAGATGTAATAGTTTTCCCTGTTCCAGTGGCCATTGCAAAAACTCCCGAGTAATTGTTTTGTTTCCAATTTTCGTAAGCCTCTCTTTGATACTCTCTTGGACCTGCTGAAAAAGGGAATTTGGGAGTATTCCTTATTTGTTCAATCTTCTCCTCGAATTTTTGTTTTTTTCTTTGAAGAATCTGATTCACTCTTCTAGAATAATGATCATTGTTTAACTTCAGTGACTCGTCTAAAAGGTCTTCTATATCCTTGTCCCTTCCTATAGCATTGATTACAACTTCAATTTTCTCAGGTGAAATGTATTGGTAACTGGGATGCTCTCTGTTAAAGATTCTGTTGAAATTTTCAATCTCTTCTTGAATTCTTTCACAGCTTACTCTTCCATTCCAGGGTGTCTCAACTTGAAAGCTTTCTGAATTTTTAAGCAAAGCTGGTAATGTAAAATTTATACTTCCTTCAGTTGAAATATGTTCCTGTCCATCATAGAGAATCATTCTTTTGCAATGGGCGAGATCAATATTATTAAATTTTACTGGTAAAATTTGAAGTCTTTTGTTTTTTAGCAGATATCTCAGACAATCGAAAAAGTGTTGTGAATGAGTACTCAAGGCTTCTGCCAAATGTTCTAGATCTGTGAAAATGTCAATTATTTTATCCTCCTCCTTTAATAAGCTGACCTCAATAAGCTCCTGATAATCTTTTAAGCTGTAGACATGATTAGTTACAATTCTCATTTTGCCCCCATTTAAAATAAATTCGGCAAAACTTTTAGAAAGAACACGAATGGCATTTGAACTAAAATAACCTAGAAGAAGATCAATCTCTTTTGCTTTCGGGAATGCTTCTTCGTAAAATTCTAAAGGAATGTGTTCAGAATCTGAACTATATCTATAAGACCTTGGGAAGGGAATTTGGCGAAATCCTATCATCTAAATTTTTGATAAACAAAAAAAGAAAATTAAATGGTGCAGTAGGGGTTTAAAATTATGAAAATTTTATGAAGTTCAGCTATTTATTTGAAATTTTCGCAACAAGATATTTTTGAGACACGGTTAAGTTTAAAGGTGAATTCACCGGTGAAATTACGAAGGAAGTTGTAGAGAGAATACCCGAGAGATTACTGGAGAGCTCACCGGTGACTTCACCCGAATTACATTTTCAGGAATATTTTGTGACTTCTTTTTAAGATGTTATAAAGGCCGTGTACCTAAATTGCACCTCAAAATCCGTGAATGCCTTAGCCTGCTTGAAAGACAATTTCTGTATTGGGAAGTAATTTAATTTAGAATAAATCTTTCTTCATATTTCTTATGGGGGGGAATCCTAAAAAATGTGTGATTAAATTGTTATAAAAAACTTTTTGAAACTCGCAATCCTATTCCTGCGTTAGAAGACTCAGAGGAGCGAAGATCGGCTCCGATTTGTACGTTTATATCTATATATCTCTGCCAAACATTTGCGTCAAGGTAAATTGATATAATTCGTTCGATGGGTTTGGAGGTACCACTTTTAGCACCATAATTTCCACGATAACTGGCCAAAAATTTATAAGGATATTCATAAAACGCCGTACCAGTTAACCCTATGTGATGTGCAACAATATTATTATGTGCCACTCTAAATCTATCTTCGTCGAGCATTATGAAAGGT
>Ga0098069_100510_pt1 | contig 15847 bp, 13 predicted proteins | sample 27_taG_FD_92584 | JGI IMG/M metagenome (GOLD analysis project Ga0098069, IMG submission 92584) | Marine viral communities from Cariaco Basin, Caribbean Sea - 27_WHOI_OMZ | ecosystem: Environmental > Aquatic > Marine > Oceanic | place: Caribbean Sea: Cariaco Basin | collected 2014-11-09 | reverse complement strand
CACGCCGCTGGCGAGGACGAACAGCGCGAACAGGAAGATCGCATAGGTCGCCGTCTGGCTGGCCGGGATGAACAGCAGGCAGCCCGCCATCATGGTAAGCAGGCCCGCGACCGCGCCGCGCATGTAGCCGATCTTCTTGACCAGCTTCGCGCCCGTTGGCCAGGTTGAGTTCGCGGTTCATCCACATCGGACGGCCCGACAGGAACACGGCGACCGTCGGCACGCCTTCGGCCGCGAACTTGCGCAGCAGGCCGAGTCCCTCTTCGTCGGAGAAGCCGAGGTGCTTCCGGTCACCGGCGAATTCCGCATAGGGTTCTTCGCCGAAGACCACGATCGCGGCGTCGGGTTTGGCGGCATAGGTGCCATCGACCGACAGCGTGGCACTGCCGCCGCGCGCTGCGGCAGCGTCCTTGAGCCCCTGCCAGATCGAGGTCGCGCCGGGGAAATGTTCTGCGTTCGCGAGTTCAAGCCCGCCCTGCCAGGTGAGCGTCCATCCGCCCGCGGCCTGCGCGATGCTGTCGGCCGCGCTCCCGGCGACGAGGATGTCGGCACCTTCGGCCAGCGGCAGCACGCCGTCGTTCTTTAGCAGGACCTGCGATTTGGCGACCGCCTCGCGGGCGATCGCGCGGTGCTCGGGCGAGCCCAGCAAATGGTATTCGCCGGCATGGGGCCGCGCGGACGGCTGGACGAATTCGTCCAGCAGGCCGGCGCGCAACTTGACGCGAAGGATACGGCTGACCGCTTCGTCGAGGACCGACATCGGGATGGTGCCGTTCCGGACCTGGGCGATCAGCGTTTCGTACAGGCCCTTCCAGTCGTCGGGCACCATGTAGATGTCGAGCCCGGCGAGCAGCGATTGGGGGCAATCGGTATTGGTGCAGCCCGCAACCTGGCCGTGGCCGTTCCAGTCGCCGACCACGAGCCCGTCGAAGCCCAGCTCGCCGCGCAGGACATCGGTAAGCAGCATCTTGTTGCCATGCATCTTGACGCCGTTGATCGAATTGAAGCTGGCCATGATCGCTTCGACGCCCGCATCGATCGTCGCGGGGTAGGGCGCGGCGTGGATCGCCTTCAGCGCTTCGATGTCCCCGGTGACCTCGCCTTGGTCGACCCCCTGGTCGGTCCCGCCATCGCCAAAGAAATGCTTGGCGGTGGCGATGACGTGTCCGGCGCCGAGACGGTCGGCTTCGCCCTTGCGCCCCTGCAGGCCTTCGACGAGCGCTGCGCCAAGGGGGGCGACGATGGCGGGATCTTCGGAATAGCTTTCATAGGTCCGGCCCCAGCGGTCGTCGCGGGCGACGCCGACGGTGGGCGAGAAATTCCAGTCGATCCCCGTAACCTCGATCTCGACGGCGGTCGCTTCGCCGATCCGGCGGACGAGATCGGAATCGCGCGCCGCGCCCAGGCCGATGTTGTGCGGAAAGATGGTCGCCCGCACGACATTGGTGTGGCCGTGCACCGCATCGGTGCCCGACATGGTCGGGATGACGGGTTCTCCGCCTGTCAGCGGCTCTACCGAGGCGAGATACATTTCGTCGGCATGGCGCAACCATTGCGCGGCGGGGGCGAATTCATCGCCATAGGGCCGCGGTTTCCGCCATTGAGATAGCTGCCGAAGCGATAGCGGCGCATTTCGTCCGCAGTGAAGGACCCGATCTGCGGCTGGATCAGCTGCGCGACCTTGCGCTCGATGCTCATCCGCGCGACGAGATCGGCAATGCGCGCATCTTCAACGGCGACGGGCGCGGTTGGCGCCGGCGGTGCGCTGGCGGCAGGGGCGGTAACCGTGCTGCATCAATATCGGCTTCGGCTGGCTGAGCGATGTGACGCGCCGGCGCAAACCGTGGATCGTCGCCGGAATGCTCTCGTCGAGCCTGCTGCTGCTGTGCGTGCCCCTTGCGCAGGACCCGACCCAGCTGCTGATCGCGATCGTCGCGTGGCAATTGGCGGTGAACATGCAAAGACCGAAAGGCCGTTGGCGAATTCGTAGCTCGCGCTGACATCGAACTGGCCATATTCTTCAACGAAGAAGGGATCGGTGCCGAAGTTCGACAGGAACTCGTCCCGCCAGTTGTAGGCGACGCGCGCCTGGAACCCGCCCCGGTCGTAATAGAGGACCGCGTTGGCACTGTCGCTGACACCGGTCACTGCGAACTGCGGTTCGGGGTCGAAACCGGGGCGCAAGAGGTCGTATTCGGTGTCGCTGTTGACGATCGTATAGTTCAGGATGACCCCGAAGCCGGTGTTCCACAGATCGTGGGTAATCGCGAATTCCCAACCCGAAAGGGTCGCGGTCTGATCGCTGTTGCCCGGCTCGTTGATGTTGAAGATCAGCAAGGGGTCGCCCGGCTGGGCAAGGATGCCCACGGGCGCCCCGCCGGCATCGTAATCGACCGCCGTGGGATAGTTCGCGACGACATATTCGAGAATCGAAGTCCCCGGATTGGCGGCGTCGGGGGCAAAGGGCGCATCGTTCCCCTGGGCGGCCACGGCCTCGGCGAAGATCGCGCCGGCGCTGGGATCGCGCAGGTCGAATACCGAGGACTGACGGATCGAGTTGCCGATGAAGTCCGACACCTTCTTGTTGAAATAGCCGACCGAAAGATAGCTGGCCGGGGCGTAATACCATTCAGCCGAAACATCGATGTTCTTCGACTTGTAGGGCAACAGGCCCGGATTGCCCGAAGAGCCCGTGCTGCCGCCACTGACACGCGCTGGCGAATTGACGGTCAGGCCGCCGTCCAGATTGTTGTAGGCGGGGCGGGTGATCGTGTGGCTGTAGGATGCCCGCACCACCACGTCCTGCACCGGCGACATGTCGAAATCGATCGCGGGAAGCCAGTTGTCGTAACTGCCCTTGAGCGTCGTGAATACCGTATCCGCCGGGTCGGAATCGAGGATGGCGATCTCGTTGGAAGAGACCAGCGATGCGCCATCGGGAGAGGGGACCAGCGCCGAACTGGACACGTTGGTGACTTCGTAGCGCAGGCCAAGGCGCAGATGCGCCTCGTCGGCGAGCAGGTCGAAGGCATGCAGCGACTGCAGATACGGAGCGACCGTGCGTTCGTTGAGCCGGCGGTCGACCGCATATTCGGCCAAACAGCCTTCGCCCGTCGGCGTGCCGACCCAGGGCGTCGTACAAATGCCAATTTCACGGTCGAGCAGCTCGATCAGCGAGGCGGTATCGACCCTGAAGTAATTCGGGATGATGGCCGGATCCTGCGATCCTTCCATGCCCGCAAGATCGCCCGGCAGGTCCTGCAGCGTATACAGCCCATCGGGCGTGTCTGCTGCGCTCAGCGTGCCGCCCCAACTGTCGGTCTGCAGGAAGCCGTATGCCGAACGAACCTTGTTGTCGGTGTAGGTGACTCCGAAATCGAGACTTTCGATAAAGCCGTCGTCGAAATCCTTGCCGCCCGACAGGCGCACTTCGTTGATCCGATCCCGCATGTAGGCGTTGCGGAAGGCATTGCCGGCGGGGCGGATGTTCGACGCGTCGATTTCCGAACCCGGGTTCATCTGGACCGAGATCACCGGCATGTCGGGGGTGAAATCGATCCGCTGGCTCTGCACGCCGTAAATCGCGCTGCCGACGGCGATATTGCTGCCGAAGGGCGAGGTCGGTTCGGATTCGGCAGTCGAATGGTGCGCGTCCAGCTCGAAGCGCCAGCCGCTCGGGTGGTACCATTCCAGATTGCCGCCCAGCGAGCGGTTGGTGCTGCGGTTCGCAGCGACGGCGCCGGTGATCGCGAGATCCTTGCCCGGGCCGAAATCCTCGGCGTAGAAGTTCGGACCGGCAACCGGACCATCGGTCCAGCTGCTGGCGGTGGCACCGTGGTTGAACCAGACACCGATGCTGTTGGTCTCCGCATCGATGGTGTTCTGCGAAAAGGTGTAATCGACGGTCGCGGTAAGCTGGTCGGACGGCCTGAACTGCAGCACTGCCTGTCCGTTGATCCGTTCACGGTCGATATTGGTGAAATCGTAGCCGGCGTTCTGCGGCGTCTGGTAGATATCGTCCGGACCCGGGCGGTTTTCCACGGCTCCGGTCGTCGGCAGTGCCCCCCAGCTCGAGGAATCGCTGCCCAAATAGCCTTCGCGCCAGCCCGCATTGAACTGGGCGAGCGAGGCCTTGCGGCGCTGGTACGAACCGCTCAGCAGGATGCCGAAGGTGTCGTCGGCAAAGGTCTTGCTGACGATACCCGAGATTTCGGGCGTTATCTCGGTATCATCGAAGGTGTGATCGATGACGCCCTTGACGCCGATCGACCCCTGGAAACCAGGCCGATCGAGCGGACGCGGAGTCTTGATATTGATGACCGAGCCGATCCCGCCCGAGGGGAGCGTAGCGCGGCCCGACTTGTAGACTTCGACGCCGGCAATGCCTTCCGAAGCAAGGTTGGCGAAGTCGAACGAGCGCGATGCCGGCGCTTCGCAGCAGGAGCCGAGGCCCGAGGCGGGCATCTGGCGCCCGTTCAGGATCACGAGATTGAAGTCCGGGCCGAAGCCGCGAACGGTGACCTTCGAACCCTCGCCACTCTCCCCGGTCGATCGATACGCCGGTGATGCGCTGCAGCGACTCGGCCAGATTGGTGTCGGGGAACTTGCCGATATCTTCGGCGCTGATGGCATCGACGACGCCGACGGCATCGCGCTTGGTGTTGATCGCGTCCTGCAGGCTGGCGCGGATGCCCGAAACGATGATGACGTTTAACGTTCACTTCGTCAATCGGAGGAGGGGCTGACCGGTCACAAAAAATCACCAATGTGGCGAAAAGGTTGCGATTATTTCACGCCCACCAAGGGGTTTGGCCGGCTGCCTCGGCTGCAGACAGCCGGCTGGAACCGGGGCGGCGGTTCGAACTACGACGGCCTTGCCGACGATCTTCCGTTCTGATGGGTTACAGCGGCTTGACCAGATATTCGGCGCTGGCAGGGCACAGCGCGGCGAATTCGCGCGAGGATGCGACCGCTGCGGGCGCATCCTCGCGGTCGTGATCGCGGTAACCCAGCTTCCGGAAAAAGTCCGCTGCGGTGGTGGTCAGCAAATGCAGCCGGGCGACACCCTGACGGCGCGCCTCGCTTTCTAGTAGCGCGACGGCCTCGCGCCCTGTGCCCTGACCGCGCGCCGCGCCGAGAATGACGACCGAGCGCAGAATGCGGTCCGGGCCATCGCCCTCGATCCCCCCAAAACCGATACAGCGACCCGCGTGATGGAAGGCGAAAAACGCGCGCCCGTCGTCTTCGATATCATCCACCGGCAGCCCTTCTGCCGCGAGCGCCGGAACGAGCTCCTCGAGCGAAGCCATGGGGGTGATCGTCAGCGCCGTCATGCCTGGTCCTTCTTCAACGCCGCCAGCGCCTCGGCCAGCGGACCGCTCGGGGCCTGTTCCTCGTCGCTTACGATGCCGGCCTTGCGGCGCGCTTCCTCGGCGCCCGGACCTTCGCGATAGGGATCGATCGCCAGCGCGAGAGTCTGGGCGATCGCTTCGCCCAGATCGAACGCATCGCCTTCGTATTCGATCTGGTCGAGATCCTCGGCGTCGAGCTCGATTTCCTCGTCGGGCGCATAGTCGGGCACCGATCCGGCGGGCACGAAGCGCAGCATGAGCGGCTCGCTCACGTCATAGCTCAGTTCCTCGCGCGTGACCGCGCAGGGCTGGGTGATGGTCGCGGCCAATGTGCCTGCTGCCAGCACGGCATCATCCTTGGTGCCGAAATCCACGGTGGCGGTAAGCGCCGGGATGGCGGTGACGCCGAACCGCGCAGCAAGCGCTGCGCGTTCGGTCTCGCTGGCGTCAACGGTCAATGGCCCTGCAGGCAGGGCGCGCGGTTTGACCGGACGGCTGAGTTCGGGCGCGCTCATGCGGCAAACTCGCCCGCCCGCAGCTGATCCATGCTCGTCCGCTCGAGCCGGGCATGCAGCGCGGCCATGCGCTGGACCAGCGCCTCGGCCTCGTCGGGCTGCGCCATGGTGACATTGCGGCGCACGGCTTCGACCAGCACCTTGGGATCGCTGCGCAATCCTTCGCGATAGGCGCCGATGCGGCCGTTCATGCTTTCCATCAGCGCGTTGATCTTCTTGCCTACGGTGGGATCGCCGATCCCGGCTTCGCGCAGCTGGCCCTCCATGTCCTCGACGAACAGCTCGGTCAGCCGCGCGGTGCTGGCGGCCATCCCGCCTTCGTCTTCCAGCCGCAGCATGACCAGCGTGAGCACCAGCGTGATCATGTCGTAGCGACCCTCGACGCTGTCGGCGACGCCGCACATGCGATACCAGTCGGGATCGCGGGCTTCGGCAACGGTGCGCTGCCACAGGGGGCGCCACTCTTCGCGCGGGTCAGGGCCAAGGGAAAAGACGTTGCCGAAAAGGCGGGCTAGGAAGGACACAAACAACTCCGTTCAGCGGCAATACAGGCCGCGATCCCCAAGCGCCCCCCAATGCCGAGTTGCATGGGCTGGCGCTTTCGGATTAAGGCGTGGGCCAAGCATATAGGGAGGTGGCCGCCTGCGGCCAAGCGCCTGCCGAAAGACGGAGATTTGCTGTTCCCATGAACAGGTCGAAAATTCTGGGCCTTGCCGCAATCGGCGCTGCCGCCATCGCCGCGACGGGCTGCACCGCGATCCGCGAGCCGCGTGGCTACATCGTCGATGCCACGCTGGTGCAATCGGTCCAGCCCGGGATCGACAATGAGCGCAGCGTCACCGGTACGCTGGGGCGTCCGACGTTCGAAAGCCAGTATGGCGAGAAGACCTGGTACTACGTGTCGAGCACGACGGGCCGCAAACCCTTCGTTCGCCCGCGGATTCGCGAGCATTCGGTGCTGGCAGTGAAATTCGATGCCGCGGGCAATGTCGTTTCGGCCGAGCGGACGGGCATGGACCAGGTGGTCTACCTGCGCCCCGATGGCGACGAGACGCCCACGCTGGGCCGCGAACGCAGCTTCCTCGAAGACCTGTTCGGCAATATCGGTGCAGTCGGCCAGCCGGGCCTGGGCCAGGGGCAGTAAGCCTGCGGGCCTGCTCCGGCTTGACCCCCGCCGCGCGCGCCCCATATCGCGCGCATGGATGATAGAGACAATCGCCACGGGCTGACCCAGTGGCATTCCACCACCATTATCGGCGTGAAGCGCGGCGGTGCCACGGTCATCGCCGGCGACGGGCAGGTTTCCATGGGTAACACCGTGATGAAGCCCAATGCGCGCAAGGTGCGCCGGATCGGCGAAGGCGAGAAGGTCGTAGCCGGTTTCGCCGGCGCGACTGCCGATGCCTTCACGCTGTTCGAACGGCTCGAGAAGAAGCTCGAGCAGTACAATGGCCAGCTCCTGCGCGCCGCGGTCGAGCTGACCAAGGACTGGCGCATGGACAAGTACCTGCGCAATCTCGAAGCGTTGATGATCGTGGCGGACGAGGAAAACCTGCTGGTCCTCACCGGCAATGGCGATGTACTGGAACCCGAAGGCGGTATCGCGGCCATCGGGTCGGGCGGCAATTACGCGCTCAGCGCGGCCAAGGCGCTGGTCGATTACGAGGACGACGCCGAAACCATCGCGCGCAAGGCCATGGCGGTTGCCGCCGATGTCTGCGTGTTCACCAACGGCAATGTGACCGTCGAAACGGTTTGATCTGCGGCATCCCGGCGAAAGCCGGGAGCGCTTTCGGGCAAGCGCCAAATCGAGACAGCTCCCGGCTTTTGCCGGGAAGACGATAGGAAGACATGACACAAGCACTGACCCCCAAGGCGATCGTCGCCGCGCTGGACGAACACATCATCGGCCAGAAGGATGCCAAGCGCGCGGTCGCCGTGGCGCTGCGCAATCGCTGGCGCCGCCAGCAGCTCGGCCCCGAGCTGCGCGACGAGGTGACCCCCAAGAACATCCTGATGATCGGCCCCACCGGCTGCGGCAAGACCGAGATCAGCCGGCGGCTGGCCAAGCTGGCCGAGGCCCCCTTCATCAAGATCGAGGCGACCAAGTTCACCGAGGTCGGCTATGTCGGCCGCGATGTCGACCAGATCGCGCGCGACCTGGTCGAGGAAGCCATCCGGCTGGAAAAGGAACGCCGCCGCGACGCGGTGCGCGAGGCCGCGAGCAAGGCCGCGATGGAACGGCTGCTGACCGCGCTGGTCGGCGACAATGCCAGCGAAGCGACGCGCGAGGCGTTCCGCCAGCGGATCGTCGACAATTCGATGAACGATACCGAAGTCGAGATCGAAGTGCGCGAGGCCCCCAGCTCGCCGATGGATATCCCCGGCATGCCCGGCGGGGTGGGGATGATCGACCTGTCCGACATGTTCGGCAAGGCCATGGGCAAGAGCCCGCTCAAGCGCCGCAAGCTGAAGGTGCCCGATGCATGGGACCGGCTGGTCGATGAAGAGGCCGAAAACCGCATGGACCAGGACGACGTCAACCGCGTCGCGGTGGAGAATGCGGAAACCAACGGCATCGTCTTCCTCGACGAGATCGACAAGATCGCAGTCAGCGACGTGCGCGGTGGATCGGTCAGCCGCGAAGGGGTGCAGCGCGACCTGCTGCCGCTGATCGAAGGCACCACGGTGGCGACCAAGTACGGCCCGATGAAAACCGACCACGTGTTGTTCATCGCGTCGGGCGCGTTCCACGTTTCAAAGCCCAGCGACATGCTGCCCGAACTGCAGGGCCGCCTGCCGATCCGCGTCGAACTGCGCGCGTTGACCGAGGAGGACTTCGTCCGCATCCTCAAGGAAACGCGCGCCAATCTGGTCGAACAGTACCGCGCGCTGATCGGCACGGAGGACGTCACGCTCGACTTCACCGAGGACGCGATCGCCGAAGTCGCCAAGCTGGCGGCGCGGGTCAACGAGACGGTCGAGAACATCGGCGCCCGGCGCTTGCAGACGATGATGGAACGCCTGCTCGAGGATATCAGCTTCGAGGCCGAAGACCGGACCGGCGAGACGATCACGATCGATGCAGCCTATGTACGCGAACGGCTCGAAACGCTGGCGGGCGACGCCGACCTCAGCAAATACATCCTGTAATGGACGGGCCGGTGCGCGGTGGCCGGGCGATGATCGCCGCCATGGCACCCCGGCTCGACCCGCGCCGCTGGCGCTTCGTGCTCGTGCAACCGGACACGGCGCCGCAATTGCTCGGCGCGGCGATCGGTACCTTCCGCGAGGACGAGGGCGTAACGGCGATCGTTCCTGCCGATGTAGCAGGTGAACTGGGCATCGAGGGCCCCGACTTCGCGAGGATCACGCTGACGGTGCATTCCGACCTTGAAGGTGTCGGACTGACCTCCGCCGTGTCGGGCGCGCTGGCCAATGCCGGGATCGCCTGCAATATGATCGCGGCATTCCACCATGATCACGCCTTCGTACCTTGCGCCCGCGCTGCGGAGGCACTCGACGTGCTGCGCGCCCTGGTGGCCGGGGCCTGACGATCGGCGCCAGCTTCCGGGCCGGGACCGGCTACTCGAATAGAGCGAAACCGAAGCGCGCGACGTGTGTTCCTTTGGTGAAGCGCCGGAACACTCCGGCTACGCCCAAAACCCCCCGAAAGGACGAACGCTATGAAAATTCTTATGGTTCTGACGAGCCACGACGAGCTCGGCGACACAGGCGACAAGACGGGCTTCTGGCTCGAGGAATTCGCTGCCCCCTATTACGTCCTCAAGGATGCCGGGCATGACATTACGCTGGCCAGCCCGGCCGGCGGCAAGCCGCCGCTGGATCCGAAATCCGACGAGCCCGATGCGCAGACCGCGGCGACCGAACGGTATAAGAAGGACAGCGAGGCGCAGGCGCAGCTGGCCTCGACCGAGAAACTCGCGGATGTCGATGTCGCATCGTTCGACGGCGTCTTCTACCCGGGCGGTCACGGGCCGCTCTGGGACCTTGCCGAGAGCGCGGTTTCGAAAGCCGTGATCGAAGACACGCTGGCCGCCGGCAAGCCGGTGGCGCTGGTCTGCCATGCGCCTGCCGTGCTGAAGAACGTCACCGCGCCGAATGGCGACCCGATCGTCAAGGGACGCAAGGTCACCGGCTTCACCAACCAGGAAGAAGACGCGGTCGGCCTGACCGATGTCGTGCCCTTCCTGCTCGAAGACGTGTTGATCGAGCAGGGCGGGACCTTCTCCAAGCAGGGCGTCTTCGAACCCTATGTCGTCCAGGACGGCCTGCTCATCACTGGCCAGAACCCGCCGTCGAGCGAGCCTGCGGCCGAGAAGCTGCTGGAAGCGCTGAAAGCGGACTAGGCTTCGGCGAATGCACTAAAAAGGGCGGGCGCGGATTGACCGTGCCCGCCCTTTTTCATGTCCGCAGCTGCGTATCAGCAGCGGCCCGCGCAGGGGCAGCCACCGCCCCCGACATGCGGCTTACGGATGCGGGGCCAGCCCGATTTCGACACCGGTCTTGTCGGTCAGCGCGAACTTGTCGACCAGATCGCTGCTCGCGCGGTTGAGCCCGACGACCTGCACGCTGCGACCATTGCGGCGCATGCGTTCGACCACCTTGTCGAGCGCGCCGACCGCGCTGATGTCCCAGAAATGCGCTTTCGACACGTCGATGATCACGTGGTCGGCCGGATCGGGCATGATGCTTTCGGGCCCGAGCGCGGCTTCGAAGCGTTCGACGCTGGCGTAGAAGATCTGCCCCTTGGCGCGGTAGGTCGCGGTTTCCCCGTCGCGTTCGCGGACGACCTCGAACATGGTCATCACCTTGTGGGTGAAGAACACGCCCGACAGGATCACGCCCGCCAACACGCCTAGCGCGAGGTTGTGCGTGGCCACCACGACAGCAACCGTGGTCAGCATGACCACCGAGCTCTGCCACGGGTGCTTGCCGATATTGGGGATCGAGTTCCAGCTGAAGGTCCCGATCGACACCATGATCATGATCGCCACCAGCGCGGGCATCGGCACTTGGCCGACGAGGTCGCCGAGCAGCGCGAGCAGGATCAGCAGCGACAGGCCGGCGGTAAAGGTCGACAGCCGGCCGCGGCCGCCGCTGGTCACGTTGATGACCGACTGGCCGATCATCGCGCAGCCGCCCATGCCGCCGAAGAAGGCCGCGACGATATTGGCGATGCCCTGGCCGCCGCTTTCGCGGCGCTTGTTGCTGCCGGTATGCGTCATGTCGTCGACGATCTGCGCGGTGAGCAGCGATTCGAGCAGGCCGACCGCGGCCATGGTCGCCGAATAGGGGGCTATGATGGCCAGCGTTTCCCAGTTCAGCGGCACATCGGGCAGCGCGAAATAGGGCAGGCCTTCGGGCAATTCGCCCATGTCGGTGACCGTATTGACCGGCGCATCGAGGAATATCGTCAGCGCGGTGAGCACGATGATCGCGATCAGCGGGCTGGGCACGGCGGTGGTGACCTTCGGGATCAGGTAGATCATCGCCAACGCGGCCGCGACCATGGCATAGGTTACCCAGCCGATCCCTGCATTGCTCGGGTCGAGCTGCGGCAACTGCGCCATGAAGATGAGGATCGCCAGCGCGTTGACGAAGCCGGTGATGACCGAACGGCTGACGAACTGCATCAGCAGGTCGAGCCGCAGCAGCGCGGCAATGCCTTGGAATACCCCCATCAATATGGTCGCGGCGAAGAGATATTCGACCCCGTGATCGCGCACCAGCGGCACCACCACCACGGCCACCGCCGCAGTCGCTGCGGAGATCATGCCCGGGCGTCCCCCGGTAAAGGCAATCACCATCGCGATCGCGACCGAGGCATAGAGCCCGACGCGCGGATCGACCCCGGCGATGATCGAGAAGCCGATCGCCTCGGGTATCAGCGCCAGCGCGACGACGAGCCCGGCGAGCACGTCGGCGCGGATGTTGGAGAACCAGTCGCGGTGGATCGCGGCACGGTCGAGCATGGGGAATGTCCTGTCAGGTTCGGAAAATGGCGCACGCAGACCGGCGCGCAGAATTCGCATCGCCCTATGAACGATGTTGCATTGCAGCACAAGATGCGCGCGGATTGGCGGCCTGGGCCGTGCCGCTCGGTTGCGGCCCGGGACGGTGCCTAGTCGCTGCGTTCCGCCTGCTGGCGGGCCCACATTTCGGCATACAGTCCGCGCGCCTGCAGCAGCTCGGCATGGGTGCCGCTTTCGGCCAGTCGGCCCTGGTCGAGTACCAGGATGCGGTCGGCATCGGCGATCGTCGACAGGCGGTGGGCAATGGCCAGCGTGGTGCGGTCTTCGGACACGCGGTGCAGCGTGGCGAGGATCTCCTGCTCGGTCCGGCTGTCCAGCGCGCTCGTCGCTTCGTCCAGCAGTAGGATCGGGGGGTTCTTGACCAGCGTGCGCGCGATCGCGACCCGTTGTTTCTCACCGCCCGACAGTTTCAGCCCGCGTTCGCCCACTTCGGTATCGAGCCCGTCGGGAAGGCGTTCGATGAAGGGCATGATCGCCGCATCGGCCGCTGCCGCGACCACCGCTTCACGCGACGCACCCCCGCGGCCATAGGCGATGTTGTAGCCGATGGTGTCGTTGAACAGCACGCTGTCCTGGGGAACGATGCCGATGCTCTCGCGCAGGCTGGCCTGCGTCACTTGCGCGATGTCCTGCCCGTCGATCAGGATGCGCCCCTGCCACGGATCGTAGAACCGGAACAGCAGCCGCCCGATCGTGCTCTTGCCCGCGCCCGACGGGCCGACGATCGCCACATGCTTGCCCGCGGGGACTTCGAAACTGAGCCCGTGGAGGATCTCGCGGTCCGGTTCATATCCGAAATGGACATCGTCGAAGACCACAGTCGGCTGGCGGACCACCAGCGCGGGCGCACCGGGTGCGTCCTTCACTTCGGTCTCGGTATCGATCAGGCGAAACATCTCCGCCATGTCGATCAGCCCCTGCCGGACCGTCCGGTACACCATGCCGAGCATGTCGAGCGGGCGGAACAGCTGGATCAGATAGGTGTTCACCAGCACCAGATCGCCGGTGGTCAGCACGCCCTTGCTCCATTGCCACACGGTGAACCCCATCGCGCCGCCCATCAGCAGGTTCATGATGACCGCCTGGCCGATGTTGAGCAGGCCGAGCGAGTTCTGGCTGCGCACCGCTGCATCGGCATAGGACCGCGCGGATTCGGCATAGCGCGCGTGCTCGCGCGTCTCGGCGCCGAAATATTTGACCGTCTCGTAATTGAGCAGGCTGTCGACCGAGCGGGCGAGCGCGGTGCCGTCGAGTTCGTTCATCCTCCGGCGCAGTTCGTTGCGCCATTCGGTGACCTTGCGCGTCAGCGTGATATAGGCAGCCACGGTCAGCGCGGTGGCGGCGACCAGTTCCCACCCGAAATTGAGATAGAAGATCACTCCAACCGCCACCAGCTCGACGGCGGTGGGCGCGATGTTGAACAACAGGAAGTACAGCATCGTGTCGATGCTCTTGGTCCCGCGATCGATCGTCTTGGTCACTTCGCCCGTGCGGCGCGCAAGGTGGAAGCGCAGCGACAGCTGGTGCAGCCGCCGGAAGGTGTCCTCGGCGAGCTGGCGCGTGGCATCCTGCCCGACGCGTTCGAAGGTGATGTTGCGCAGATTGTCGAACACCACGGCGGCGAGGCGCCCGGCGGCATAGGCGATGACAAAGGCCAGCGCGACCATCGCGGTTTCGTTCGCGGGTGTGGTCATGGCATCGACCGCACCCTTGTAGGCGAAGGGCAGTGCCAGCATCGTGCCCTTGGCCAGCAGCACGAACACCATCGCACCGGCGATCCGACGCCTGAGCGAGGGATTGTCGGCGGGCCACAGATAGGGAAGGAAGCGCCGGATCGTCACCCAGCCTTCGGGATCGTCGGGCCGGGCGGGTGAAGCGTAGTCGGGTGGCATGCCCGGCTATGTGGGAGGGATGCGTGTGCGGGGCAAGGCGGCGCTCCGCCATACCCCCCGCGCGGTGGACATGGCGATTGGCGACCGCGCGCAGGGGTACTGGCCGAGCGCGGGGGCCATTTCTCCCGCGTGCCGCAGTTCGGCCCCTCGGTTCACTCGGCGGCGTCGCCGGTCCGCCCGGCGGGGGCCGGCGTGGCAGCGGCGGCGGGCAGGGGATCTGCCGGGGTCCGCCTGATCATGGCGATGCTCTGACGCACGATATCGGGCCATACGAGGTAGAGCATGCCCGCATAGGTCGCGGCGCCTGCAGTGCCGAGCAGTGCGAGCGTGGCGACCGGGCCGATTTCCGCCGGCAGGGCAAGCCGCAGGCCGCTGACCACACCGACCATGGCGAGGCAGGCGAGCACCGGCGGCGCGGCGGCCACCACGAGGCGGCGCAGCGGGAGGTCGATCTGCGGCAGGGTGAGCGCGAGCGTGAAGACCAACAGCAGCGGCGCGGCCACCCACCATGCCCGCACCAGCCCCTGCGCGCCGAACTGGACGCCGATGAAGAAGGAGCCGGCAAACAGGATCGCGCCCGCGATGCTGGTGGCAAGGTAGATGCCTTCCTTCCCCGTCGCCGTGCAGGTCGGCGAACAGATGATCTGCACCGCCATCAATGGCATGACGATAGCGAGCCCCGATACGATGGGCGCCATCCCGGTCCATTTCTCGCCGAACACCACCAGGATCGCTTCGGGGGCGGTCAGCGCCAGCCCGATATAGATCGGCGTGACGACCAGCAGCACGCTTTGCATGGTGCGTTCGAAATAGGGGCCCAGGCTGCGACCCGCCTTGTGCAGTTCGGCATAGGCAGGGAAGGCCACGTCGTTGAGCGGCGGGATGAAGCGTCCGGTCACGATCAGCGTCAGGAACAGCGCCTCGGAATAGAGCCCCAGCTCATAGACCGAGAAAACGCGCCCCGCGATGAAGATGTCGCTCTGGCTCTGGATGATCCAGAACAGCTGGCACAGTGTCAGCGCACCGCCGAACCCGATCATTCGCCGGGCGCCCCTGAGATCGAACACCGGGCGCACCCACAACCGCGCCGCTATGCTCATGATCACTGCCCGGACCGCGATTCCCGCGATCGGTGCATAGATCAGCGCCCAGACGCCGAAGCCGTACCACGCCAGCGCGAGCGCCGTTGTCGCAGCGACCGCGGCCGACCCCAGATTGGCGATCCCCTGGCTGCGAAACTCGAGCCGCCGCGCGAGCAGCGCGGTGGGCAGGGCAGTGAAGGGGATGGCGACGAAGATCAGCGCCTGCACGCGCAGCAGCCGGGCGACCTCGGGCTGGCCGTAGTAATCGGCCACGATCGGCGCCAGCGCCAGCTGCGCGGCCGCGAGCAGGCCGTTGGTCAGCAGGAGCAGCGCGAACACCTGCCCGATCTGGCGGTCGCCGACCCGGTCGGCCTGGATCAGCGAGCTGGCAAAGCTCCAGCCATTCAGGAAGTGGAGCGCAGTCACGATCACCTGGCTGATGGCGAACAGGCCGTAGTCGGAGGGCTCGAGCAGCCGCACGACCATGATCGTCGATCCCCAGGTGATGAACTGCGCGACCAGCTGGCTGCCCCAGCGCCAGGCCAGCGCCTTGCGCACGCGCGCGCCAAAACCTTCGGGGGCATCGTGCTCGGCAGCGTCGCGCATCGTCATGCCTGCAGTGCTAGGCGCGATTCGTCGCGATTGCGAGGCGCGAGGCGGCCCGGCGTCCGGGTAATTTGCCCCGAATCCGGCCGCGCAGCGCCATCGGTCGGAAAATTTCGGGCAGGGCGCGGTTGATCATTACCGCACGCTCCCTATATCGGAATGGCAGCGGGGACGCTGCAAGCCGCGCGATTGAGCGGTTTTGCAAAAAACCCGAAACAAAACTGCAAAAAGGTTATTGACCGAATCCTTGGTGGGACCTAGATGGCCCTCACCGACGCGGTGCTGACGGCTTCCACTGTCCGCTGCAACGGTCGCCAACATTGTCGGATAGCCGGTCCCCCGGTT
>Ga0098069_100509_pt1 | contig 15852 bp, 16 predicted proteins | sample 27_taG_FD_92584 | JGI IMG/M metagenome (GOLD analysis project Ga0098069, IMG submission 92584) | Marine viral communities from Cariaco Basin, Caribbean Sea - 27_WHOI_OMZ | ecosystem: Environmental > Aquatic > Marine > Oceanic | place: Caribbean Sea: Cariaco Basin | collected 2014-11-09 | reverse complement strand
ACTCAGATCTCTAAAGTAGAAAACCTCCATATCGCGCAAAATGTCTGAAAAAATAAAGGAAAGAGCAAAACAGATATAGAAAACGGACTTTTTTGAAAAAGAATTTAAATAATATACAAGTGCGGTAATGGCAACAAAGAGAATATTGAGGTAGTAGAGCACATAGATCCAGAAGGCGAGCTCATGCCCAAGGTTGCGTTCAATCTCAATGATATGCACCCATAACAGGTATACATAAATGGCTATTACGCCAATAAAATATAGGGTGGTAAAGCGGTTGCCCCTTTCATATTCAGTGTGTTTTATGGCCTCCCTGGCTAAAAAGATGTAACCAATCAGCCACATTCCCAACTTAATATGTTCAAAATACCACATGCTGCCTCCCCACGAAAAAAGGGTTGCGCCCATTGCCATGCTAAGAAACATCAGAAAATTGAAGTTCTTAAAAGGGATCTTCCGCAGGTAATAAAGGATTAGCGGGAAAAAGAAAAGGATTTCTCCTAACTTTCTGAGAAAAAAATCGTCTTTAAAAATACCCGTAAGGTTAACGCACATAGCAGAGACCGCCAGGAGAGAAAGAATAACCTTTTTTTTCATTCATCAGGAAAATTGTCTGCAATATAGGAATTTTGTCAACAATAAATTTTATTGTCATAAATTTTAAGAAAAACGAATCAAAAAAGCACTTCAGAAGAGAATATTCTATCAAAACCCCGGAGGAAAGGTGCTTTTTCGTCGATGAACTGCATGCTGCACCATCGCATAAAAGGCAAGCACGTGGAATAAAGGATAAAAAATGGTCACGCTGATATCTGATATAATGAACAATTTGAAGAAGAGGGACAGTTCAGAAAGCACCAAAGAGGCTGCTGCCAGCATAAGCCATAAAGAAGCGTAATGAGATTTAAGAATATACTGGGTGAAAGTTACCGCCAGGAAAACAATAAGTACCAGGATATAGACAGAAGCTTCCATTTGCCTGGACGGAAGCACCTGAGGCAAAAGCTGGCTCATGGTGTAGTACAGGAATCCTAAAAAAACATACATGATAAGGAGGGAGATGAATTCCACAAGGTGAATTTTTGCAATCCTGAACCCAATCAGCGCAAACAGGTAAAGGATGAACAGGGCGGCTCCCAGGCACCACAAAATTGGTATGAGGTGTTCAGCAAGACCATCGAGCATCAGCAAATCCCGCACGTAAAATAAAAGCAGGGCGACAACCATGGGCAGGAACCATTCTTTCACCTTGTACCTGTAGTACAAAATAAGCACCGGAATTAAAAGTACCGTTACGGGGTCAACAAGAACCTCAAGGCCAAGTATATAGCCAATCACAAAAAGTACCCCCAGAAACAGGAACAGCAAAAGCACTATTTTACTTGTCTTCACTCTTTGCGATTAGAAATTTTAAGCAGGTTTAATCAATTTAGCAGAAAAATAGTACAATTTTGTCTAAGACTGTCAACAATTTACAAAAAATAGAACAGCTGCTTCTTTTGCAAAAAATCATCTTATTCTGCTTTCCTTTTTCTAAAACCTATATTTTTGTCTTTTTACAATTTAGAAATGAAACGCTACCTACTCATATTGCTGCTGGCAACCGGGGCATGTAAATTTAACGACACCTACACCCCAGCCCGCATTGAAGGAAGACAGATCCAAATAACGCCCGAAATACCGGCTAATGACTCCCTGGAAAAATTCATCACACCATACAAAGAGCACATCAACAAAGAGATGGCAGAGGTTTTGGCCTATGTATCTTATAACCTCAGCAAATCTGACGGAAGCTACAACACGGCAATAGGCAACCTGTTGGCCGATGCCTTGATGGAGCTCTCAAACCCTCTTTTTAATGCCCGTACCGGAAAGAATATCGATATGGTATTGCTGAACCACGGCGGAATAAGATCATCAATCTCGAAGGGAAACGTGACCACCCGAACTGCTTTCCAGGTGATGCCTTTTGAAAATGAAGTGGTGGTTGCAGCATTAAAAGGAGAGGCTATAAGGGAAATGATAAGGTACCTTATAGATTCGGGAACTGCCCATCCTGTAGCCGGGATCGAACTTCAACTCGATAAAGACAACAGCATCAAAAAAATCCTGATCCAGGGGAAGCCTTTAAAAGATTCGGCAATTTATTATGTAGCCACCAACGATTACTTGCTCGAAGGCGGAGACAACATGACGTTCTTTTTAGAAGCCCTGGAAAGGACCAGCCTTGATTACAAGATCAGGAACCTTTTAATAGATTATTTTAAAGCCCAAGATACGCTGAGGCCGGTGAGAGATCAACGTTTTATTAAAGCAGAATAATGGAAAGACGCAAGTTTATAAAAAACACAGCCGCTGCCGGAACCCTGGCAGGCCTTGGCAGCCTAAGCCTTTTATCTTTCACACCCCCTAAAAAGCTTAAGCATATCACCATTTTGCACACCAATGACGTGCATAGCCACATAGAACCTTTTGCCCGGGCGCACGCACAATATCCCGGCATGGGTGGTGCTGCCCGCCGGTACACGCTCATCAAGCAAATAAGGCAGGAAAATCCCAATACGCTGTTATTCGATGCGGGAGATATCTTTCAGGGAACGCCTTATTTCAACTACTATGGCGGCGAACTCGAATTTAAGCTGATGAGCAAAATGGGCTATGATGCCGCCACCATTGGCAACCACGACTTTGACAATGGCATTGATGGTTTGCTGGCTCAACTGCCTCACGCCCGGTTCCCTTTTGTGAATACCAATTACAATTTTGAGAATACTGTACTGGAAGGGCAGATCAAACCCTACAGGATCTTTTTAAAAGACGGAATAAAGATTGGCGTGTTTGGCCTGGGCATTGAACTTAAAGGCCTGGTAGCAAAAAAGCATTATAAAGAAACAGAATATCTCGACCCGGTAGACACTGCCCAAACCATTGTGAAGCAGTTAAAGGAAGAGGAAAAATGCGAACTGGTAATTTGCCTTTCCCACCTGGGTTACGAATACCAGGGCGATAAAATAAGTGACCAGAAACTTGCCGCTGCCACTAAAAATATAGATTTGATCATTGGCGGGCATACACATACCTTTCTTCCAAAACCTTCGGTGGTACTCAATGCAATTGGAGAAAAAGTATTGATCAATCAGGTGGGCTGGGCCGGTGTTAACCTGGGAAGGATAGATTTTTACCTGGATGCTTCAGGAAAAAAGAACGGCGAGGGCGCAGCTATAGTTGTTTAGCTGAAGAACCTATTCCAGGAGGTTTCAGAAAAGAACCTGTCTAGAAAACTTGAGCCAAATGCCATTTTTGACACTTTACAGCCGGGCCTTCCGAAGTATGGAAGTCGGTATAAAGAGCTTTCAAAAATGCCATTTTTGGAAGGTTATGGTTGCAGCTCTTCCAGGGCCGATTTTGAGAGGGGTTTTGAAAGAAAATCATGCACATACGGAAACTGTTCCCGCTCTTCATTGAAATCTTCAGTAGAAGAAGATAAAATATTGATACTGAATTTTTCAGTGATTCCTTTGTCCAGCTTTTCCAGTTCTGCCAAAAATTCCCAGCCAGACATAACGGGCATGTTCACATCAACAAACAATACCCTTGGCACCTGCTCCTGAGCCTCCAGTTCTCGCTTTAGATGTGCTAGGGCCAGGTAAGGATCTGTAAAACTCATCACCACGGCACCGGGATCATAAGCCCTAACCGCATATTCACATATCAGGTTATTGGTGCGGTCATCATCAACTATTATATACTGCTTCGGCTTCTTCATCTTCTAGTTTCTTTATCCCGTTTTCCGGTTTAAATTCAATAGTAAATCGAGTTCCCCGGTTTTCTTCACTGCTCACCTCAATTTTTCCGCCCAAAAGCTCTACCTGGGTCTTCACCATAAAAAGCCCCATCCCTTTCCCCTCTACGTGGTGATGAAAACGTTTGTATAATCCAAAGATCTGATCCCCCTTTTTTGAAAGGTCAATTCCCAACCCGTTATCTTTAAAAGTGAGAATCACATTACCCGCTTTTTCTTCGGAAGTAATCTCAATTACGGGAGGAACATGGGGCCTGCGATATTTTATACTGTTAAAGATAAGGTTGTAAAAAATGCTGTGCAGATAGGTTTTTATGGAATTTACGGAAGGCACTTCAGAAAAATTGGTGATTATCTGAACATTTTCTTTCTGAATTACCTGACCAATCCCCGATTTTACATTTTCAACCAGCCCCTGTAACATGACAGGCTCCTTTTTTTCACTCATATCTACCTTCACCTGCAGGATGTTGTTCAGGTCTTTGATAATGACATCAAGCCGCTTGACGTTAGCAAGCAGCTCTTCCTGAAACCTGGTTTTAACTTCTACAGGATACTCTTCTTTGAGGAGTTCACCCAGCCCCATAATATTTGCTACAGGAGCCCGCAAGTTGTGGGAAATGATGTAAGAATACTGCTCCAGGCCTTTGTTCGCCGAAACAAGTTCTTCGGTATAGGCTTTCAGGTTTTTGTTGAGCTCGATGATCTTCAACTCCGATTCTTTTCTTTCGGTCACATCCCTAAAATATACTGAAAGTCCGCCCTTAGAAGGATATGCAGTCACATCGAACCATTTGTTCACCCTCTCAAAATATTCCTCAAAATCAACAATGATCTGCTCTTTTGAAGCCTTGTAATAGCAGGTATGGAATTTAGTACCAACGGCATCGGAAAAAACTTCCCAAAAGTTCTTTCCAAGAATGCGGTCTTTATGGCTTTCGAGTAATTTTTCGGCATGTTGGTTCCAGTAGGTCACCACCCAGTCATTATCAACGGTAAAGAACGCATCGCCAATACTTTCAAGAATGGTCTGCTTTTCTTCGGAAGCTTTTAAAGCCTTTAACTCCGAGTTTTTGATATGCGAAATGTCCTGCACGCTTCCGTTTATCCTAACACATTTGCCATCTACAAAGGTTGGGCGGCCAATCTTTCTCACCCAGCATTCATTTCCTTTTGCAGTGAGAATCTGCACCTCAAGATCGTAAGGCACATTATTTTCTACAGCGTTTTTAAGTGCCGTTTTCATTCGCTCCTGGTTTTCACCTTCCTTACAAAAGAGGATCCCTTTTTCATGATCGGGTTTAAAATCGGGCGCCACTTCATGGATCTCTTTGGTAACCGGAGACCAGTACACGGTGTCCTGAACAAAATCGAATTCAAAACTCCCTATGCGTGAAAGTTTGAAAGCTTCATCAAGCAGCTCCTCCAGTTTTTTCCTTTCAGTAACATCCTGTATCGCACCAACCATTCTAAGGGCTTTTCCAGTCTCATCCCTAAGAATAAAACCTTTTTCTACCACAAAAGAGTATTTCCCGTTGGCATTTTGAAACCTGTACTCGGCTTCCCAATGATTCTCAGTGCCTTTAATGGTACGGGACAGGCTCTCGTGCATCAACGATCTTTCTTCGGGATGTATGCAATTTACCCAGGAATCCAGTGACGGAGAAAATTCTTCGGGGGAATAACCAAACAAGACATAAAAGGCGTCTCCCCAAAAAAGCCGATCCCTTTGAATATCCCAGTCGTAAATAGCATCTGAAGTAGCTTTGGAAACCAGTTCGTAACGGGCATTGGTTTCCTTGAGAGAGCGCTCTGCCTCTACCCTGTCTGTAATATCAATTCCCACGCCCTGGAACTCCACCGGCTTTCCTTCGGCATCTGTAAGGCATATAAAATCCCACAAAGTAGGTTTTGCCTTTCCGTTCTTCTGCAATTTATCAACTTCTATCTGCTGAACCAGATTGGGGTGGTCTAGGCATTTTTTCAAAGTTCCGGTAAATTTTTCCCGGTCGTATTCCAGCACGCTTTCAGCAGCATTTTTACCTTCTAAAACTCCATCGGGGAAGATCCAGCTAAAATCACTGATAAATTTATCATTCACATAAGAATAGTTCCCTTTAAGATCTATCCTGGTGAGGTAGTTGGTCTGGGACTTGAGAATGGCACGCTGCCTGCTTTCACTCTGCTTTAACTTCAGCATAGCGTCTTTATAATCTGTCACGTCCTGTATGGAGCCTTCCAGCTTTACAGGTTCCCCCCTGCTATTTTTAACCAGTTTTCCTTTTTCATGCACCCATTTGATACTACCATCGGGCAGGATGATCCGGTGTTCAAAATCCATGTCCTTACTTCCGGAAAGGGCGGCACCGCGCTCCTGCAGAAAAGTCTCGAGATCATCGGGATGTATGGTTTGCAGGAAACCTTCAAAATCTAGGTTGTAATCCTCTTTTTTTCGCCCCCATATCCTGTAAACCTCATCACTCCAGAAAAAATCATTACCTGTCACCCCAATCTGCCAATATCCGAATTTCGCCAATTCTTCGGCCCAAAGAAGTTTCTTGCTCTTATCTTCAAGCTTTTGAATGATCCTCTCTTTCTCGGTGATATCAATAGCGGTTACAAGCCGGCAGTTCCTGCCTTTAAAGAGAATACTGTACCCGTGCACTTCAACAGTAATTAAAGAGCCATCTTTTTTCCTATGAATGAAATTACCTATATTAAGCAATCCCTTTTCATCCTTTATACGCTGCAAATTGGCAGTAAGAACCGGAATTTCTTCCTGAGGCCGGAGATCACTGAGATGGAAGTTTAAAAACTCTTCTTTTGTATACCCATAATAATTCACTGCGGCCCGGTTAACTGCCAGGATTTCGAGGGTGTCAAGATCAAATATCCAGTTTGGAAGCGGATTGAATTCAAACAAATGTTCATAATTTTTCTTTGACAGCAGTAACTCTTCCTCTGCTGTCTTTCTTCTCGAAATATCGCGGATGATGACTATAGCGGTTCTGGCATTCTCTGTTTCGTAGAATGATACTGCGGAAAATACATCTGCAGGAAAGCTGGAGCCGTCTTTTCTTTTCAGGATCATCTCCCCCACAAAACCCGCTTCAGAGCTTTTGGGCTCCAGAAGTCCTTTCGGAATTACAGTGTTATCATCTATAATTCCATTAAGGCCAAGCTCTGATAATTCTTGAGATGTTCTTTGAAACATCCTGCAGGCTGAAGGATTTGCTGCTAATATCCTGCCCCCGGGCACAGTAAAAAGGACTGCGTCTATACTATTCTCAAAAATTGACTGATAGGCCATTTTGGATTTATCTGCAGCGTTTTGATTCCGCAGCTTAATTTTTTCTATAATCAGAGGAAGTCTCTTTAGCCTGTCATTAAAAATGTATTCGTATGCCCCGGCTTCAAGAAGGCGCAGCGCTTTTTCTTCATTTTCAGGGCCTATAACTAGAATAAGGGGAATGTGCAGATTTTTAATAAGTTCTGGGTACACATCATCAAACTTCTCCTGGTATTCGGCAATGACAAATCTGGCGCTGCCCTCATTTAGGGAATGAACAGCCTTTAAAAGCTCTTCTTTTGCTGAAAACACCAGTATATTTCCCCTTCCTATCAGCCGGGCAACTTCTGCAGAAAAACTTTCTGAAGAAGAAAAAAGAACAATATTATTCACGGCCCTTTCAAACATATTCGATGAAATGATTTTTTATCGGCAACCTGCAATTCAAAACGAAAATATACTTTTTTTAAAAGTAGACTATCAGCGGCTCAAATTTTAACTTTAATCCTGCGCATTGATTTTCACCACCTTCAGCTCCTCATCACTTCCCGACAAACATTCGCCCATGAAATATTACCCGGTAAAAACAGACTTAATTTTAGTGAATTTTTTGGAATAATGAGGTGAGCAGGATCATAAAATATACATAGGTATTGCAGTAATTTTGCAGGCCAAAATAAACCAAACTTATTGACAATTAACTACATAAGTCCGGGTGTTTTATTTCTGATAGGGAAGCCCGAATTAAAGTAACCTCAAATTTGGGTTAAAATATGTTTTTGGAGCAGCTGCAACTGAATAAAAATTTAAATTTGCCCGCTCTTATTTAGTTGAAAATGACATTGTAATAAAAAAACTGCCATGATTAAAAGAATAATTCAAAAAAGCTATGACCACTTCGATTTCCAGGAGAGATCGATGATCACCATCTTTGTGATTCTTTCGGTAATATTAAGCGCCATACTTTCTTTCAGCGCCTAGCTATTCGATCATCTTGAGGAATTTCTTCTCATCAATGATTGGGATCTGAAGACTTTCAGCCTTTGCAAGTTTGCTGGGGCCCATATTTTCACCTGCGACCACATAACTGGTTTTGGATGAAATGGATCCTGAAACTTTTCCGCCATTGTCTTCAATGAGCTTCTTCAGGTCATTGCGTGACATTTCAAATACTCCAGAAACCACAAAGGTCTGGCCTTCCAGTTTATTGGTTTGTCCGGCAAGTTTCTCGGCAGAAATTTCTAACTGCAAACCGTAATCCTTCAGCCGTTCCACATTTTTTACGTTCTCTTCATCTGCAAAGAACTCCACCACACTCTCGGCAATTCTCTGACCTATTTCGTCAACTTTTTCCAGTTCCTGCTGATTGGCTTTTTTCAAAGCATCAATATTTTTAAACTCCTTCGCCAGTTTTTTGGCTACAGTTTCCCCTACATAGCGGATTCCCAAAGCGAAAAGCACCCTTTCAAAAGGAATTTGCTTTGACTTTTCTATGCCATTGATCAGGTTTTCAGCCGATTTCTCAGCCATACGTTCCAGTGGCAAGATCTGCTCTTTCTTCAATTCATAGAGATCGGCGTAGTTTCCAATGAGGCCTTCATTTACCAGAAGTGCCACCGTTTCCCCTCCCAGGCCTTCAATATCCATGGCTTTCCGGGAGATAAAATGCTGAATCCTGCCAATGATCTGTGGCGGACAACCATTGAAGTTAGGACAATAATGCTGTGCCTCGCCTTCATTTCTCACCAATGGTGTATCACACTCTGGGCAATTGGTGATATATTGAGTAGGATTGGAATCCGGATCTCTTTTAGTGAAATCTACTCCCACGATCTTCGGAATGATCTCTCCTCCTTTTTCCACATAAACCTCGTCCCCTTCCCGAACGTCGAGTTTTTCAATTTGATCGGCGTTGTGAAGAGAAGCTCTTTTTACCGTTGTACCTCCAAGTTGTACGGGTTCCAGGTTTGCCACCGGAGTTATCGCCCCCGTGCGGCCTACCTGGTAGCTGATCTTGTTCAATTTCGTGGAAACCTGCTCGGCCTTGAATTTATATGCCATGGCCCAACGCGGGGCTTTTGCGGTGTATCCCAGTTCTTCCTGCTGCTGCAGGCTGTTTACCTTCACCACCACGCCATCGGTCTCATAAGGCAAATCGTGCCGGTGCACATCCCAGTAATTTACAAACTCCATCACCTCTTTCAGGTTTTTGGCCAGTTTAGCTTCCGCAGGAATTTTAAAGCCCCATTCCCTCGCTTTTTGCAGGCCTTCGTACTGCGATTTTATGCCCGGAAGGTTCCCCGTTAAGCTGAACAATAGACAATCTAATGGCCGGCGGGCAACTTCGGCACTGTCCTGCAGCTTCAGGCTTCCCGAAGCTGTGTTCCGCGGGTTCGCATAAGGCTCTTCTCCTGCCTCCACGCGGGCAGCATTGAGCTGCGCAAAACCTTCGTACGGAAGCACAATTTCCCCCCGAATTTCAAACTTTTCGGGATAATTGCCTTTCAGTCTAAGAGGAACAGACCTTATGGTACGCACGTTCTTAGTGACATCATCGCCCTGAATCCCGTCGCCCCGGGTCACGGCCTGCTTAAATTCCCCTTTTTCATAGGTAAGGCTAATTGACACCCCGTCATACTTCAATTCACAGGTAAAATTCACCTCTCCATCCACCTGTTTCTCTATTCTTTTCTCCCAGTTTTCCAGGTCTTCCTTTGAATAAGAATTATCGAGAGAATACATCCTGTGCTCATGCACCACGGTCGCGAAATTCTTTGTCACAGCCCCACCAACTCTTAATGTTGGGGAGTTCTCATCATAAAATTCCGGATGTTTATGCTCCAGCTCCTGTAATTCTTTCAGTTTCTGGTCAAAATCATAGTCGGAAATTTCCGGCTTATCGAGTACGTAATACAGGTAGTTGTGGCGGTGAAGTTCTTCCCGCAGCTGTTGGATTTTTTCTTCAGGTTTCATAGAAGACTTAGTCTTTCGTGCTTAAATGAGGCTCCAAAAATGGCATTTTGGAGTGATATTTTTATTTCAAAAGGAGATGGATAGGCTTTGTCCCCAACGGGTATCCAGTCTTTTTGTTCTTTGTTTATGATAATGAAAAGCCCTTCGTCGTCACCGGTGGCACAAAAATGCTCGTAATCTCCGGTGAACTTTGTGAGGCCAAATTCAGAATTCAGAAAATTAAACTGCTCTTCCACATTTGAGGTGGCAAGGCCAATTTCACTGATGCCTTTGATGCTTGCTGAAGAAAATTCTTCGGAAGCAGATTCATACATATGTCGGCGGGAAATAAATTCGAGGATATTCGAATCTTCGTCATAAAAATAAACCGATCTCGCCTGCCAGGCCGGGAAATCGATGATCTCCTTGCCATCATCGGGCAGGGTTTTCACCCGCTCTTTTAGCCACTGAAGGGCTTTTCCCTCCTGGTACGCCGGAATATGAAAAGCTATATGATAAGGAGTTGCATTTTTGTCCTCTTCAAATTCGAGGATCGAAAAATCCGTTTTTACCATAAATTTTTCTTCTGAAAGCTTTTCCACCGGCAGCCCCAGCACTTCGCTATAAAAGCCAAACTGCGCCCTGACATTCGGAGTGTAAAGCTTCAGAAATTCGATTCTCATGATTTTATTCCTCTTAGCATGCGGTCTACCCCGAAAATATCCTTTTTTAAGCTCGTTGCGAAATTTTTTTCAGCTAAAAGTGTTTCCGTTTCTTTCCCCAGGTACTGGTTGATCTCAAAATAGAGTTTTCCGCCCTGTTCCAGGTTATCGGCTGCCAGCTCTGTGATTTTCCGGTAGAAGATCAACGGATCGTGGTCTTTTACGTAAAGTGCTGTTTCAGGTTCGTGCTCCAGTACATTGCGCTGCATCTCTTTTTTTTCGAGCTCCCGCACATAAGGCGGATTGGATACAATCACATCAAACTTTGCAGGCAGCCCTTCAGCCGCAAGAATATCTTTTTGAATGAAGTTCACTGCTACTTCATTTAAATCGGCATTGCGTTTTGCTGTTTCAAGCGCTTTTTTAGAAATATCTATGGCTGTGATTTCGGCTTTGGGTAAATGTTTTGCGAGGGAAATTGCAATACAGCCGCTGCCGGTGCCAATATCTAAAATCTTTATTCCTTCGGAAGCCTCAAGGTCGTCGAGCATCCATTGCACCAGCTCCTCGGTCTCCGGCCTCGGAATTAACACATTTGAATTCACCTGAAAATTTAATCCGAAGAATTCTGTTGTCCCGGTAATATACTGAAGGGGTTCGTGCTGCCGAAGCCTTTGTAATGCAGCCCTCAGCTTCCCCTCGGCTTCTTCCGGAAGTTCCCGCTGCAGATCGAGTGCAAGATCCAACCTGGTTAACCCGGTAAACTCCTGAAGCAGGATATTAAAGAAAGAACCAATTTCCTCCTTAGGATACTCGCCTTCCAGGGTGTCAAAAAAGGTATTTTTAAAGGCTGTTATTTTCATTCTTTTTTAACTGGTCTGTTTTCTCGCAAAGAGCGCAATGATTTTACAAAAAAGTATTTCCCGCAGATTTCGCAGAACTCCTGGTTTGTGGTTTTTGGTTTGTCGTTTGTGGTGCTTGGTGCTTGGTATTTGAAATTTATACTTGGAATTGGTGCTTAAAATATTGGAATTTTAGATCAAAGATCCTTTATCAACCACACCGTACAGTTGTAATGTCCCGTGTCACCCAAGGGTTTTTCCAAAGACTCAAATCCGGACCTCATATAAAGCTTCTGTGCCTGTTTCATATAAGGCAGGGTTTCAATATAGCATTTTTGGAACCCTTGCTTTTTGGCAAATTCCAGGCAGGTAGTCATCATTTGAGTGCCCACACCTTTTCCCCTTACTTCGGGCAGGAAATACATTTTCTGAAGCTCACAAACAGCTCCTTCAAAATTGGCTAAAGGTGCAATTCCAGCACCTCCTATGATCCTGCCTTTATCTTCAACAACAAAATATGCCTTTTTTGGCGCATTGTATTCGGCATGCATATCATCAAGGGCGGCATCTTCATAAGCTGTCCCCACTTTTGGAACGCCCATTTCCACCAGCACGCTCCTTATTAACTCTTTAACCTGCTCATTGTCTTCGGGTTTAATTTCCCGTATTACATAACTGCTCATTCTCTCTATTAAATGCTATTTTTGTGACGGTGAAGATACATGAAAAATACATAAACCGCTGTATTCAGCTGGCGCAAAACGGGCTGGGAAGGACCTATCCCAACCCTGTGGTGGGCAGTGTTATTGTTCATAATGAGGTGATTATTGGCGAAGGCTGGCACCAAAAAGCCGGGGAACCCCACGCCGAAGTAAATGCCGTGAATTCGGTAAAGGATAAAAGCCTGCTACCAAAATCCACCATATATGTGAGCCTGGAGCCCTGCAGCCACTACGGAAAAACCCCTCCCTGCAGCAACCTGATCATTGACATCGGAATCAAAAAAGTTGTTATTGGTACTGTAGATCCATTTTCGGAAGTTGCCGGCAAGGGAATTAAGAAGCTCATGGATGCCGGTTGCCAGGTAAGAGTGGGCGTTCTGGAACAGGAATGCCGCGAACTCAACAAACGCTTTTTTACTTTTCACACCAAAAAACGCCCTTATATTATTCTGAAATGGGCCCGGAGCGGCGACGGATTTTTAGCGCCCTTATCTGCCAAAAATGCCGAAAGAAAGCCGGTTTGGATCACCGGAAAATATTCAAAACAGCTGGTTCACAAATGGCGCGCCGAAGAACAGGCGATCATGGTGGGCACGAACACTGCCGTAGCCGATAACCCTCAACTCAACACCAGGCTGTGGCAGGGAAATGACCCGGTTAGGCTTGTGCTGGACAAAACTCTGAGAATTCCGGCAGATTCTCATCTTTTTGACGGATCGGTGAAGACCATTGTTCTCACTGAAAAAGCTTCGGAAGAAAGGAGCTCCAAAAATGTCATTTTTGAGAGCCTTGATTTTGAAGGAGACCTGGCGCAACAGCTTTGTGAAGTGCTTTTCCGTCATGAAATTCAGTCGGTGATCATTGAAGGCGGCCGGCAGACCCTGCAAACCTTTATTGATGCAGGTTTGTGGGATGAAGCCCGGATTTTCACCGGAAAACCTCATTTTAGAGCAGGAATTAAAGCTCCCGAAGTTACCGGCAGGCTTGTTTCTGAAACCAAAGTGGACCAGGACCACTTAAAAGTTATTTTCAATGATTAAAACCATCATCTTTGATTTTGGAGATGTGTTTCTCAACCTCGATAAACCGGCCACTGCACGGGAATTAAAGAAGTTCGAAATATCCCATTTTTCAGGGGAAATGCTGCAGCAAAATATGGCCTATGAAAAAGGATTGATTTCTTCGGAAGCATTTATTTCAGGGTATTGCAAATCTTTTCCGAAGTTGACTTCAGAAGCATTTGTGAATTCGTGGAATTCCATTTTAATCGATTTTCCGGCGCACCGGCTGGAATTTCTTCAGCAGTTAAAAAAAGAAGGGAAATACAAACTCATCTTGCTGAGCAATACCAACCACATTCATATTGACTGGGTAAAGCAGAATATCCCCTTTTTTGAGGAGTTTAAAAATTGTTTTGATGCATTTTACCTTTCGCAGGAGATCAACCTTCGCAAACCCGATCCTGAAATTTACAGCTTTGTACTGCATCAACACGATTTAAATCCGGAGGAAACGCTTTTTATTGATGACACCCGGGAAAATACCGACGCGGCTGCAAAACTGGGCATTCACACCTGGAATATTGATCCCGTTACCGAAGATGTGACCCAACTTTTCACCATTAAAAGCGAATTGTTTTGATCTACCTACTGTTAAGTGTACTTTCTTCAAGTGTGATCTTTGTGATCTTCAAACTTTTTGAGCGCTTTAAGATCAATACGCTACAGGCCATTATTTTCAACTATTTTTTCGCGTTTTCGGCGGGAATGTTCGTTGATGCGCAACCACTAGATCCGCTAAAAGTGGTTTCTGAAGCCTGGTTTTTAGGCACTTTTATTCTTGGGTTTATGTTTATTTCGGTTTTCTACCTCGCAGCCCTTACCACCCAAAAAAGCGGATTATCGGTAGTCTCTGTCGCCACAAAAATGTCGGTGGCCATTCCTGTACTTTTCGGGATCATTCTATATAATGAAAGTACGGGCTGGATAAAAATTTTCGGAATTATTCTCGCCCTTTTGGCTGTTTACCTGACTTCCATCAAGAAGAAAGAAGGCATAAAGATCAAAAAGAGGAACCTGATCTTTCCGCTCCTGGTTTTCTTTGGCAGCGGAATTATTGATACCACACTTAAATTTTTGGAAACTTCATATGTAGCCGAAGCCGATGTTGCCCTGTTCTCATCAACTATTTTTGCCATTGCCGGAACTATAGGAGTTTTCATCCTGCTCTTTCAGAAATTGAGGGGGAATTTAAACTTCAGCTTCAAAAATGTCATTGGCGGCGTGGCTTTGGGAATCCCTAACTTTGGTTCGATCTATTTCCTGGTGCTCGCCCTGCGCACTGAGGGCATGGAAAGTTCTACAATTTTTCCAATAAACAATGTGGCCATTGTAATGATCTCTACCTTCCTCGGAATTCTTTTGTTCAGGGAAAGGATGTTACCAAAGAACTGGATTGGGATATTACTGGCGGTAGCGAGTATTATTTTAATCGCAACTTCTGAAGAATGGATGTAAAAGACACTTATAAAACCATTTCGAAACCTTCGGCAGAAGTTCTTTTTAAGGACAAGAACAGTAAATTCTTTGGCTATGCCTTCCCTGTAACTTCCGAAGAAGAAGTAAAGGAACTGCTTGAAGAGCTTAAAAAGAAGCACCACTCTGCGCGGCACTGGTGCTATGCCTGGCAATTGGGCAAAAGTGATTTTCACTACCGGGCCAATGATGACGGCGAACCTTCAAACTCGGCCGGAATGCCTATTTACGGGCAAATCCAATCGTTTGAAGTTACAAACATTCTCATTGTGGTGGTGCGCTATTTTGGAGGAATAAAACTGGGGGTTGGTGGTTTGATCAACGCCTACAAAACTGCGGCCCAAATGGCGCTGGAGGAATCTAACATCGTTACCCGCACCATCGACCTTAAATTTGAGATCTCTTTTGATTATCCAGAGATGAACAAAGTGATGCGGGTGATCAAGGAAAATAACTTAAATGTAGTTGATCAAATACTAGAATTGGATTGTAAAATTATTATTACAGTTAGAAAAAGTGAAGCCGAAAGGATCTACGAAAAATTTGATGCTACATATAAGGTAGGCATTAAAGAGCTGGATGTTTAAAACCCTAGCTTTTCAAGAATGGGCTGCGGACACCTGATGGGTTTGTTCTTTTCCATATCCATAAATATTAAGGTGGTTTCAGCTTCGGTTAATAATTCATCGTTTTGATTGAATATCTCGTATTCAAATTCTATCCGAACTCCCGGTTTCTTTTTCAGGCGTGTAATGATCTTAAGATCATCATCGAATTTCGCCGATTTTTTAAATTTCAGGTTCAATTCATAAACAGGCAGCATCACTCCTCCTTCTTCCATTTTACGATATGAGATCCCCAGAGCAGCAAGCCAGTCAATACGTGCAATTTCAAGATATTGTGCATAGTTGCCGTGGTACACGACCCCCATTTGGTCTGTCTCTGCATATCGAACTTTAACATAGGTGAAGTGGCTTTTCATGATTTTTTTAATGAATTATTTGATTCGGTTTTGTACTTTCACAGTGAACGAAGTATGCTAAAATTTT
>Ga0098069_100507_pt1 | contig 15906 bp, 17 predicted proteins | sample 27_taG_FD_92584 | JGI IMG/M metagenome (GOLD analysis project Ga0098069, IMG submission 92584) | Marine viral communities from Cariaco Basin, Caribbean Sea - 27_WHOI_OMZ | ecosystem: Environmental > Aquatic > Marine > Oceanic | place: Caribbean Sea: Cariaco Basin | collected 2014-11-09 | reverse complement strand
GAGGTGAACAATACATTGATCTATTTCCCTGATCAAGCTATTTATTTTAAGCTTGGTTTCTTTTTTATAATCATTACTGCCCAGCAAGGCGTTGGCAGCTTTAAGAGTTTTTACCCTGTTTTCAGAAGACTCCAGATTTTCCTGCAACTTCTGCTTTTCAGATCTTAAAGAAATTAGTTCCTCCTGAAGGCTTTGTTGCTTCTGCTCCAGTTTTTTATAATTCTGAAGCAATTTCTCAATCCTACCTTCAAGAATATCAACTATTTCTGTTAAATCACTCATTAAAGCTAAACCTGCTGCTTACCCTCACAAAGTTAATATACCTGCCGAAATATCCCAATATTTTGAAGTCTATTTTAAGCGGGACTTTAAAATAATTTTAACTTCCTCAAAAATAAGGGTTTACTTTTATGCCCGGGTTTGGTATCTTTAACCCGCTATTAAAAAGTAAAAATTCCCTTCATGAAAAGCATATTTGCCCCTCTCCTACTCTTAACCGGTATTATAGTATCGGCGCAGGTTTCCAACGTGCCAACAGATTATTTTGACGATCCGCTTCAGGTACCTCTGGCCCTCGCGGGCACCTTTGGAGAACTTCGGTCCAACCATTTTCACAGTGGCCTCGATATCAAGACCCAGCAAAGGGAAGGGCTGCCTGTTTATGCTTCTGCAGAAGGTTATGTAAGTCGGATTAATGTCTCTCATTACGGCTACGGAAAAGCACTTTACATTCAGCACCCCAACGGCTATACTACGGTTTACGCACACCTGAAGAATTTTTCTCCCAAAATAGAGGCATATATCAAGCAGCTTCAGTATAAAAATGAAAGCTACGAAGTGGAAGTGTACCCTGCTTCTTCAGAAATACCCATTGAAAGAGGGGAATTAGTAGCCAACAGCGGGAACACCGGTGGCAGCGGCGGCCCCCACCTGCATTTTGAAATAAGGGATGGCGAGCAGCGGCCAATGAACCCGCTTATGTTCGGGATTGAACTCGAAGACTCCCGCGCCCCAATCGTTTCGGGGGTTTACGTGTACCCGGCAGGAGAGGATGCACATGTAAATGGTTCTGCCGCCCGACAAAAACTTAGGCTTATCCCCCAGCAGGACGGTTCTTTTAGAGCTGAAAAAATTGATGCCTGCGGCCAAATAGGTTTCGGGATAACCGCTGTAGATCAGCTCAATGCAGCCGCCAACCACAACGGGGTGTATAAGATTGAGAGCAGCGCTAACGGTGAAAAGCTGTTACAGCTGAACTTTGAACGGTTCTCGTTTGCAGAAACCCGCCACCTCAACCAGTTGATCGACTACGGGTATTACGCAACAAACAACAGCCGCATTCAGAAGCTTTTTGTAGAACCTTCAAATCCGTTGAGCCTTTACAGTCACCTTAACAATGAAGGATACCTCAATGTGCAGGACAGCCTGTCGTATAATTACACTATTAAAGTAAGCGATTTCTCGGGAAATGAGCGAATAGTTCACATTCCCATTGAAGGTAAACATCGCAACGACATCAAAGAAGACCCTTCCAAAATTACCGACTTCTTTGTTGCTGCAAGTGAAGGAGCCCAGTTTGAAGCCAAGGGCATAGATGTTTACATTCCTGAGAACAGCCTGTATAATGATGTGTATCTTGATGTTAGCTTTGAAGATGAAAAAGTAACGCTCCACGAAGATGTAATCCCCATTCATACAAACATCAGCATAGGCTTTGATGTTAGTAAATACAAACCCGAAGACCGGGAACAGATGTTTATTGCCCGGCTCAACAAATGGGGAAATCCTCAATATTCGGGCACCACGAAAGACGGCGACAGGTTCACCACCAAAACCCGCACTTTTGGCACCTATACTCTGGGCAGGGACGTGAAAGCTCCTGCCGTAACACCTGTCAACTTCAGGGACGGACAGTGGATATCAAACAACAAAGACCTGAAAATTAAGATCTCAGATGATCTTTCGGGTATTAAAAGCTACCGGGCAACAGTAAATGGAAAGTTTATTCTGATGGAATATGAATACAAAAGGAATTTACTTACTCACGATTTTGCCGACGGGGTGGTTACTGATACCGAAAATCATTTGAAACTGGAAGTGGTTGATAACGTAGGAAATACCACAGTTTTCGAAAGCACGTTCTTTAGAAAGTAGTTTTTCAGCTGAAGTATTTTTCCGGCTTTTCCTGCATTGGCGGCCTTTCACGGAAATTTAAAGCTAACGGTTAGACCTGTTGGTTCCAAAAATGTCATTTTTTATCCTCTTTTAATTTCTGAAAAAGAACTTTTTCAATACAAGAGCTGAATGGAAAAATCAGGTGCAAATTAGTTTCTCCGGCTTAAACAGGATCTTCAGCATAAAATGCTATTTACAGAAATAACCAGGGAATGTTTGTTCCAGCTGAAAAATGAGTTGCAAATGCCATTTCTGAAGGAAAAAAGCTGAAAAATTCAGGCACTTGCTGATCATTTCAGGACTATAGGCAAATGTTTCTTAAAACCCGAAAACTCAAGACTAAAAACTGCTTTATCTATTTTTCCATGAATTCCTTCAGCACATTTACCACGTATTCTACCTCTTCGATGGTATTATACCTGGAAAATGAGAACCGCAAAGAGGGCTTTTTAAGGTCTTCAGCAGGCAAAAAGGCGTTTAGCACGTGGCTGCCCTGGTCACTTCCGCTTTGGCAGGCACTGCCTTTAGAGCAGGCAATCCCGTGAAGGTCCAGCTGGAACAAGAGCATTAATGCCTTTTCCTGAGACATGGGCAAACATACGTTGATAAGCGTGTAGGTACTATGGTCAAGATCGTCACACTCCCCATTGAATTTTACCCCGGGAATCTCTTTTTTTAAGAGGTCTGTAAAATGCCTTTTTAGAGAGGTAATGTATTCGCGCTCTTCCTGCAGGTTTTTATAAGCCAGTTTTAATGCTTCTTCGAGCCCCACAATGTTGTGTACGGCTTCGGTCCCGGCGCGGAAACCCCGCTCCTGCTCGCCTCCAAAAATGAGTGGCTGCAAACCGCTGTTCTTCCTGATATAAGCAAACCCAACCCCTTTTGGGCCGTGGAATTTATGGGCACTCACAGCCGTAAAATCTACTTTAACTTCGGAAAGGTCCAGCTCATAATGCCCAATAGATTGTACGGTATCGGAATGAAACAACGCGTTGTGGGCATTACAAAGCGCGCCAACTTTGGCGATATCAAGTAAATTCCCAACTTCATTGTTCACATGCATCAGGCTTACCAGCGTCTTTTCATCTGAAGATTTCAGGATTTCTTCCAGGTGCTTCAGGTCTACTCTTCCGCAGTCATCAAGATTTACGTAAATAATTTCAGTCCCAAAAACATCATGAAGTTTATCAAGCGTATGAAGCACGGCGTGGTGTTCGATCTTTGAAGTAATAATGCGCTTCACGCCCAGGTCCCGAACAGCCGAATTGAGAATAAGGTTATCGGCTTCTGTTCCGCCCGAGGTAAAAATGATCTCTGAGGCTGCCACGTTGAGGATCTTCGCCACTGTTTTGCGAGCCTGTTCTATAAGGGTTTTTGCACTGCGGCCAAAGGTGTGAGTTGAGGAAGGATTTCCATAAACATCGCGCATTACCTGGGCCATTCGCTCTACCACTTCTTCGCGAATTTGCGTAGTTGCGGCATTATCAAAGTAGACTTTTTTCATGGTCCACAAAAATAACAGATTTAAAATAATTTAAGCTTGTCTCGGTTAAATTATATATTACTTTTAATTTTGCCCAAAACCCGTCTTTATATGAAAAAGGTCTTAAGTTTAATTTTCACAGCCGCCTTGCTTACCGCATGCAACGACGGGGATATCATTGTGACCGATTTTAATTTTGAAGACCCCGACCTTAGCTGGTGTGGAGATAACCAGTCACAGGTATTGTATAAAATCAACAATACCGATGTAAACGAGGCAATTGCGTTTCGTTTTAACCTCGATACTGAAACCGAGCAGGTTTTTCTTCCGGAAGAAGGCCGTCTTAGCATTACTTTGAATGGCAACACCAATGAAATTGTGTATCGCGTTTTTGACGGGGAAGTAAGCGGCAGTTATTTCTGCAACGAAATTCCGCCCGTATCCCCAAAAGTGGTACGGGAATTTAAAAGTACCACGGGTGGAGAGGTGATCATCACTTCTACTATTGCCAATGCGACCGATCATGACGGTGACGGAATACCTTCGGCCAGTGAAGGAATGGATTCCAATTTAGACACCGACGAAGACGGAATTCCCGATTACCTCGATATTGACGATGATGGGGATAACATCCTTACCCGAATAGAAAGACAGGTAGAAGCTGAAAATTCAGTAAATTCCTATCCAGATTCCGACAATGACGGAGTACCCGACTATCTGGATGCCGATGATGATAACGACGGAGTACCCACCAGGAATGAAGACTGGAACCTTAACCTGAATCCCGCCGATGACCAGGATGAAGATGGCTTGCCTTACTATTTGAACCCTGATATCATAGATGCTTTTGAAGTTGAAGATTACGGGGAAAATACTATTTCAAGAAGCTATAGATACCTCTTTACCGTAAACAACCTTACCCTGGTTAACCAGGGAGGAGACGGGGAACAAATTCGCCTTGAGAATTATGAATTGGGCGTAATCACCTCACCTACCAAAACTATCACAATTCAGCCTACAAACGGCGAAGATGATGAGAACGGCGAAGAGGAAGGAGAAGATTAGTAATTCTGAAAAATATAAACTTCGGTAGCTCCCAGGCCGTATTTCTGGTAATCGGCATCATAGAATTTGATGTTCTCGTACCTGTGAAAAAGCGTTTCAAGCTCAGCCCTTAACACGCCCTCTCCTACTCCATGAATAAACACAATTTTTTGGATGCGTTTACTTATCGCAAATTCAAGTTGCCGCCGGGCAGTATCCATTTGAATGTTGAGGATTTCATAATTTGAGAGTCCGCCGGTCTTAGGCACGAGTTTGCCAATATGAAGATCAACCTCCATGGGTGGCTGATTGCGTTCTTTTGGCTTCAGCCTTACAGATTTCCTCTTTTTCGCGGCTTCCTTTTCTTTAATTACTTCGGAAAAATTTTCAACTTCAGTAGGAAGCATATCGGGCAATGCAGCTTCAATTTTAACCAGGTCCTGTGCACTGAAAGACATTAAAAAACCTTCCGAAGTTTCTATCTGCACCTCAGATCCTGAAACTGAAAGCACCTTTCCTTCCATATCTTCATCAAGAACCGCTACTTTATCCCCGGCTTTTAACATCACTACAGCTAATTTTGATTTTCAGTATCTTCATCTTTTTTATGGTCATCTTTGGTCTCAACCCAAAAATTGGTCGCCCGGTAAAGCCCGAACATCAACATCACCAAACCAACGATCATTACATAAACATTTCTCTCTTCCCCCGAAATTTCAAAAATGAGTAGCATGCCACCAATTATTATGACTGCAGAATTGATAAACTGAGATGAAGGCTTGTTCATAATTATTTGTTTGCCAGTTGATTAATATCAAAAAAGAGTAGTACCTTGAATCGTCAAAGCTACAAATTTCGGGAAAATGAGAAGATTTCTACTGGTTACGGCATTTTTATTTGCTCTTCAACCAATTTTTGGCCAGTTGAACATCGCTCCTTCCGGCAACGGGCACCACAGAACTTATGTGTATGTAGAAAAATCTTTTCTGTTTGTAGGAAATGACGTTAGGCTGATGAAAAACCCTTCCGCAGTAAATGAAGCTTCACTGTACCTGCGCGATAAGGCCGAATTATTGCAGGGGCAACAACAAAACAAGCCAAACTCCGGCACCGGAAGCATCTCAGTTTTTGCAGAAGGCAGCACCAATGCCTACGACTATAATTACTGGAGTTCTCCTGTAATAGCTCCCGAAAATGGCTTTTTTGGCATCTCTCTTTTACAGGTTCCCGTTTCAAGCATTGTAAGCCGGCAAACACAGCTCACCACTGCGCTTAACGGCACTGCAAACCCGCTCACCATCTCTACCCGCTGGATCTACACCTACCAGGGCAACGGGTACTCGAGCTGGAAATTTGTTGGCGGCAACACGGTCATCCCGCCAGGTTACGGTTTTACCATGAAAGGTACAGAAGGAAAAGATCCTGTGCTTATTAATGGAAGGGCTAATAACCCGGGGAACTCACAGCGATATGACTTTAGGGGCAAACCCATTTCGGGCACCATAGATATTCCGGTGACGCCAGATGCTTTTGTACTTGTAGGTAACCCATACCCGTCAACCTTTGACCTGAGCCTATTCCTGCTCGAAAATTCCGGCAGCGGCACTCTTAACACCAACTGCTACGGAAATGTTCTGCGGAAAAATGTTACTACAGGTGTGGCTTATTTTTGGGATTCTAAAGAAAACGGCAGTTCTCATAACCTGGAAGATTATATGGGCGGCTACGGAGTTTTTAGTCCGGTTGACCCCTGTACCGACGGTATTTATGAACCTCCGGTTTTCAAAACCGTCAAAAATGTTGAAGACGGCAGCACAGGAAAACAGGCTTACAAAAAATTACTCCCTGTGGGCCAGGGTTTTATGCTGAAAGGCGCCCAGGCAGGCAATATTACATTTAAAAATTCCCACAGAAAGCCTTTGATTAAAGCCTTGGTGCCCCACAGCCCGGCACCTGAAGCAGTTATGAAAGATCACAAACATACTTCTGAAAAGAGCAGCCTTTCACGGGTACAGCTTAAGGTTTCTGTAAATGAGCTTTACGAAAGAAGCCTGAGCCTGGCCTTTTGGGCCGGGGCAACGCCAGAAATTGACGCAGGTATGGATGCCCAGGCTTTTGAACTGGCACCTACAGATGTAGGCTGGCTGCAGGGCGATGAATGTTATGTTATTGATGTACGGCCATTTGATATTTCTGAAGAAATCCCGCTGTTTATAAAAGTTGAAGCAGGACATCAAAAAATGACATTTTCACAGGGAATTTTTGAAAATGCAGCAGTTAATGAACTTTATATTCGCGATACCCTCACAAATGAATATTTTTCTATTAAAAAAGAACCCTTAACTTTAGAGCTGCAACCGGGACTTTATCACGGGCGTTATAAAGTTGCTTTTGCAGAAAAAATAGCTCAGGAAGACCTGCCGCAGGTGATATTTGATGACGAAGAGGTGCATGTAAAATTCAGCATCCATCAGAATAACCGGCTGGGAGCACTTAAAATCATTGGCAACGATCTTTTCCCGGTAAAGGCGGTTGAAATTTTTGACCTGCAGGGGAAGAGAATGTGGTATCGCAGCAACTTTGACAATAGAAGGTCGGTTGAGATCACCACCCGCCCCTGGGTAAACGGCGTGTACATCGTAAAGGTGATGGATATGGCTAATCGCAGAACAACAAAAAAGATATCGGTCTATAACAATTAATGGATATGGAAGAATTCATGCTCCCCTGTTTAAACAAGCAGTTTTTTGGCATTGACTGTATGGGTTGCGGGGCACAACGTGCGCTGGTGCTCGTTTTTCAGGGAGAATTTACTGCAGCCTTTAAAATGTTCCCTGCCATTTATCCTATCCTGCTGCTCTTACTTTTTCTCTTCATCAATTTATTCTTCAAGTTTAAGGGAGACTGGTACATCAAAGCCGGGCTAATTATCTTCAGTGCAGCTGTGATTATAGGAGCTTACCTTTATAAAATGAGTTTTTTGATCAACTAACCAATATAAATTATGGAAAAACAAACCTTACCAAATTCAACTTTAATCCTCGTTTTTGGAATCCTGTCAATTCTTAGCTGCTGTTGCCATGGAATTCTTGGGCTCATCTTCGGAATTGTTGCCCTGGTACTGGCAAAGACCGCCCGGCAAACTTACCTGGCCGAACCCGCTCTTTACGACGGCTATAACAACGTAAAAACCGGCAGGATACTGGCCATAATCGGAATTATCCTATCAGCCATATACCTGGTAATCAATATTGTCCTAATCGCTATCTATGGCTGGGACGGGATGGAAGAAATGTCAAGGGAATGGATGAGAGTCTATGAAAATTAATGGGCAGTAGGCAGTGTTGAGCAGGCAGAAAATTTTTGCTGCTCATTTGCTGAACCTGCCTGGTCGAGAAGATTCGAAACCAAAGACCTGAACGATAGATTCAAAAAAAAAGCTGCGAAAAATGGCATTTTTCGCAGCTTTTTTTTCCTGGTTTTTCTACCAACTATTTCTCGAACTCCTGTAGCGTTTTTGTGATAATATCCACACAATCCAGCAATTGTTCTTCATTCATTACCAGCGGTGGGGCAAATCTAATAATGTTGCCATGGGTGGGTTTTGCCAGCAGTCCGTTTTCCTTCAGTTTCATGCAAATATCCCAGGCTGTGGAGCTATCTTCAGAATCATTGATCACTATGGCGTTAAGCAGGCCTTTACCTCTCACCAGGGTCACAATATTTGAATTCCTGATGTAATCGTTCATTTTTCTTCTGAAAAGATTTCCGAGTTTTTCGGCATTTTCAGCGAGATTTTCATCTTTGATCACTTCAAGCGCGGCCATTGCCACGGCACAGGCCACAGGATTTCCGCCAAAAGTGGAACCATGTTGCCCGGGTTTGATCACGTTCATCACATCATCATTGGCCAGCACGGCTGAAACCGGATAAACCCCGCCAGAAATGGCTTTTCCAAGGATCAATACATCAGGCTTAACATTTTCATGCTCTACGGCCAGAAGTTTCCCGGTACGGGCAATTCCCGTCTGTACTTCATCAGCAATAAAAAGCACGTTGTGCTCCTCGCACAGTGCTTTGGCGCGGGCCAGGAAACCTTCAGAAGGTACGTAGACCCCTGCTTCTCCCTGGATGGGTTCTACAAGGAATCCGGCAATATTGTTGTTATCTTTAAGCGCTTTTTCAAGAGCTTCAGTATTATTGTAAGGAATTTTTACAAATCCGGGGGTGTAGGGGCCAAAATTCTTGCGCGCGCCCTCGTCATTAGAAAAAGAAATGATCGTGGTAGTCCTTCCGTGGAAATTATTTTCACAAACAATGATCTGGGCTTCGGCCTCCTCTACTCCTTTTTTCTCGTAGGCCCACTTACGGGCAATCTTAATGGCAGTTTCAACCGCTTCGGCCCCTGTGTTCATAGGAAGAAGCTTATCAAAACCAAAGTATTCGCTCGCGTACTTTTCATACCTCCCTAAAATGTCATTATGGAAGGCCCTTGAAGTAAGGCTAAGTTTTTGGGCCTGCTCTGTCATAGCGCCCACAATACGCGGATGGCAGTGCCCCTGGTTTACTGCGGAATAAGCCGAAAGAAAATCGTAATATTTTTTGCCTTCAACATCCCATACGTGAACTCCTTCGCCTTTTTCAAGCACAACGGGCAGCGGGTGGTAATTATGCGCCCCGTATTTGTCTTCAAGCTGAATGGCCTCCTGGGAAGAAATTTTTTCTGAAATCTTCATTTTCATTTTTGTTTTCAATTACTAAATAAGCAATTCCTGCTTTCCGGAAATACCAGCAAAAAAGGGTATTTTGAGGAGAGAAATCATCCTGAATTCAGAAGTCGCAAATTACTAAATGTTTCCTGATTTTTTAAAGCCCGCGCCCAATAATTCTTGGCATTTATCCTATTTTTGCCCCATGGCGAGAAAGAACAGAAACAAGGAATTTAAAAACCTCGAGGTCATTGATGTCGGGGCAAAAGGTAAAAGTATAGCCAAAGCCCCCGATGGCAAAGTAATCTTTATTGGAAATGCAGTGCCCGGTGATGTGGTAGATGTGCAGACCACCAAAAAGAAACGCGCTTTTTACGAGGGTACGGCAACCAAAATACACGAATTCTCAGACAAACGGGTAGAGCCGCCCTGCATACATTTTAGCGTGTGCGGAGGCTGCAAATGGCAGTTTATGGGTTATGAACACCAGTTGTTCTACAAGCAAAAAGAAGTGACCAATAATCTTACCCGCCTTGGAAAAATTGAGTTGCCCGAAGTAACTCCCATTCTGGGAAGTAAGGAAATCTATTTTTACCGCAATAAAATGGAATTCTCTTTTAGTGACAGCCGCTGGCTAACACAGGAAGAAATTCAAGGCGGCAAAGACATTGAAGACAGGAATGCGCTTGGTTTTCATATTCCGGGCATGTGGGATAAGATCCTTGATATTAAGGAATGCCACCTGCAGCAGGCACCCAGTAATGGCATTCGCAACGCAATCAAGCAATTTGCCATTCAGAATAACATTTTTTTTTTCAATACCAGAGACCAAAAAGGCATGCTGCGCACCTTGATGATTAGAACTTCTTCTACGGGTGAGATCATGGTGCTGCTTCAGTTTTTTGAAGACAATAAAGCCCAGCGGGAATTACTTCTTAATTTTGTTGCTGAAGAATTTCCGGAGATCACCAGCCTTCAGTATGTGATTAATTCAAAAGGCAACGACACTATTTACGATCAGGAAGTAGTTTGCTATAAAGGCCAGGACCACATTTTTGAAGATATGGAAGGCCTGAAGTTCAAGATCAATGCCAAGTCTTTTTACCAGACAAATTCGGCCCAGGCTTACGAACTTTACAAGATCACCCGCGACTTTGCCGGTTTAACGGGAGATGAAGTTGTTTACGACCTGTACACCGGCACCGGCACCATAGCCCAGTTTGTCGCTGCCAAAGCCAAAAAGGTCATAGGGGTTGAAGCCGTGCCCGAAGCCATTGAAGACGCCAAACAAAATGCCAGAAATAACAATATCACAAATACCGAATTTTACGTTGGAGACATGAAAAAGGTGTTTACCAGCGAGTTTGTTAAAACCCACGGCAAACCAGATGTGCTCATCACCGATCCTCCTCGCGATGGCATGCACAAAGATGTGGTTGCGCAAATAATTGGTATCTTGCCACAAAGAATCGTGTATGTGAGTTGTAATTCGGCAACCCAGGCAAGAGATCTCGCCCTGCTCGACGAACATTACAAAGTAACAAGAACACAGGCAGTAGACATGTTTCCGCAGACATTTCATGTAGAAAATGTAGTTTGTTTAGAAAGAAGACAATGAACAGGTTCCAAAAATGGCTTTTTTTAGCCGGTTTTATTTTCATCAGCTTTGGGTGCCAAAGAGACGATATTTGTCCTGAAGGAACTGAAACCACTTCCTTACTGGTCATTGAATTCTACGATCCTTTAGACCCCACGCGTTTAAAGGCGGTATCAAACCTCACGGTGAGGGCCAGTGGCATGGAAGAAGTGTTGGTGGAATCCTCTACTGTAAACACAGTGAGCATTCCGCTTAGAACCAATGAGAATTTTACTGAATATATTTTCACTGTAAATTCGGGCAGCGACGAGGAAAATTCAGATACAGTTACTTTTACTTATTCTCCAGATCCCGAATACCTGAATCGTGCGTGCGGCTACAAAGTAAATTTCAACAGCCTTGATGTGGCAATTCACGACGATGAAGATAACTGGATACTTTCAGAAACAATTATACAAGAAAGCGTTGAAAATGAAACAGAAGCTCATATTTATTTTACTCATTAGTTTTTGGTTTCATTCATCAGCAGTCTTTGCCCAGCAAACGGCAACAGATACGGTTGATGTGCGTGAAAAATACGGGCTGCGCGTGGGAATTGACCTCTCCAAGCCAATAAAAATGTTTATTGAAGAAGATTACCAGGGCCTGGAGGTCAAAGCCGATTACAGGTTGTACGATAATTTTTACCTGGCCGGGGAAATTGGAAATGAACAACACGTGATCTCACAGCCAAACGTGACAGCTTCGGCAAAAGGGAGCTATATTAAACTGGGTGGCGATTACAATTTTTACCAGAACTGGACCGGCATGCAAAATATTATATATATAGGGTTGCGCTACGGTTTTGCTTCCTTTTCTACCGAACTGGAGGAGTATTCTATATACAACCGAAACCCATATTTTGAACCCGATATTAGAGCTGAAAGCCGTGAATTAAATAACCTCACCGCCGGCTGGCTGGAGCTGCAGCTGGGAACAAAAGTTGAAGTTTTAAATAATCTTTACCTGGGGGTGCACGTGGAGCTTAAAAAGAAGGTCAACGAGACCAAACCGGGGAATTTTGACAATCTCTACATCCCCGGGTTTAACAGAACCTACGACGGAAGCAGCCTGGGTGTGGGCTACGGCTACTCCATTTCTTACTTGATCCCTCTCTACAGGAAGTAAATTAATTGTCCTGTTTTTTTGCCTTTTTGGAACCTTCGTAGATTTCATATTTCAATAACTTAGACTCGAGGGCACCGTTGAACAATTTGATCTTTCGGGAAGGCCTTAAGCCTACATGCTTAATGGCTTCGAGGTTTGAAGTAATGAACCAGGCGTGAGTTCCAGGGTAGCTTTGCTTCAGGGTGTCGCCAATTGCCTTGTAAAATTCGGGCATATCTATACTGAGGCGTTCCCCGTAAGGCGGATTAAACACCATGTGCAAATGCCTTTCGGTTTCTTTTTCAGTCTTAAAAAAATCTTCGTGCCTCACTGAAATAAATTCAGAAAGATTGGCATTCTCAATATTATCTTTGGCTTTATGAACCGCTGAAGGTGCTTTGTCGTAGCCTTTAATTGTAAAATGGAAATCGCGTACCTTCTTCAAAACCGATTCCTGAATTTTTTCAAAAAGGGCTTCATCCCAATCTTTCCACTTTTCAAACCCGAATTCTTTTCGGTTTAAATTTGGAGGAATATTACAGGCGATCATTGCTGCTTCAATGAGAATGGTACCACTCCCGCACATTGGGTCTATAAAGTCGCACTGGCCGTCCCAACCTGAATGCAACAACATACCTGCCGCCAAAACTTCATTGATAGGTGCAATATTGGTAGACGATTTATAGCCGCGTTTGTGCAAGGATTGCCCCGAACTATCAAGCGAAACTGTACAATTATTTTTTTCGATATGAATATTGATCCGCAGGGAAGGATAATCCAGGTCAATGCCCGGGCGTTCCCCGATCCTATCCCTAAATCGGTCTACAATTGCATCTTTCGATTTAAGAGCCACATATTTGGAATGACTAAATTTTTCGGAATGCACGGTAGCATCAATAGCGAGGGTCTGGTTAGCATCGAGATATTTCTCCCAGGCTAGTTTATTGACTTCCCGGTAGAGATCATCTTCAGAAAAAACCCTGAAAGTGGCAATAGGTTTTAGCACCTTGATCGCGGTGCGCAGGGAAAGATTAGCTTTATACATAAAACCTTTATCTCCGTAGAACGAAACAGACCTCACGCCTTCCCGTACATCTATAGCTCCCAGGTTTCTCAATTCTTTGGCCAGTAATGGTTCAAAGCCAAAAAGAGTTTTGGCCACCATTTGATAATTATTTCCCATTTGTTATTTTCTGTGAGAGGCAAAAATACACTAATTTTGCAGGATATGGAATTAGCAGCAAATAGATGGTTTTCTTCGTGGTTTGATACTCCATACTATCATATTTTATACAGGAACCGGGGCGATGAAGAGGCACAGCAGTTTATGCAAAACCTCGTGAACTTTTTGAAACTTCCAAAAGGTGCGAGCATCCTTGATTTGGCCTGTGGCAAAGGAAGACATTCCGTTTACCTCAATAAACTGGGGTTTGATGTTACCGGGGTAGACCTTTCTGCTAATAGTATTGCGTATGCCAAACAGTTTGAGAACGAGAATCTGCATTTTCATACCCATTGCATGTGCAAACCTCTGAAAGAACAGTATGACGCTGTATTTAACCTTTTCACCAGTCTGGGGTATTTTGAGGATGAAAAAGAGAACCGGGAGAGTTTTATATCTATCAAAAAAGAGATCAAAGCAGACGGCTGGGGAGTTATTGATTTTATGAACGTGGTTAAAGTGATCAATAATCTGGTGCCTTCCGAAGTAAAAACCGTACAGGGAATTACGTTCCATATTTCCCGAAGAGTTGAAAATGGGTTTATTATTAAGGATATTGAGTTTGAAGATGAAGGGGAAGATTATGCCTACACCGAAAAAGTAAAGGCTTTTACTTTGGAAAACTTCCTTTCTTACTTCGAGACCGCCGGGATCAAACTGGCTCATACCTTTGGGGATTATAACCTGCAGCCATACGATCAAATAAATTCTGACCGACTAATACTTGTCTTTAGATAATGCTGTACATGCTGCCTTTACTAGCGGTGGTAATAGGATATGTTATCTCGCTCTTTTTAAAACCCTCCTCTTCTACCGGTTTTCAGTTACTGCTCTCGTTTAGCGGTGCATTTCTGCTATCGGTAACAGTATTTGAAATGCTGCCAGAAGTGTACGAGTCTGGGTTTGATAAGGTGGGGCTATTCATCATGGCAGGACTACTCTTGCAAATTTTCCTGGAATTTCTCTCTAAAGGTGTTGAGCACGGACATATGCACCACGGCGAAAACTCGGTTAAGTTCCCCTATTTACTGCTTTTGAGCTTATCACTTCACGCCCTGCTCGAGGGGTTTCCGTTGAACCAGAGCAGCGATCTTTTACATGGCGTTGTGATTCACAAAATTCCAGTTGCAGCAATACTGGCGGCCTTTCTATTCCATTCAAAAATAGCAAAATTTAAGGCTTTTCTTTTTCTGGCGATTTTCGGCCTGATGACACCGCTGGGTAGCTGGATTCACGCAAATTTTATGCTTTCTGAAGAATATTCGGCATACATCAATGCGGTGGTGATTGGTATTTTTCTACATGTTTCTACAACAATACTGTTTGAAGCCTCTAAAAACCACAGTTTCAACGCTACAAAACTTGCCGTGGTAATTTCGGGAATATTATTAGCATATTTTCTATAGATCATGTACAGCCGTGCTGAAAGCAAAAAGATTCGCCAGGAATTCTGGACCTGCTTCGGAAAAAGTTATCCCCGAAAGTGGCTTTTGTACAACACCAAAATTAAAGATCTTTCCTTAAAATTCACTTTTACGCGAAAATTTGCTGAAGTCTCTATAGACCTTGATGCGCCTGATGAGATCATGAGACAATATTATTTTGAAAAGCTGCAAAGCCTCAAAACTATTTTAAAAGATGAGTTTTTACCTGAAGTAGTTTTTGCTGAAGAATATGAACTCGAAAACAGTAAAATCATTTCCCGCGTATACGTAAGCAAATACGGAGTAAATATTCACAAAAAAGAAGACTGGCCACAGGTGATGGCCTGGCTAGCCCAAAATATGGATGCCCTGGAAAGGTTTTTCCTGGAGTACCGGGACTTTATCGAACAGTAATATTCTTCAACTTTATTTGCTCTACAAAGCCGCATCCAACTGGACAAAGAAGGAATCTAAACGCGCAGAAATTCTCTTCAAAGAGTACCCTGATATTCATAAAGCTTATTCTCTCGTGAATAACCTGGAAACATTTTTAACCAGACTAAAGACAAAGGTGTCGCTTTGACAAAGCTAGCGCATTGGTATAGAGAAGTGGAAGAATGTAGATTTAAAGCCTTAAATACTCTCGCCAACAGTATCAAACAAAATTCAGTCGATCTTAAATTACTTCCATAACAGAAGTACAAATGCCTCTGCAGAATCATTCAATGCAAAAATCAAAGCTTTTAAAAGCCAATTTAGAAGAATAAAAAATATCGAATTCTTCCTGTTCAGATTAACCACAATTTTTGCCTAATTCCCAAGTTTTGATCATGATCCGTGTTGGCCGCAGGCCGGTGTGGTGCATGCTTCCGGGAAGTTATTGGTAACCCGGCACGTATTACAAATCCGCGCCATCGGGGAGTGGTGTGGGATAGTTTTAGGGTATAAAAAAACCCTTCATCAAATAAATGATGAAGGGTTTAAAAGAAAGGCGGCGACATACTCTCCCACAAGATAGCAGTACCATCTGCGCTAACGGGCTTAACTTCTCTGTTCGGAATGGGAAGAGGTGAGCCCCGTTGCTATAACCACCTTAAATCGTTAGT
>Ga0098069_100505_pt1 | contig 16109 bp, 19 predicted proteins | sample 27_taG_FD_92584 | JGI IMG/M metagenome (GOLD analysis project Ga0098069, IMG submission 92584) | Marine viral communities from Cariaco Basin, Caribbean Sea - 27_WHOI_OMZ | ecosystem: Environmental > Aquatic > Marine > Oceanic | place: Caribbean Sea: Cariaco Basin | collected 2014-11-09 | reverse complement strand
TGGTGTTAGGGGTAACAACATGATACCGGCGGGAAAGCCCCCGATCTCGTTGATAGCACTGAAATTTTCAACGCTATTCAGGCAGTTACAGCACCACCTGTGGAAAAGTGGGGAGACGCTAGCGATGAGGAAAACGGGTGCCAGGCCTGGTGCCTGGATCACCCTGCGAGGTTCATCGCCGGGCGACAGCCGCTCCGAGCGCACGGGCAGCATATCGGCTTCGCTGAAGGTCTTGTCTGCGGACGGCGGCACAGAGATCCGCGGCGGGTCCGGTTGACCCTGGCGTGGTGGCAGGTCCAGCGCCTGGTAATAAGGCAAGGCCGACCTGCCTCCATGGTCCTCGACCACCACGAGAGGCGGTTGGCCTGCCAGGGCTGGCAGACCACCGGCACATAACAGGGCGCAAAGAATCGGCCTCGCGGCAACGGCAGTGAAGGTATGCTTCATGGGGTATTCCTCCTGGTGGAAGCGTCAGCACGGGAAGGACCGACCACGCGCGCCAGGTGCTGGCTGACGCTGCGCCGGTAGCGCGCGGCGGGAGCGCCGCCAGCCGGGCGGTGATAGCGGCCGATCGCGAGCAACCAGTCTTCGCCCGGCGTATGTTGTTCACGCAGGATTTCGGCCGCGATCGCGAGGTTGCGATATGGATCGAGCAGGTCACAGGGGTGGCTGTAGCGATGCTTCTGATAACCCAGGTTGATCTGAGCCAGTCCCGCGTCGATGCGGGTTGGCGGCACTTCGCGCAACGCTTTGTTCAGCCCGTTGCATGCCTCGGCGTGGCTACCGAAACGGCGGGCGGTTCCAGCGACGTTCAGGGTCCAGGGCCATGGGACCAGTCGGCCACCACGCCGCAAGCCGCTCTCCTGCAGCGCAACGGCATAGAGCACCGGGGACGGAATTTCCGCACGCTGCGCCGCGACCTGGTAGGCAGGAGGCGGTATCTCCTGTGCCCTGGAGAGCGCGGTTCCGGCGATCGAGGCGGCCAGAACTGCAAGCAGGCGTGCATAGCGGTTCATTGCCTTTGCCATTCGCCGCCGATCTGCCGCACGACGGCTGGCAGATCCCCTTGCAGGCCCAGCGACAACCAGCGGCCTGCATCATGGTTGAGGGTGATGGAGCCGCTACGAACACGGGCGGGGTCAATCCGGGCGCGCTTGGCCCAATCGCGGATGCGGGCATCATCCTGGCGGCTGCCGACCATGTAGAGGTCGAATTCAGCCCCGGAGGTCTGCAATTGCTGGACAAGCTGGCCGCATGAGGCACAACCGTCCTTGATGAATACGGCCAACCGGTTCGCATCGCCCGGCACACCGGTTGCGCTGAAAGTCTGGTTGGCCCCCGGCAGATTGACGCGCTGCATGCCCGGATGCAGGCGTTGCCAGGCAGCGTCATAAGCACGCTGGTAAGCCAGTGTTTTCTCGACACGCCGCGCTTCGACCTGAACCTGCAGTTCGGCGTAGCGCCGGCGCTCTTCATCTGAACGCGCCTCGATGCCGAGCGCGGTAAGCGGATCGAGATTGGGGGAAAAAATGCCCAGCGGACCACGCATCACCTCCCGGTAACGTGTCCATTCCTCCAGGCGCAGCCCCCAGTCGCGAGCATTTTTCTCCTCGCTGTTGCTCGCAGTTGTCGCCTGTTCCTGATCAGGTACAGCAGGTGACGTGGACGTGCGGGTGTTCTGTGCTGATACGGGGGAGATGACGCCAACGGCAAGGTTGGTAGCCAGGGCAAGCGAAATGATCATGCGGTTCATCTGGCCCTCCTATGGCGCTACCACGCGAAGAACCTGACCGTTGTTCTGGAACACGGCGGTGCGGTCTTCGATGGTTTCCAGCCGCCAGCCAGCCTCGGATTCACCGGGCCGCAAAACGCCGGTCAGTGGCGAGGAAGCTCCCCTCGCGGGCTGAATCGACAAAAAGCGTTCACCGCCCCGCATTTCGAGACCAACGACCTTGAATGGAGGCACCGCCGCCTTGCGCCTGGAGGCCTGGTTTTTCTGCGCGCGGGTTGGGGCGGGTGCGACCTGAGCGGCTTTCGCCAGGCGGGCTTCCAGTTGCTCGATGCGGCTATGCAACGGGGCAAGGCTCTCGGCCGTCAGCCGTTCGCCGAGGGCCTGCTCGATCCTGGAAGCCCATTGCTCGATGGCCTGACGCTCGATCTCGAATTGCGTGGTCGTCAACATGTCGGGCTGCTGACGCTGCGCTTCGAGCTGCTGACTCAGTTCTGCCAGCCGGGCCTCCAGGGCTGCGACTTGTGTGCTCTGTGCGCTGCCGCCTGCCTCGGTGGCAAGGTTGGACAACGCCACGTGATTCACCACCACTCCCGTGCTGATCAGCAAGACCCAGGTGATGGTGGCCACGCGCAGCAGCGGTACCCGCGACCGACGGGGAGAGCCGGGGATGGTGGTCATGGCCGCACCTCCGTTGTGAGCGGACGTCTTTCGACATGATCGGCAGCCTTCAAGGCTGACTGCGGGGGGGATTGGGTCTGACTTGATGACGGCTGCTGAGCGCGGTTGAAGCAAATTCGGCGAGCGCCATCATCGACTTTCAGATCCCACGCAGGACCTGCTAACGTCAGCAGGGCATCGCGAAGCAGCATCGGCCCCAGCCGATAGTGGGATGCTGGCAGCGGCAATGAGTTGAGTGCGGTGATGTCGCCCACCGGGCAAAGTTGGTAGCCGGAACGCAGCAAGACGTGATGCAGTGCATCGCCCACTGTCGCGCTGCGCGTGTCGGGAATGGAGACATCGACAACCTGCAGCAACAGGTCTTGCTGTGCCGATGCCGGCGCCAGTTCGACCAGCGTGTAACGGCCATAGCGAACGACGGGCACGAATTCCGGATTCGGCTTCGTCGGTGCGATCGCCGGCTTTGCGATCGGGGCGGCCTTGGGCGGAGGCGTTGTCGTCGCGCAGCCGCTCATCAGTACGGCGGCGATCAGCAGGCCGCCGCCCGCCAGACGGCGATGAAAGTGGCTGAGTGGTTGCATGTGTCGGTTCTCTGGGACGTTGAACCGACACCATCGCTGTTGATGGCGGGAGCATCAGCAAACAAAGGGATTTGCTGGCTCTCCCTATTTAAGTCATCTGCGATGTCGCTGCGCAGCCTGGGCCTGAGTCACACCACCATGCGCTGGGTGTCCAGGCCGCCGCCGCGATCGGTGTCAAAGAAGCCGCCGGCCTCCAGCACCTTGGTGCCGACCACGCCGTCGCGGTGGAAGGTCAGCGACTGCAACCCGGAGGCCATTTTCCTGGCTCCCTTGGTAGCGCGTCGCCAGACAGTCGTGGTACCAGAACGTCATGCCCAAGCCGCCAAGAAACGCTAAAGGGGCGGTTCCAGTCCGGGTCAACCCGATTCTTAGCGGCAGAGTGTCCGGATCCGCCGGGGCAGGCACTACAGCGATGCGCGTATCCCGCGTCCATGCAACAAGAGGGCTCCCGATATCGCAAAACTGAAGACATTAGGTTGGAGATGTTCCATTTTTAGCCACTGATCGGCGTGTGATTTGGAGCAGGAGCATTTAAGGACTAGCCGACTGGTCTAATTTGGAATATACTGCATCGCATGACCAATACTACGAACGACGTTCGCCAACACATCCTGACTACCGCGCAAAGCATCATTGGCGGTAAGGGCTTCAGTGCCGTTGGCCTGAATGAAATCCTCCATGCCTCGAGCGTGCCCAAGGGCTCGTTCTATCATTACTTCGGGTCGAAGGAGGCGTTTGGTGAGGCCTTGCTGGAAAACTATTTCACCGATTACCTGGCTGCGCTTGATGCCGTGCTGGCTCGGTCCGACGTGTCGGCCGGGGAGCGCTTGATGGCCTATTTCGAGCACTGGCTGGAGACCCAGGCAACCTGCGATCCGAAAGGCAAGTGCCTGGCGGTCAAGCTGGCCGCCGAGGTCAGCGACCTTTCCGAAGCGATGCGTTCCGTCCTCGATTATGGTACTGCACGCATCATTGCGCGCCTGACCCGTGCCATCGAGGCTGGCGTAGCAGACGGCTCCCTTGCCTCGCAGCCGGATGCCAGCGCCATGGCGACCACGCTGTACCAATTGTGGCTAGGGGCGAGCTTGCGCGCCAAGATTACGCGCGACCGCGTACCTCTTGAGTCCGCATTGACCGCTACGCGTGGGTTGCTGGGGCTGCCTGCTGCGGTCGGCACCTGAAACACCAGTTTTTTTGTCCGGGAGCTATACGACCGGTCTAATCAAGCAATGTATCTGTTTTGTTTGGCCGCCTTTACCTCACATCCTCAAGGAGCTCACTCATGACTGAGATCACCCAGACCCGCATCGTGCTTGCCTCGCGCCCTGTGGGCGAGCCGAAGCCGGAAGACTTCCGGCTGGAGCAGGGGCCGCTGCCTCAATCCGCCGCGGGTCAATTGCTGTTGGAGACGCTCTATCTCTCGCTCGACCCGTACATGCGCGGGCGGATGAGCGATGCACCGTCCTACGCGCCGCCGTGGGAACTGGGCGCGGTGCCGAGCGGCGGCGCGGTGAGCCGGGTGGCGGTCTCGCATCACCCCGATTTTCAACCCGGCGATCTGGTGCTCGGCGATACCGGCTGGCAGAGCCACACGTTGTCCGACGGGCATGGCCTGAGCCTGCTCGACCGCAGCCTGGCGCAGCCCTCGCTGGCGCTGAGCGTGCTGGGCATGCCGGGGTTCACCGCCTACCACGGCCTGCTGAACATCGGCCGGCCGCAAGCGGGCGAGACCGTGGTCGTCGCCTCGGCCACCGGCGCGGTCGGCTCGGTGGTCGGGCAGCTTGCCAGGCTCAAGGGTGCGCGCGCCATCGGCATCGCCGGCGGGGAGGAGAAATGCCGCTACGCGGTGGAAGCGCTGGGCTTTGACGTCTGCCTCGACCACCGTGCGCCTGACTTCGCCGAGCAACTGGCGGCCGCCACGCCGCAGGGCATCGACGTCTACTACGAGAACGTCGGTGGTGCAGTGCTCGACGCCGTGCTGCCGCGACTCAACGTCGGCGCCCGCGTGCCGGTGTGCGGGCTGATCGCGCATTACAACGACACCGGCCTGCCGCCCAGCCCGGACCGTATGCCGCAGCTGCTGGGCCTGGTGCTGCGCAAGCGCCTGCTGCTCCAGGGCTTCATCATCAGCGATCACTACGCCGACGGCTTCACAGCCTTCCAGTGCGACATGGGCGGCTGGGTCGCCGCGGGCAAGGTCAAGCTCCGCGAGGACTTCGTCGAGGGGTTGGAGCGCGCGCCGCAGGCGCTGATCGACCTGCTGGCCGGTAAGCACTTCGGCAAGGTCGTGGTGCGCGTGGCCGGCGCCTGAATCTTTCCATCTTCATCATTCCAAGGAGAACTTCCACATGGCAAACATTCTCGTCGTCCTCACCTCTCACGACCAGCTCGGCGACACCGGCAGGAAGACCGGTTTCTGGCTGGAGGAACTGGCCGCACCCTACTACGCCTTCCACGATGCCGGCGCGACCCTGACACTGGCCTCGCCCAGGGGCGGCCAGCCGCCTCTCGACCCCAAGAGCGACGAACCCGACGCCCAGACTGAGGCCACCCGCCGCTTCCAGTCCGACGCCGACGCGATGAAGGCGCTGGCCAACACCCGCAAGCTGTCCGAAGTCGCCATCGGCGAATTCGATGCGGTGTTCTACCCCGGCGGCCACGGCCCGCTCTGGGATCTGGCCGAAGACCCCGCCTCGATCGGCCTGATCGAGGCGGCGGTCAGGGCCGGCAAGCCGGTCGGTGCGGTCTGCCACGCGCCGGGCGTGCTGCGCCACGCCGAGGGCGTCGACGGCAAGCCGCTGGTCGCCGGCAAGCGGGTGACCGGCTTCAGCAACAGCGAGGAGGAAGCGGTCGGCCTGACCGAGGTGGTGCCGTTCCTGGTCGAAGACGTGCTCAAGGCCAATGGCGGCCACTACAGCCAGGGCGCCGACTGGGCCTCGCATGTGCAGACCGACGGCCTGCTGGTCACCGGCCAGAACCCGGCCTCGTCCGCCGACGCCGCCAAGGCCCTGCTTTCCCTTCTGTGAGGAGTCTGAACATGTCCGCTTATGTGGTTTTCCTGCGAGAACGCACCCTCGACGCCGGCGAACTTGACACCTACGCCAAGGAAGCTCCAGCCGCGCGCGAAGGGCACGACCTGACGCCGTTGGCGTTCTATGACGATTTCGAAGTGCTGGAAGGCCCGACGATCGAGGGCGGCGTGATCCTGCGCTTTCCCGATATGCAGGCCGCGCGCGCCTGGTATCACAGCCCCGCCTACCAGGCGGCACGAGCGCACCGGTTCAAGGGCGCGGAATACCGCGTGGTCCTGCTCGACGGTATCGATGCGCCGCCTGCGGCCTGAGTCGACGCTCCCACACACGCACAGGAATCTGGCATGACATCCCAACAAATTGATCCCGCCACTGCGTGGCAGGCCCGCTACGGGGAGGTTGCCACCCGACCGTTGCCGCCCGTTCCCGCCGTCCTGGCGGCGCTGCTGGCGCACCGCTCGGTGCGCGCCTACACCGATCAGCCGGTCGACGACGAGGCGCTTGAACTCGCCATCGCCGCCGCGCAATCGGCCTCCAGTTCGTCCAACCTGCAGCCATGGAGCGTGATCGCCGTGCGCGACCCCGCGCGGCGGGCGCGGCTGGCCGAGCTGGCAGGCGGCCAGCGGCACGTGGCCGAGGCCCCGCTGTTCCTGGCCTGGGTCGCCGACTGGTCGCGGCTGCGCCGGCTCGGTGCCGCGCAAGGCGTGGCGACCGACGGTATCGACTACCTGGAGAGCTACACCGTCGGTGTGGTCGACACCGCGCTGGCCGCGCAGAACGCCGTGGTCGCCTTCGAGGCCCAGGGGCTGGGCATCGTCTATATCGGCGGCATGCGCAACCAGCCGGAGGCGGCCGCCGCCGAACTGGGCCTGCCGCAGGACAGCTTCGTGGTGTTCGGCATGTGCGTGGGCCATCCCGATCAGGCCCGCCCGGCCGAGATCAAGCCGCGCCTGGCGCAGGCGGCGGTGCTGCACCGCGAGCACTACGACGCCGCGGGCGAGGCGGTCGCGGTGGGGCATTACGACCCGCTGATGCGCCGCTTCCAGCAGGACCAGCAACGCGACGACCGGCCCTGGTCGCAGACGTCATTGCAGCGCGTCGGCAGTGCCGAAGCGTTGATGGGCCGCCACCGCCTGCGCGAGGCCCTGAACGCGCTCGGCTTCGCCCTGCGCTGAAACCCACCGCGTCCGGCTCGTGTCGAGCCGAACGCAACTTGTTCGTTCACTGCTGCAAGGAGTCATAGCTATGGCCTACGCCACCACCAACCCCTACACCGGCGAAGTCGTCAAGACCTTCCCCGACGCTACCGACGCCGAAGTCTCCCAGGCCATCGGCGCCGCCCATGAAGCCTTCCTGGCCTGGCGCGAGCGCTCGTTCGAAGAGCGCGGTGCGATCCTGCAGCGCGCCGCCGACCTGCTGCGCGAGAATGCCGAGGCGCATGCGGGGCTGCTGACCCTGGAGATGGGCAAGATCACCGCCGAAGCGCTGGCCGAGGTCGAGCTGTCCGCGCGCATCTTTGAGTACTACGTGAAGCACGCCGAAGCCCTGCTGGCACCGGAGAAATTGCCGGTGGCCGATCCGGCCGAAGGCGACGCGCTGCTGGTGCACGAGCCGCTGGGCGTGATCCTGGCGATCGAGCCGTGGAATTTCCCCTACTACCAGATCGCCCGCATCCTGGCTCCGCAGCTGGCCGCTGGCAATACCTTGTTGCTCAAGCACGCCGCCAACGTGCCGCAGAGCGCGGACGCCTTCGAGAAACTGATGCTCGACGCGGGCTTGCCGCAAGGCGCCTTCAAGAACCTCTACGCCACGCGCCAGCAGATCGAGACCATCATCAACGATCCGCGCGTGCACGGCGTGGCCTTGACCGGCTCGGAGGGTGCCGGCGCAGTGGTCGCCGCCCAGGCCGGCAAGGCGCTGAAGAAGTCGACGCTGGAACTGGGGGGCGCCGACGCCTTCGTGGTACTGGCCGACGCCGAACTGGACAAGACCGTGAAGTGGGCGGTGTTCGGTCGCCACTGGAATGCCGGCCAGGTCTGCGTGTCCTCCAAGCGCATCATCCTGGTCGAGGCCATCTACGACGAGTTCCTGCGCCGCTACACCGAGGGCGTGGCCGCGCTCAAGGCGGGCGACCCCTTCGATGCGGCAACCACCCTGGCGCCATTGTCCTCGCAGAAAGCCGCCGACGACATCAAGGAGCAGATTCGTCAAGCTGTCGCCCACGGCGCTACCGCCACTGAGGTCGGACCCAAGGTGCCGACCCAAGGCGCCTTCGTGCAGCCGACCATCCTCACCGGCGTGACCCCGGACAACCCAGCCTACTACTGGGAGTTCTTCGGGCCGGTGTCGCTGATCTACCGCGCCGCCGATGAGGAAGAGGCGATCGCCATCGCCAACGACTCGCCGTTCGGCCTGGGTGGCTCGGTGTTCACCGCCGACGCCAAACATGGCGCGGAAGTCGCCAAGCGCATCTCCACCGGCATGGTGTTCGTCAACCACCCGACCATGGCCAAGGCCGACCTGCCGTTCGGCGGAGTGCGCCGCTCCGGCTACGGCCGCGAGCTGCTAGGCCTGGGCCTGAAGGAGTTCGTCAACCACAAGCTGATCGACGTGGTCGATATCGACGCGCCGTTCTGATGCGGGCCGGCCGGCGGCCAGTCGCTCCCGCTCTCATCGCGGGAACGATTGGCGGCGCCCAACCCCGTTCTGCTCACAACATGAAGGAAAACATCTTGAGCAACCGAAGCCTTTTCCGGCCCTTGCAACTCGGCAGCTACACACTGAAGAATCGTATCGTGCTGCCGCCGTTGACCCGGCAACGCAGCACCCAGCCCGGCAATGCCGCCAATGAGCTGATGGCCACTTATTACCAGCAGCGCGCCGGTGCCGGCCTGCTGATCAGCGAGGGCACCCAGATCGAGCCGCGCGGCGAGGGCTATGCCTGGACCCCGGGCATCTACAGCCCGGCCCAGGTCGAGGGCTGGCGCAAGGTCACCGAGGCCGTACACGCCGAAGGCGGGATCATCTTCGCCCAGCTCTGGCACGTCGGTCGCGTCTCCCACAGCGCGCTGCAGCCGGGGGGCGCGGCCCCCGTCGCTCCCTCTGCGATCCCGGCCGACCGGGTCAGCGTGTTCATAGAGACTGCCCCCGGCGCCGGTACCCTGGTGCCGCCGTCAGTGCCGCGCGCCCTGAGCACCGCCGAAGTCAAGGAGCTGGTGCAGCTCTATGCCCAGGCTGCCCGCAACGCGCTGGACGCCGGCTTCGACGGCGTGGAGATCCACGCCGCCAATGGCTACCTAGTTAACCAGTTCATCTCCGCCCGTACCAACCAGCGCGACGACGAGTATGGTGGCTCGCTGGACAACCGCCTGCGTTTTCTGCGCGAGGTGGTCCAGGCGGTGGCCGGCGTGGTCGGCCCGCAGCGCCTGGGCGTGCGCTTCTCGCCGCTGTTCACCACGACCGATGAGGATCGCGTCTACCTGGGCCTGGTCGAGGACGATCCGCACGCGACCTACATCGCTGCCGCCAGGGTGCTGGAGGAGGCGGGAATCGGCTATGTCTCGATCGCCGAGGCCGACTGGGACAACGCCCCGGAACTGCCCGAGGACTTTCGTCGCGACCTGCGCCAGACGTTCAGCGGACGCATCATCGTCGCCGGTCGCTACACCGCCGAGCGCGGCGAGCGCCTGCTTGAGGCGGGGCTGGCCGATCTGATCGCCTTTGGTCGCCCGTTCATCGCCAACCCTGATCTGCCGGCGCGCATCGCGCACGGCTGGCCGCTCAATGCGCTGAACCCCGCCACCATGTATGGCGGCGGTACGGCAGGCTACACGGATTATCCGGTCCACGCCGGCTAGCCGGCGCGCGTCGCATCACCCACCGGGCAGCCATGGCCGCCCTCACCACAGAGGACATCGCGATGGAATACAAGACGCTGGGGAACACCGGCTTGCTGGTCTCTTCGCTGTGCCTGGGCACGATGACTTTCGGCGACGGCCAGGGCATCTTCCGGCACATCGGCAGCGCCGGCCAGGACGAGGCCGACGCGATAGTCAAGGCTGCCGTCGACGGCGGGATCAACTTCTTCGACACCGCCGATGCCTATTCGGCCGGCAGCAGCGAGCAGGTGCTTGGCCAGTCGCTGCGCAACCTCGGCATCGCCCGCAAGGATGTGGTGCTGGCGACCAAGGGCTATACCCGCACCGGCCCCGGGCGCAACGATGTGGGCGCTTCGCGCGGCCACATCCTCGATGCGGTGGAGGCCAGCCTGCGGCGCCTGCAGACCGATCACATCGACCTTTACCAGATCCATGCCAACGATCCGGTCACGCCTATCGAGGAAACCCTGCGCGCGCTCGATGACCTGGTGCGCCAGGGCAAGGTCCGCTACGTCGGCGTCTCCAACTGGCAGGCGTGGAAGATCGCCCGCGCGCTGGGCGTCTCCGAAGCGCGCAACCTGGCCCGCTTCGATACCCTGCAGGCGTACTACTCGATTGCCGGGCGCGACATCGAACGCGAACTCGTACCGCTGCTGCAGGCCGAGAAGATCGGGCTGCTGGTGTGGAGTCCACTGGCCGGCGGGCTGCTCTCGGGCAAGTTCGACCGCGAGCACCAGAAGCCGGAAGGCGCGCGTCGCTCGGAGTTCGACTTCCCGTTCGTCGACAAGGAACGGGCCTGGAACGTCGTCGAGGCGATGAAACCGATAGCTGCGGCGCACGGCTGCAGTGTCGCCCGCGTCGCGCTGGCCTGGCTGCTGTCGCGGCCGGTGGTGACCTCGGTGATCGTCGGCGCCCGGCGCCTGGAGCAGTTGCACGACAATCTTGCCGCCGTCGAACTGGCGCTGAGCGAGGTGGAGCTGACCGCGCTTGATGCGGCCAGCGCCTTGCTGCGCGAGTACCCCGGCTGGGTGCTGGAAGTGCAGAACGCGGATCGGCTCGGCCCCGTGGACCGCTGGTCCGGCCTTTCTTCCTGAAATTCGTCGCGGACCACTCCGGTCCGCTCTTTTCCGATCCCTTGACCCTTAGGAGTTGACATCATGAAGATTCTCTACAAGACCCGCGCCACCGCCGTCGGCGGCCGTTCCGGACGCACCACGCTGGACGATGGCAGCCTTGCGCTGGACATGTCCCCGCCCGGTTCCGGCAAGGCTGGCGCCAACCCCGAACAGCTTTTCGCCATGGGCTACGCCGCCTGCTTCGACAACGCGTTGCCGGTGGCGGCCAAGCAATTGAAGCTGGCACCCACCGCCACCAGGACCTCGGTCGAGGTCGGCATCGGCCAGACCGCCGAGGGCGGCTATGCCCTGGACATCGACCTCTACGTGGAAGTCCAGGGCCTTAGCGAAGCCGACGCGCACAAGCTGGTGGAGACCACCCACCAGGTCTGCCCGTACTCCAACGCCACCCGCGGCAACGTCGACGTGCGCCTGCACACCAGCGTCGCCTGAAACACATCAAACCCAAGGAGAAACACCATGACAGTAAAAGCCTATGGCACCCACGCCGCTGACACGCCGCTGGCGGCGCTCGACATTGTTCGCCGCGAGCCGGGGCCGCACGACGTCAAGATCGACATCGCCTACTGCGGCGTCTGCCATTCCGACCTGCACCAGGCCCGCAACGAGTGGGCCAACACGCTGTACCCCTGCGTGCCCGGGCACGAAATCGTCGGCCACGTTTCGGCCATCGGCAGTGCGGTGACCAAGTTCAAGATCGGCGACACGGTCGGCGTCGGCTGCCTGGTCGACAGTTGCCATCATTGCCCGGCCTGCGACGCGGGCCTGGAGCAGTATTGCGAGCACGGCCAGGTCTTCACCTACAATGGCCCGACGCATGATGCGCCCGGCCACACCCTGGGCGGCTATTCGCAGCAGATCGTAGTCAAGGACGACTTCGTCCTGAAGGTTTCGCACCCCGAGGCGCAACTGGCCGCCGTGGCGCCGCTGTTGTGCGCCGGCGTCACCACCTGGTCGCCGTTGCGCCACTGGAAGGTCGGTCCTGGCCAGAAAGTGGGCATCGTGGGTATCGGCGGGCTTGGCCACATGGGCATCAAGCTGGCACATGCCCTGGGCGCACACACCGTGGCCTTCACCACCAGCGAGAGCAAGCGCGCCGCTGCGCTGGAACTGGGCGCCGACGAAGTCATTGTCTCGCGTAACGCTGAAGAGATGGCGGCGCACGCCAACAGTTTCGACTTCATCCTCAACACGGTCGCAGCCAGCCACGACCTCGACGCCTTCACTGGCCTGCTCAAACTCGACGGCACCATGACCCTGGTCGGCGTACCCGAGCACCCGCACCCGTCGCCGAGCATCGCCAATCTCATCTTCAAGCGCCGCAGCATCGCCGGCTCGCTGATCGGCGGCATCGCCGAGACCCAGGAGATGCTCGACTTCTGCGCCGAGAAAGGCATCGTCGCCGAGATCGAGATGATCGCCATCCAGCAGATCAACGACGCCTACGAGCGCATGCTCAAGAGCGACGTGAAGTACCGCTTCGTGATCGACAGCGCGAGCCTGGCCGCCGCCTGAGGCGAAACAGCCTAACCGTTGCGGGCCGCTTCCCGGCGAGGCGGCCCGCGTGTTGAAGCAGGAGATTCAAGATGAAAGTCATTGTCATACGCGCGCCCGGCGGACTCGACCGCCTCGAAGTACGCGACCTGCCTGATCCCGGCCAGCCGGGGCCAGGGCAGATCCGAGTGAAGCTACACGCCAGTTCGCTCAATTTCCATGACCTGCTGGTGGCCAACGGCGGCTTTCCCGCCGCCGACGAGCGGGTGCTGCTGTCCGACGCCGCCGGCGTGGTCGAGGCGGTGGGCGAAGGCGTCACGGAATTCAAGCCCGGCGACCACGTGGTCTCCGTCTTCTTCCCGCACTGGGCCGATGGCCTGCCGTTCGGCAGTGTTGGCAACTTCCAGGGCACGCCCGGCGACGGCATCGACGGCTACGCCACCGAGGTCGCGGTGCGCGCGGCCACCGATTTCACCCTGGCGCCGCGCGGCTGGAGCCATGCCGAGGCGGCAACCATCACCACCGCCGGGCTGACGGCATGGCGCGCGCTGGTGGCCGACGGCCCGCTCAAGGCCGGCGAGAGCGTGCTGGTGCTGGGCAGCGGAGGGGTCTCGGTGGCGGCGTTGCAGATCGCCAAGGCGATGGGCGCGAGCGTGATTGCCACCTCCTCATCGGATGAGAAGCTCGAACGCCTGCGCGCGCTCGGCGCCGACCACCTGATCAACTACCGGCAGACGCCGGAGTGGGGCACACGGGTGTTGGAGATCACCGGTGGGCGCGGCGTCGATCACGTGCTGGAGGTCGGCGGCCCGGGCACGCTGGCGCAGTCCATCCGCGCGGTGCGCGTGGGCGGCCACATCGCGCTGATCGGCGTGCTGACCGGACACGCCGGCGAGGTGCCGACCACCGTGCTGATGGCAAAGCAGGCGCGGCTTCAAGGCCTGATCGTCGGCAGCCGGCGCCTGCAACAGGAATACATCGCGGCGATGGAACAGACCGGCATCCGCCCGGTGATCGACCGCAGCTTCCCGCTGGAACAGCTCGCCGAGGCCTTCCGCTTCCAGGAAAGCGGCCGCCATTTCGGCAAGGTCGTGGTGGAGATCTGAGCGCGTGGACCACCGGCGCCCGACCGATGGCGCGGTGCTGACGACGATCCGCCTGATGGGCCTCTTCATCGCGCCCGACGGCACAATTGCCGAATGGCGCGATTATTTTCCGTTTCACGCCGCCCGCTTGGGGCGGCATGAGCGCACCGAACGGTGAGTGCCCGGACATACCACAAGAAAGGAGCATGACATGAAAGCAGCCATCTACGAACAACCTGGAAATCCCTCCGTCCTGCATCTGGCCGAGGTTCCGGACCCGGTCGCGGGCGACGACGACCTGCTCATCCGCGTCGAGGCCATCAGCATTGAAGGTGGCGATCTCATCGGGCGCCGCAGCAGCACCTCGTCCGGCCCGAGCGACATCCTTGGCTACGCCGCCGCTGGCGAAATCTTGCAGGTGGGTCGGTCGGTGACCGGCTTCAAGGTCGGCCAGAAGGTCACAGGGTTCAATTTCAAGGGATCGCACGCCGAACTGCGCGCCGTGCCCGCGGCGACCAGCTGGCTCGTGCCGGATGGCCTCGACATCAAGGTCGCGGCGGCGATCCCGTCGGGTCCGGGCACCGCCGCCTACACGCTGCAACTGGGGGCGCTCAGGTCGGGCGAGACCGTGCTGATCCAGGGCGCGGCGGGCGGCGTGGGGCTGGCCGCCGTCCAGCTCGCGGCCAGGGCGGGCGCGCGGGTCATCGGCACCGGCACGCGTGCAGACACGCTGGAGGAACTCCGCGCATACGGGCTCTCCGACGCCATCGTCACCACCGACCAGCCCGCCAGCGACCAGATCCGCGCGCTGCTCGGCGGCAACAAGGTCGACCTTCTGATCGACAATATCGGCGGGCCGGCGCTGGTCGATGGCCTCCAGGCCGTGAGGGACGGCGGACGCGCCATCATCGTGGGCGTGTTCGGTGGCCGCAACCAGCCGATCGACGCGGGGCATCTTCTGGTCCATCGGCAAACGGTGATCGGCTGCCTGCTCGGCCCCGTCATGGGCGAGCCCGAGGTCCATGCACTGATCGACGATCTGCTCCAGCAGGCCCTGCGCGGCGAGATCAAGGTGCCGATCGACGCGACCTTCGCACTTGCCGACGCGGCGGCCGCTCATCGACGGGCAGAAGAGCGCGGCCGCATCGGCCGCGTGGTCATGGTGCCTTGAATGCGATGTCCGGGCTGTCACGATAGATCCGGCAGCCCAAACCCGGGAGAAAGATATGAGCAAGGTCTTCATCATCGGCGCGGCGGGCAAGGTCGGGAGCCGCCTGACCCGGCTGCTGGCCGCGCGAGGCCATCGGCCCATCGCGATGCACCGCCACCCGGATCAGGCCGACGAGCTTGCCGCGCTGGGCGCAACGCCGGTGGCCGGCGACCTGACCGGGCTGGACGCTGACGCGCTGGCCTCGCTGCTGTCCGGCAGCGACGCGGTGGTGTTCACTGCCGGCGCGGGCGGCAAGGGCGGGCCGCAGCGCACCGATGCCATCGACGGACGCGGTCTGGAACTGGCCGTCGCGGCGGCGCAGGCGGCAGGCATCCGGCGTTTCCTGCTGGTATCGGCCTTTCCCGAGGCCGGCCGCGGAAGGCACGTCTCGGATACCTTCGAGAACTACATGAAGGTGAAGAAACAGGCCGACGTATATCTGGCGCAGAGTGGTCTGGACTGGGTCATCCTGCGTCCGGGCACGCTGGTGGATACCGCGGGCACCGGCAGGATCACCGCCGGACCGGCGATCCCCTATGGCGACGTGCCGAGAGACGACGTGGCGGCGACGCTCGCCGAACTGATCGATCAACCCACAATCAACCGGGCCATCATCGAGCTGACCCAGGGCACTGCCCCGGTACGCGACGCACTGGCCGCGCTCGCGCGGCAGGAATAGCCCAACGTCCATGGAGATCGGCAGCCTCGCCCAAGGCGATCTTGCCGCCTTCACCACCGACCCGCAGAGATAGATAAGGAATCGAACCCATGTCAAACCAGCTCTCGCAGAAACCGACCGAGGACACCGAGGTCACCCGGATCATCAACCGCCTGCTCGGCACCTACTGGAGCGCCTATGCACAGCACCGGATGCATGCCGCGCTGGCCGACGCCTGGGGCATCGCCGACCTCGCCCGCAACATGGAGGCGCATATCGACGACGAACCGGTCACCATCGTCGCGCTCTCCAACCGGCTGCTCGACCTCGGCGGCGTGCCCGATTTCAGCATCGCCCCGCCCAGCATCGGCCGGACGCTGCGCGAGGTACTGGAGAACGACCTGGCATTGCAGCGCCAGGCCCGCCCCGCGCTGAACGCCGCCGCCGAAGCCGCCGCGGCCGCCCATGATGCCACGAGCCGGGTGATGTTCGAGCGGATCCTGGCCTAGGGTCTCCCCATTTTCCGGCGTGTCATCGGCATAGTCCTCCTGAGGAGGTGAACAAGTCTGGTATTCGTGCCTCGGCGTCTGGCGCTCTTCTCCAGAGGGGGTAGAAAACACTTCGG
>Ga0098069_100503_pt1 | contig 16154 bp, 16 predicted proteins | sample 27_taG_FD_92584 | JGI IMG/M metagenome (GOLD analysis project Ga0098069, IMG submission 92584) | Marine viral communities from Cariaco Basin, Caribbean Sea - 27_WHOI_OMZ | ecosystem: Environmental > Aquatic > Marine > Oceanic | place: Caribbean Sea: Cariaco Basin | collected 2014-11-09 | reverse complement strand
TCTCCTTCTTCTTGTACATCGCGAGCATCCGCTCGGTCACGGCAAAGCCGCCGAAAATGTTCACGCTGGCAAGCACCACGCCTGCCAGCCCCAGCCATTTGGCAACCGCGCTGCCCGCCTCGGCGCTGGCGATGAGCGCGCCGACGATGATCACCGAGGAGATCGCATTTGTGACCGCCATCAGCGGCGTGTGCAGCGCGGGCGTGACCGACCAGACCACGTAATAGCCGACGAAACACGCCAGCACGAAGATCGACAGGATCGAAATGAAGTCCATGTGCGGCCCCTCCCCGGGCCCGGATTACGCGGGGGTCAGTCTCTCGTTCACGACCTTGCCGCCCTGCGTCAGCCGTACGGCATCGCCGATTTCTGCGTCGAGCACGGGCCTGCCGGCCTCCTCGTCCCAGAAGGCGGACAGGAAGTTGTAGAGATTGCGCGCGAACAGCGCCGAGGCATCGGCTGCCAAGTGTCCGGCAGCGTTCGAATAGCCGACGATCTTGACCCCGTGCTTCTCGACCACCTCGTCGGGACGTGAGCCTTCGACATTGCCGCCCTGCGCCACTGCGAGGTCGAAAATGACGCTGCCGGGCTTCATGCTCGCGACCTGCGCATCCGAGATCAGCCGCGGCGCGGGCCTGCCCGGGATCAGCGCAGTGGTTATGACGATATCCTGCTTGGCGATATGGCCCGATACCAGTTCGGCCTGTGCCTTCTGGTATTCTTCGGACATCTCGGTGGCATAACCGCCCGAGCCTTCGCCCTCGATGCCCGCGACATCCTCGACGAAGATCGGCTTGGCGCCGAGCGACTGGATCTGCTCTTTCGTCGCCGACCTGACATCGGTGGCGGAGACCTGCGCGCCAAGCCGCTTGGCTGTCGCGATCGCCTGCAGGCCCGCCACGCCCACGCCCATCACGAACACCTTCGCCGCCTGCACGGTGCCGGCGGCGGTCATCATCATGGGAAAGGCACGGCCATACACATTGGCCGCAGTCAGCACTGCCTTGTAGCCGGCAAGATTCGACTGGCTGGAGAGGACATCCATGCTCTGCGCGCGGGTGATGCGCGGCATGAATTCCATGCTCAGCGCCTCATAGCCCGCCTCGGCATAGGCCGCGACCCGCGCGCTTTCGCGAAACGGATCGAATGTCGCCGCCACCCAAGCTCCCGGCCTTGCTCCGGCAAGCGCGGCCGTGTCGGGCGCCTGGACGCCCAGCACGATATCCGCATCCTTCACCACTGCAGCGGCGGAGCCGACTTCGGCGCCCGCTTCGGCAAAGGCGCCATCGGTGAGGGCGGCGGCCAGACCGGCGCCTTCCTCGACTGCGACCACAGCCCCGAGAGCGACGAACTTCTTCGCCGTTTCGGGTGTCAGCGCGACCCGGCTCTCGCCCGGCGCGCGCTCTCTCAGAACCGCGATGCGTAGCGCCATCCGGTTATTCGGCGATCAGGATGACGACGATCAGCGTGATGACAGCAATCAGCGGGACGGACCATTTGAGCATGCTGATAAACGAACCGTAGGTCCGGTTGTGCGCCTTGTGGTCGTTGGCGGATTCCATGATGCGATTTCCCTGTGTGGAATTGATATCGCGGCGGGTCTATCGCGGAGGTGCGCGCTGCTCAAGCCCCGCTGTTTGCGCGTCCCCGGCGGGACAGGCTTAATCGCCTCTTTACGCTATCGGGGTAATGGGCTTTCACGCGGACGTGCTTCAGGCCCGCATGTCCCTGGGGAGAATGGCGAGAGATATGGCGACACAGCGATCGCGCCTCTTGATGCTGATCGACGACGAGCCGGCCCAAGGCCGGCTGGTGTCGGCGCTTGCCGCGCGCGAAGGATGGCGTACGCTGACCGTGGCGACAGGCGAAGACGCGCTCGAAATGCTGGCATCGCCGGGCGGCGGCGAAGTGACCGCCATCCTGCTCGACCAGTGGGTGCCGGGCGACCAGGCGTGCGAACTGATCCGCGAACTGCGCGCGGCGCGCCCCGATGTCCCCCTCCTGATGCTCACGGCCAACACCTCGCCGCTGCTGGCAGTCGAAGCCATGCGCGCGGGCGCGACCGACTATCTCATCAAGCCGGTCGATCCCGACCGCCTGCTCGCTGCGCTGGCCGATGCCACCTATGGCGCGCGGCCCAACGCCGAGTTGCAGCCGCTGGCCGAGAAGCTGCCCCACCCGGTCGATTTCGACGGCATGGTCGGCACCGCCGCCCCGTTCCGGACCGCGCTGGCCAAGGCGGCGACTGCGGCGCGCGGCCATGCGCATGTGCTGGTCGAAGGCGAAAGCGGTACCGGCAAGGACATGGTCGCCCGCGCGATGCTCGCCGCCAGCACCCGCGCGAAGGCGGAGCTGCGCATGGTGCGCTGCGGCGGCCTGCCGGCAGCATCGCTCGAATCGCTGCTGTTCGGCCACGAGCAGGGCGCTTTCGCGGGTGCTTTCGATCGCCAGAGCGGACTGATCGAACAATGCGACGGCGGCACGCTGATCCTCGACGATGTCGACCGCATTCCCGAAGAGCAGCAGAACCGTCTTGCCGAAGTGCTGGCCACCGGGATCGTCCGCCCGACCGGCGCCGCGCATGGCTTCAAGATCGACCCGCGCGTCTTTGCCACCAGCGATCACGTGCTCGAGGACCGCGTGGCGGCGGGCCAGTTCTCGCAGTCGCTGTTCGACCAGCTGTCCGCCACGCGGATCAGCATGCCGCCCCTGCGCGAGCGGCTGGGCGACATCCCCGCGCTGACCCGCTATTTCCTCGCCAAGTTCGGCGAACAGCCCGGACTCAAGCACCATTCGATCGCCGACAGCGCGCTGAGCCTGCTCGAAGGCTACGACTGGCCCGGCAATGTCCGCCAGCTGCAGGCCGCGCTGTTCCGTGCCTGCGTGTTCGAACAGCGCGAGGCACTGACCGCGCACAGCTTCCCGCAGCTGGCCGAGATGCTGGGTGACGAGGTCGACCGCGGCGAAAGCCGGGCACGCGGCCTTGGCCTGCTGCTCTATACCGACGACGGCAACGTCCGCCCGCTGGAAGAGATCGAGGCCGACATCATCCGCCTCGCCATCGGCCATTACCGCGGGCGGATGACCGAGGTCGCGCGCCGGCTCGGCATCGGCCGCTCGACGCTCTACCGCAAGCTCAGCGAACTCGGCATCGACAGCGCCGCCTGAGCGGACTAGCCCGTAGCCATGGGCAAACTCGACGACATGCTGTGCGTGGTCACCGGCGGCGCACGCGGAATCGGCAAGGCGATCTGCACCGCCTTCCTTGCCGAAGGCGCGCGCGTCGTGCTCACCGATATCGACGAAGACGAAGGTAGGAAAGCTGCCGCCGGGCTCGGTTGCAGCTTCCACCGCCTCGACGTCGCCAGCGAGACCGAATGGGACGCGCTGGCCGCGGCCTTCCCCGCGATCGACGTGCTGGTCAACAACGCCGGGATCACCGGGTTCGAGGACGGCCCCGCGCCGCATGACCCCGAGAACGCCAGCCTTGCCGAATGGCACCGCGTGCACGGCGTCAACACCGACGGCTGCTTCCTCGGCTGCCGCTATGCCCTGCGGGCGATGAAGGCCAAGGGGACTGGCTCGATCATCAACATGTCCTCGCGCTCGGGCCTCGTCGGCATTCCCGGCGCGGCGGCCTATGCCGCGAGCAAGGCCGCGATGCGCAACCACAGCAAGTCGGTCGCGCTCTACGCCGCGCAGCAAGGCTGGGCGATCCGCTGCAACTCGGTCCACCCCGCCGCGATCCTCACCGACATCTGGGAGCCGATGCTGGGCGACGGGCCCGACCGCGACGCGAAGATGGCCGCGCTGGTCGCCGACACGCCGCTGAAGCGCTTCGGCACGGCCGAAGAGGTCGCAGCGGCATGCGTCTACCTCGCCAGCGCCGACAGCGGCTATATGACCGGCGCCGAACTCACGCTCGACGGCGGGCTGCTGGCGGGCAGCGCCGCTTCGCCCGGAAGCTAGGCTCGCAGCTAGGCGGGCAGATCGGCGAAGTCGGTCAGCGCGGCATCGCGCAGGCCGCGCCAGACATTGCGCGCCTGCACCGTCTCGGCGACATCGTGGACCCGCACCATTTGCACGCCCGCGCGCATCCCCTCGAGCGCCAGCGCCACGCTGCCGCCCAGCCGCTGCTCGACCGGGGCTTCCTTCGACAGCGCGCCGATCATGCGCTTGCGGCTGGCCCCCAGCAGCAGCGGATGGCCCAGCGCATGGAACAGCGGCAGCGCGTTCATCAGCGCGAGGTTTTCCGCCAGGCTCTTGCCGAAGCCGATGCCCGGATCGAGCAGGATGTGCTGCGCCGCGATCCCCGCTTCGAGCGCGGCATCGCGCCGCACGCGCAGCGCGTCGAACACGTCGAACACCACGCTGGCATAGTCCGCGCCCGCATGCAGGTCCTCTCCCGCCGCGCCGGGCGCATGCATCAGCACCACCGGACAACCGGCGCGTGCGACCACTTCGGCGCTGCGCGGGTCATGCGCGAGGCCCGAGACGTCGTTGACCAGATGCGCGCCCGCTTCCAGCGCGGCCTCCATCACCGCCGCCTTGCGCGTGTCCACGCTGACCGCCGCGCCCATGCCGGCGCAGGCCTCGATCGCGGGGACGACGCGTTTGATCTCGTCGCCTTCCCATAGCGGCTTGGCACCCGGGCGCGTGCTTTCGCCCCCCACGTCGATGATCGCTGCCCCCGCTTCGACCATGGCGGCGGCATGGTCCCGCCCTGCCTCGGCATCGTCGAGGAAGCGCCCGCCGTCGCTGAAGCTGTCGGGGGTGACGTTGAGGATTCCCATCACCTGCGGCTGGTCGAGCGGCACGGTCCGCGCCCCCAGTTGCAATGGCGGATGCGCGAGCGTCAGATTGGCCCATTGCGCTTCGCCCTCTGCGCCAAGCTCGTCGGGCAGGCGGCCGAGCGCCTCGGCCATGGTGTCCGGCGCCGCAAGCCAGCGCTCGACCACCTCGCCATCTCGCCGCTGGATCACCGCAAAGCGGCTTGCATAGACCATTGTGCCTGCCAGCCGGATGGCATTGCCGTGCTCGGACTGCGGACCGGGGACGAAGCCGATGGGGCGAATGTAGACCTGACCGCTCATTGTTGGACTTCCCCAGGGCAAGCACCGCGACATGGACCGGGTGTTACACGGTCCAATGCGAAAAAAGGCGCGGAGTGGTTGTGCGCCGGGAGACGAAGCGGCTCGGAAGCTTTTAAGCGCTGGATCATGCGCAAGGTGGTAGCGGGTTGGAAAGGAGTAGGACAGACGTCACGCCGCAATTTGTCGTCGCCCCGGACTTGATCCGGGGTCCCGCTCCGTTTTCCAGCTCCGACCAAAAAGCAAGAAAGCGGGACCCCGGCTCGTAGGCCGGGGCGACGATCAATTGATCGGTCTGCCTTGACCTCCCGGCGCATCTTCATTCAACTTTTACATATGGATAGCGGAACATTCGGCGGCTGGGTCTACATAATGACGGACCGCTACCGGGGCACGCTGTATGTCGGGGTCACCTCGGACATCGCCACTCGAGTGTCGCAGCACCGCGAAGACATCGGATCGGACTTCTGCAAGCGCTACGGGCTGCATCGCCTCGTCTGGGCAGAGCGCTTCGATACCATCGACGAAGCCATAACCTTCGAGAAGCGCATCAAGCGGTGGCGCCGCCAGTGGAAATTCGAGTTGATCGAAAAGACCAATCCTGAATGGGAGGACCTATTCGAAACGCTGGTCTGATGCGCCGGCTGATCCACTGCCCTCCAACCGCCGTCGTCCCGGCCCCCGAGCCGGAATCCCGCTTCATGCAGACATCGCGCCCGACCGCAAGAAAGCGGGGTCCCGGGGCGACGAACAGCTGGATTGTTTGCCCACGAGCAGTTGGATCTTCTCGATCTACCCGGGCTGGCAGTTCGATTTCGCCGCCCAGCCGCTTGCCGACCCTGCACGGGACTTCTCAGTCCTCCACCGCCAGCAGGTACAGCTGCCGCGCGGCGTCGATCGGCTTGGCTTCTCCTTCGACTTCGTAGTGCCAGAAGGTCCAGCCGTTGCAGCTGGGTGCGCCTTGCAGCTCCTTGCCGAGGCCGTGGATGCTGCCGGTCTGTTTCTCATGCGCGAGCGAACCGTCGGCGCGGACGGTGGCGGTCCAGCGGCGTTTCTTGTCGAACACCTTGGTGCCGGGCTTGATGAAGCCGTTTTCGACCAGCGCGCCGAAGGCCACCTTGGGCGCGCTGCGGCCCGCCTGCATCGTGGTGAGCGCGCTTTCGTCGAGCGGGAGTTCCTTCTCGATCCGCTTGATCGCGGCGTCACGGTAATTGCCTTCGCGTTCGCAGCCGATCCATTCGCGCCCCAGCCGCTTGGCCACCGCGCCGGTGGTGCCGGTGCCGAAGAAGGGATCGAGCACCACATCGCCGCGCTCGGTGGTGGAGAGCAGCACGCGGTAGAGCAGGCTTTCGGGCTTCTGCGTCGGGTGGACCTTGTGGCCGCCCTCCTTCAGCCGTTCGGCGCCGTTGCAGATCGGCAGCACCCAGTCGCTGCGCATCTGCAATTCGTCGTTCAGCGTCTTCATCGCGCGGTAGTTGAAGTGGTACTTGGCCTTTTCACCCTGGCTGCACCACAGCAGCGTTTCATGCGCATTGGTGAAGCGCGTGCCGCGGAAATTGGGCATCGGGTTCGACTTGCGCCAGACGATGTCGTTGAGGATCCAGAAGCCCAGGTCCTGCAGGATCGCGCCGACGCGGTAGATGTTGTGATAGCTGCCGATCACCCACAGCCCGCCGTCGGGCTTGAGCACGCGCTTGGCCTCGGTCAGCCATTCGCGGGTGAAATCGTCGTAGATCTTGAAACTGTCGAACTGGTCCCAGTGATCGGTCACTGCATCGACATGACTGCCGTCGGGCCGATTGAGATCGCCGCCGAGCTGGAGATTGTAGGGCGGGTCGGCGAAGACGAGGTCCACGCTCGCATCGGGAAGCCGGCGCATGGCGGTCACGCAATCGCCATCGAGGATCTGCCCCAGCGGGAGCAGTTCCTTCGGCGTTTGCGCCGGTTTTACAGCCGCTTTGACGCGACTCTTCGTGGTCTCGATGACCCCCATGATATGCTTCCCTGTCCTGACTTATCCACAGGGTGAGTCCAAACGGAGTCGCGGTCAAGCGCCAAATTGGACGGCGCGAAGCGGGCTCGCCGGCTTTGCAGAAAGAACAGAAGGTGCCCGTCACAAGATATTGAGTCCCCGTGGATTCGCAGGACTCTAGATGGTGCGGTGTGGCGCGCAGGACTCAATCGGGCAGCGGATTAAATGATTAGGGAATGCCGCACATGTCTGCTACAAGGATGCCGCTGACGTCGAAATTTGCGACGGACTTCGGATTTTGACGACCGCCGCTTGCCTTCAGTGGCCCCGGCGCAAACCAGACGACGACTTCCTTTCATCGGACGATTTGACGCACGACCGCACCGCATGTCGCGGCGCGGCAACCTCTCGCGTTCTCGAAAGGAACCATCATGAGCAAGACCGGAACCGTAAAGTTCTTCAACACCGACAAGGGCTATGGCTTCATCCAGCCCGACGACGGTTCGGACGACAGCTTCGTCCACATCAGTGCCGTCCAGGCCGCCGGCATGCACTCGCTCGATAAAGAGCAGCGCCTCAACTACGAAGTTGAAACCGGTCGCAATGGCAAGGCCAGCGCCGTGAATCTCTCGGCTGCCGACTGATTCCATTCCGGTTCGCGCGCCGCCGGCCCCGCAACGGGCCGCGGCGCGCGCACCACCTTACGCCCCCTTCCCGCCGCACCCCCCGGAGACGCCAATGGCCAGCCAGACTTACGAATTCTATGCCGCGCGTGCGGCAGAGGCTGCCTCCGATGCGGAGGCGGCAACGCTGAGCAATGTGCGCGACCGTGCGCTGCGCTCGGAAGCGACCTGGCAGGCGCTTGCCGACCAGGCCCGCGCAGTGGCCGAACAGCGCCGCAAGATTGCCGCGACCAAGGCCGCCGAAGCCGAAGCCGAAGCCGAAGCGAGCGCCTAGGCCGCCGAGGCCGCGCTTTCCGCAAACAGATCGACCTGTGCCACCGGCGCGAAACTGCGCCGATGCAGCGGCGTGGGTCCGCGCGTGCGCAGCGCTTCGAGATGCTCTGCCGTGCCGTAGCCGGCGTTGCGTTCCCACCCGTAATGCGGATGTTGCCGCGCCGCTTCGCGCATCAGCCGGTCGCGATATTCCTTGGCCAGGATGCTGGCCGCCCCGATGCAGCGTTCCTTCCCGTCGCCGCCGACGATCGGCCGGGCCTGCGCCCAGCGCCATGCGGGGTTGCGGCCGTGCGGGGTCATGTTCCCATCGATCAGCACCGCATCGGGTTCGCACGCCAGCGCATCGACCAGCCGCGTCACCGCCAGCGTCATTGCCTGCATGGTCGCGTGGAAGATGTTGAGCCGGTCGATTTCCGCCGGTTCCACCACGGCCAGCCCCCAAGCGCAGCGCGCGCGGATCTGCGGTTCCAGCGCACCGCGGCGCTTGGCCGACAGTTTCTTGGAATCGTCCAGCCCGCCCGGACATGGCTTGCACAGCACGACCGCGGCTGCGACAACGGGGCCTGCCAGCGGGCCGCGCCCGGCCTCGTCGACGCCCACCACCAACGGCGCGGCACCAAGTCCATTCTGGGGAGTTGCACTGAACATGAAGCTGACCTCTATCCCAAAGCCTTTCTGGGCCCTCACCCTATCGCCCCTGCTGCTTGCCGCAAGTTGCGGCTACGCCGGATCAGGGGATAGCCCGCCCGCGCAGGGCGCTGCCGCGGGCGACCCGGCGGGTGCATGGGACGGCGATTTCGCGATTGCCGAGCATGGCAGCTTCTCCGAACCCTGGGCCTCGGCCTTCATTCCCGGCACCGCGATGCTGTTCGTCACCGAGAAGCCGGGAACGGCCAAGGTCTACGATACGGTGCAGGACCGGCTGATGACTGTCAGCGGCCTGCCGCAAGTCGACTATGGCGGCCAGGGCGGTCTGGGCGAGGTCGCCTTCCTGCCCGGCGAAAGCGCGAATGCCGTCGGCACGCGGACGATCTACCTGACCTGGGCGGAAGCCGGCGAAGGCGATACGCGCGGCGCGGCGCTCGGGCGCGGCACACTGTCATGCCCGCTGGCCGACAGCTGCCGGATCGACGATCTCGCCGTGATCTGGCGCCAGACCCCCAAGGTGACCGGGCGCGGGCATTATTCGCACCGCATCGCCTTCAGCCCCGATGGGCAGCACATCTTCCTTGCCAGCGGCGACCGCCAGAAGATGGAACCCGCGCAGGACCGGCAGAGCCATCTGGGCAAGATCGTCCGGCTCGAGCTCGACGGGACACCCGCGGGCGACGGCGCGATCGACGGGGCGCTGGACGATGTCTGGTCGATGGGCCACCGCAACATCCTGGGCATGGATTTCGACGCGCAGGGCCGATTGTGGGAGATCGAACACGGCCCCAAGGGCGGCGACGAGCTCAACGTGGTCCGCAAGGGCGCCAATTACGGCTGGCCGCAGCGGTCGAACGGCGTCCATTACGACGGCGATCCGATCACCGACCATTCGGCGGACGACGGCTTTGCCAAGCCCGCGGTCAACTGGACCCCGGTGATCGCGCCCGGCAACATGATCTTCTATTCGGGCACGCTGTTCGACGGACTGGCCGGGGACCTGCTGATCGCCGGGCTCAAGAGCGAGGCGATCATCCGCGTGGCGACCGATGGCGACAGCGCCCGCGAAGTGGCGCGTTACGACATGGGTGAACGCATCCGCCAGATCGTCGAAGGACCCGATGGCGCGCTGTGGGTGCTCGAGGATGGCGACGGCGGCCGACTGCTCGAACTTCGCCCCGGCTAAGGCGAATTATATCGACTTGGCCGGCCAGCGCCCCTAATCGGCGCGCCCCATGGCGACGCTCGTCCCCCTTGCCGCGATCGATCCCGCGCTGGTCGACCAATTGCTCGACACCGCTTTCGGTGAAGGGCGCCATGCGCGTACCGCCTATCGCATCCGCGAAGGCGCCGACTGGCTCGAGGCGCTGAGCTTCGCTGCGCTCGACGACGAGGACTATCTCGTCGGCACCATCCAGCTGTGGCCGGTGGCGCTGACCGACCCCAAGGGGCGCGCGCACCCGATGATCATGGTCGGCCCGGTCGCGGTCATGCCCGGGCGGCAGGGCGAAGGCTTCGGCAAGGCGCTGATGGCCGCCAGCCTCGGCGCGATCGACGCGGGGTTCGAAGAGGGCGCGGCCCCGCTGCCGCAGGTGATGATCGGCGATCCCGACTATTACGACCGCTGGGGCTTCATCGCCGACCATACGCAGGGCTGGCACTGCCCCGGCCCGTACGAGAAACACCGCCTGCTGGCGCGCTCGGGCAATCCGGCGATCCTGCCCGATGAAGGCATGCTGGGGCCGTGGCCTTCCTGATGCGGCCATGAAGCGCACCCGCGCTTCCCTCGGCTGCGCAGCGTCTGACGCAGTCAGCCGCGAACAGACGCCATCTTTGCGCCGTCATCTCTGCGCAGGCAGGGATCCAGATAGCCGCCCCGGATGAGCTGACATGAAGCCCTCTGGGCTCCTGCCTGCGCGGGGGCGACGGGGTATTGAGTGAGCGGGAGTGTTCTGCCATCGCTCGCACCGTGCCCTACACCCCGCCCCCCGAGCTCGCCGGAATGTCGCTCGCGCAGATCGCGCAGGCGGTGGCCGATCGCAAATTGCCCCCGGTCGAGGAATGGTCGCCCGAAGCGGCCGACGACAGCCACATGCGGATCGCCGCGGACGGCACCTGGTATCACGATGGCTCGCCGATCAAACGCCCCGCAATGGTCCGCGCCTTCGCCGGCCTGCTCAACCGCGAAGAGGATGGCCGCTACTGGCTCGTGGTCCCTTACCAGAAGCTCTCGATCGAGGTGGAGGATGCCTGCTTCATCGCCACCGATGTCAGCCAGGCGGAAGGCGATCTGGCCTTCCGGCTCAACACCGACGAACTGGTGGTCGCGGGCCCCGACAACCGCATCCGCGCATCGGGCGATCCCGACAGCCCCGCGTTGTACCTGGATGTCCGCCGCGGCTGCGAGGCGCGGCTCAACCGCTCGACCTATGAACAGCTGGCCCGTATCGCGTTGGAGCGCGGTGACGACTGGACAGTGACCAGCGGCGGCGAAACCTTCTCGCTCCGACCCGCATGAGCGCGATCTTCGATCGGCTGACCCGGCTGTTCGAAGACGGCCACACGCGCGACCTCGATGACCTGCTGACCGACAGCCGCTTTGCCGATGCCGATCGCACCGCGGATGCCGCGGTGCTGATCGCGGTGACCGAACAGCCCCGCCCCACCGTCCTGCTGACCCAGCGCCCGCGCACCATGCGCGACCACCCCGGGCAGGTCGCCTTTCCCGGCGGCAAGCTCGATCACGGCGAAACGGCGGTCGATGCCGCGCTGCGCGAGGCGTGGGAAGAACTGGCGATCGCACCCGAACAGGTGCGTTTGATCGGGACCACCGACCGTTACCAGACCGGCACGGGCTTCGACATCACCCCGGTGCTGGCCACGGTGCCGCATGATCTGCCCATCCGCCCCGACCCGCGCGAGGTCGAAAGCTGGTTCGAATGCCCGCTCGACAAGCTGATGGACGCGCAGCTGTGGCAGCGCAATTCGGTGTTCTGGCAGGGCGCACAGCGCGACTATCTGGAAATGGACCATGACGGCTACCGGATCTGGGGCGTCACCGCGGCGATCTGCTGGAACCTGTCGCGCCGCGTGGCCTGGTTCGATTGAGCGCCTGCCTCCCGCGTCGCGCCGCGCGCTTGTCGCCGCGCCGTGCATGACCTAATCGGCGCGCACACCACGCCGCAAGCCGGCCAGCCCCGAACGGATACGTAAGTGACCATCACGCACCTGCCCCAAGCCGAATGGACCCGGCGTGACAGCCTCGCCCGGCTGGTGGCGGCGCTGGGCGCGGAGGATATCCGCTGGGTGGGCGGCTGCGTGCGCGATACGCTGCTGGGCCACGCCAGCAACGATATCGATGCCGCGACGCGCCACTTGCCCGCCGCCGTGATCGACCGCTGCAAGGCTGCCGGGATCCGCACGATCCCGACCGGGATCGACCACGGCACGGTGACCGCCATATTCGATGACGGCAATGTCGAGATCACCACGCTGAGGCGCGATGTCGAGACCGATGGCCGGCGCGCGACGATCGCCTTCAGCGGTGAATGGAAGGATGATGCCGCGCGGCGCGACTTCACCATCAATGCGCTCTACGCGCATCCCGCAACGCTGGCGATCGACGACTATTTCGGCGGGCTGGGAGATCTGGCTGCACGCCGTGTGCGCTTCATCGGCGATGCCGAAACCCGCATCCGCGAGGACCACCTGCGGATCCTGCGCTATTTCCGCTTCGCCACGCGCTTCGGTGACGACTGGGACGCCGAAGCCAGTGCCGCCTGCGCCGCGCTCGCCCCGACGCTGAAGGGGCTGAGCCGCGAACGCGTGGGGTGGGAGCTGCAGAACCTGCTGGCGCTGCCAAACCCGGCACCCACTGCGGCGCGCATGCGCGAACTGGGCGTCCTGCCCGAAGTGCTCCCCGAATGCGGCACGCGCGAGATCGACCAGCTCGTCCGGCTCATCGCAGCCGAAGATAGCGCTGGCATCCCGGCCGACCCGATGCGCCGCCTCGCCGCGCTGCTGCCGCCGATCGTTCCGGTCGCCGAAGCCGTTGCTGCCCGGCTGCGCCTGTCGCGCAAGCAGCGCGACCGGCTGGTCTGCGTCGCTCGTCGCAGCGCGCAGGATGGCGCACATCCGCGCGGCCTCGCCTACCGCGTGGGCGCCGACTGCGCGCTCGACCGGCTGCTGATAACGGGCGCCGATCCGGCACCCATGCTTGGCTGGCAGGCGCCCGCCTTCCCGCTCAAGGGCGGCGAGATCGTTGCGCGCGGGGTCGCCAAGGGCCCCGAGGTCGCGCGGATCCTGCAGGAGGTCGAGGCGCTGTGGGTGGAAGAACGCTTCCCGCCGCGCGCGCGGGTGGAAGAGCTGCTCGACCGGGCGCTGGCGGGCAGCTGAACGCGGGCCCCGCGGCGACTTCAGCCTGGCTTAAGGTGCATTGCAGCATAAGGGCCACGCGGTTGCAAAAAAAAGCCGACCGTGAAATAGAGTCCCGGTTCCCCCGCGGGGAATTACCGATGGCGCAGAACCCCGTTCTCGCCAGCTCTTTCCAGTTTGATCGGTTCGATCGCGCGTCTCGCGTGTGGGAGAACCGCGTAATCCACAAAACAAGCCTTGGAGTTGCAGTATGAAAATCGCGAAGCTGGCCCTTGCCGCTGCCGCCCTCACCACCACCGCCGCGGTCGCCCCCGGCGTGGCCGTCGCCCAGGAAGCTGCAGCCAGTGTCGCTGCCGGCACCACCGTTTACGGCAATGACGGCGGAGAAATCGGCACGGTCGAAACCGTGGACGGCGAAACCGCCATCCTCGTGGTCGACGGCATGAAGGCCCCGGTTCCCGCTGCCGCTTTCGGCACCGGTGAAAACGGCGCGACGCTGAACGCCACCAAGGCGCAGATTGTCGGCATGCTGCAGGCTGCGCAGCAGGAAGCCATGGCCAAGCGCGACGCCGCGCTGGTTGTCGGCGCCGAAGCCGTGACTGCCAAGAACGCCCCGCTCGGCACCGTGCTCGAGATCGAAGGCGACAATGTCATCATCGCCCGCGGTGGTGACGAAGCCAACAAGATCACGCTGCTGCGCGAACATTTCGCTGCGGCCCCCGACGGCAGTCTGATGGCGTTGCTGACCAACGAACAGATCGATGCCGCCATGGCTGCATCGGCTCCGGCGGCCGAAAGCACCGGCGAATAATTCCGTAGCCCTTTACCGGGTCGCAACAAGGCCGGGGACGAGCGATCGTCTCCGGCTTTTTGTTGGATAGGTCTGTTCTGCGTGCGCTAGCGGCGTGCGCCGCCAGCTTGCGGCTGTTCCGTCCCACGCCCCCTCCCGGCCACCCATAGAATACCGTGCCGTGGGTGGCCGGGAGGGGGCGCGGGACGGAACAGCAAGGTCAGGACGGATGTCCTGGCCGCACCCGACCAACCTCAACCGAACGTATTGTCCCGCGGGAAGCCTTGCGGCGGCATCCGCCCCGCCCCGCCGCGCGCGACCTTCCACTGCCACATCTCGCCTTCGGTGCGGGTGCGGCCTTCCTTGCCGCCCATCGTCCAGCTCAGCCCTTCGTCGAGCGTGAAGGTGATCGCGTCGGACAAGCCGCCATCGCGGTACCGTTGCAGCGTCACGCCCTGCCCGCGCGACAATTGCGGCAGCTCCTCGAGATTGAAGACCACCAGCTTGCGATTGTCGCCGACCACGGCGACGTGATCGTGCGCCGCGTCGATCACCCGCGCCACCGCCAGCCGGGCATCGCCCTTCAGATTGACCACTTGCCGGCCCTTGCGGGTTTCGGCCAGCAGGTCGTCGGTCGTCGCGCCGAAGCCCTTGCCGGTATCGGCGGCCAGCAGCAGCCGCTGGCCGGGCCGGTGGACGATCACCGCGACGATCTGGGCGCTGGCATCGATATCCAGCGTGTTGCGCACCGGTTCGCCGAAACCGCGCGCGCCGGGCAGCTTGTCCGCCCCCAGCGTGAAGAACCGGCCCTTGTCGGTCGCCAGCAGCAGCTTGTCGGTGGTCTGCGCGTGCAGCACATAGGCGGGGCCGTCGCCTTCCTTGTACTTGAATTCCTGGTCCAGCGGCAGGTGCCCCTTGGCGCCGCGCACCCAGCCCTTCTGCGACAGGATCACCGTGACCGGTTCCTTCTCGATCATCGCGTCCATGCTGAATTCGACTGCGGGGGCGGCTTCCTCGATCGACGTCCGGCGGCGGCCCAGCGCGGTATCGGGGCCGTATTCCTTGCGCAGGGCGCCCAGCTCGCGCTTCAGCCGCGTACGCTGGCGCGCCGGGCTGGAAAGCAGTTTCTCGAGCCCGTCCTGTTCCTTGAGCAATTCGTCCTTCTCGCCGCGCAGTTCCATCTCTTCCAGCTTGCGCAGGGACCGCAGCCGCATGTTGAGGATGGCTTCCGCCTGCCGGTCGGTGAGGCTGAACTCTTCCATCATCACCGCCTTGGGCTCATCCTCGTAACGGATGATCTCGATCACCCGGTCGAGGTTGAGAAAGGCGGTGATATAGCCTTCGACCAGTTCCAGCCGCCGCGCGATCTGGTCGAGCCGGTGCTGGCTGCGCCGCTGCAGGATGTCGATCTGGCTGCCGATCCAGTTGGTCAGCAGTTCCTTCAGCCCCATCACCATCGGCGTGCGGCTGGCGTCGAGAACGTTGAGGTTGAGCCCGAACCGCGTTTCCATATCGGTCAGCTTGTAAAGGCTTTCCTTGAGCAGGTCGGGATCGACATTGCGGCTGCGCGGGACCAGCACGATGCGGATCTGCTCGTCGCTTTCGTCGCGCACATCCTCGAGGATCGGCAGCTTCCTGTCGCCGATCGCAGCGGCGATCTGTTCGATCAGCTTGCCCTTGGGCACCTGATAGGGGATCTCGCTGATCACCAGCTGCCACTGGCCACCGCCGGTGCGTTCGATACCCGCTTCGCGATCCTCGGCCTTCTCGGCTTCGGCGGCATGGAAGCGCCCGCGGACGCGGAAGCTGCCGCGCCCGGTTTCATAGGCATTGGCGACTGTAGCAGCGCTTTCGGCGACGATCCCGCCGGTGGCGAAATCGGGGCCCTTGAACAGTTCCATCAGCCGCGCGTGTTCGACATGCGGATTGTCGATCACCTCGAGCGTGGCATCGACGATCTCGGCCACGTTGTGGCTCGGGATATTGGTCGCCATGCCCACTGCAATGCCGCTGGCGCCATTGGCCAGCAGGTTGGGGAACAGGCCGGGCATGATCTCCGGCTCTTCTTCCTCATTGTTATAGGTCGGGATGAAATCGACCGTGCCCGCGTCGAGGCCTTCCATCAGCCGCATCGCGGTCTTCGTCAGGCGCGCTTCGGTATAGCGGTAGGCAGCCGCGTTATCGCCGTCGATATTGCCGAAATTGCCCTGCCCTTCGACCAGCGGATACCGCAGCGAGAAATCCTGCGCGAGGCGGACCATCGCGTCATAGGCCGCGGTGTCGCCATGCGGGTGGTACTTGCCGATCACCTCGCCCACCACGCG
>Ga0098069_100502_pt1 | contig 16179 bp, 12 predicted proteins | sample 27_taG_FD_92584 | JGI IMG/M metagenome (GOLD analysis project Ga0098069, IMG submission 92584) | Marine viral communities from Cariaco Basin, Caribbean Sea - 27_WHOI_OMZ | ecosystem: Environmental > Aquatic > Marine > Oceanic | place: Caribbean Sea: Cariaco Basin | collected 2014-11-09 | reverse complement strand
ATTTAGAAAAAAAATTCATGGTGCTTTCCTCTGATGAAGTAAATTCACTCATCTCCAACCCAGACCTTGCCGCCGAAAAGGCAAATCTTCAATATACTTCTGAAGACGACCTGTGTATAGAACGCCGAAAACGAGGAAAAGGATATCAATACCTGCACGAGGGTGAGCCTTTAAAAGATAAAGAGGCCCTGGCAAGGATCAAAAAACTGGTAATTCCACCAGCATGGGAAAAAGTGCGAATCTGCCCCCACTCCAAGGGACATTTACAGGTTGTGGGGCTTGATACCAAGCAACGCAAGCAGTATATGTACCACCCCGACTGGACGAAGCTTAGAAATCTCACCAAATTTTACAAGATGATCTCCTTCGGAAAAGTATTACCTAAAATTCGGGCGCAAGTAGACAAAGATCTCGATAAAAAGGGAATGCCACAGGAAAAAGTACTGGCCCTAATAATAAGGCTTATGGAGGAGACCCATATTCGTATTGGTAATGAGACTTACGCCAAACAAAACAAATCTTATGGTCTTTCCACACTTAGGAGTCGGCATGTAAAGATCTCGAAAGGGGAAATGAAATTCAATTTTTTTGGAAAACATGGAATTGAAAATACCGTTTCAATTCGCGACAAGAAACTCATTAGGCTGGTGAATCAATGCGAGGAAATTCCTGGTTGGGAAGTATTCAAATATATTGGGGAAGATGGGAAGAAACACAGTATTGATAGCGGGATGGTCAACGAATACATTCAGGACCTTAGTGGCTCACTTTTCTCGGCTAAAGATTTCAGGACCTGGAGTGCCACCAAGGTCTTTTTTGAGAAATTGCGCGAAATTGGTTATGTCGAAGAAGAAAAGCAGAATAAAAAGAATATCCTCGAGGCTTATGACGCTGCTGCCAAAGCTTTGAACAACACCCGCAGTGTATGCCGCAGCTACTACGTGCATCCTCACGTGGTAGACTTGTATGAAACAGGAGGCATAGTTCCCTATTTTAAAAAGGTAGAGAGAAAGCGCACCTCCAAACCCAACTTCTCACAAACTGAAGAAGTGCTACTGGAAATACTCAATGATTTTGAAATAGAACTGGAGGAAAAAGAAGCTAAATCTAAAGATTAATTCTAACTGATATTTCTTCTGAAAGTCACCTTCTAAAATTTCTTAATAAAGGTTCTGTCAAAAAAATTAAGAAAAGTTCTTTTGCCTAAATTAGCTGTATGAAAAACACTATCGCAGCGAGAATAGCGGACTTCCTGAAGAATTTTCCGCCGTTTGATCTGCTTCAGCAAGAACAGCTTCTTACCCTGGCAAGCGAAGTCAAAGTTGTTTACATAGAAAAAGGAAGAAGCATCTTTAAAGCAGGAGAAGAACAGCATCAGTATTTTTACGTGGTCAACAAAGGAGCTGTTTCAGTATTAAAACCTGAAAATGACATTTTAGAGACCGTTGATAAATGTGATGAAGGCGATATTTTTGGTTTGCGGCCCTTGTTTGCAAAAGAAAATTACCTGCTACAAACACTCGCCAATGAAGAGTCCATATTATATGGGATTCCTATTGATATCTTTAAACCAATTGCAGAAAATCACCCCAGGGTAAGAGAATTCCTGTTGCAGAGTTTTGCTTCAAATACCCGAAACCCTTACGCTTCGGGAGACAAAGGAAAACTTCTCACTACAACTTCACCCGTAGTTGCAGCTCAAAATCTTTTTGAACTACAACCGGCACCCATTACCCGTAAAGTAATCACCATTTCTCCTGCCACCACTGTTCAAAAAGCAGCACAGAAAATGAAATCCAGAATGGTAGGTTCTCTGATTGTTGTAGAAAATAATATTCCGGTGGGTATAGTTACCGATGAAAACTTTAGAGACCTTGTTGCTAACGGAATGGCTTTTGAAGTGGTTCCTGTTTCAGAAATCATGAGTTCTCCTGTGATTTGTTATTCAAAAGGCATTACTATTTCGCAGGCACAACTCACTATGATGAAACATGGGATAGACCATATTTGTATTACTGAAGATGGCACTCCAAATTCCCAGGTCATTGGGATTCTTTCTGCTCATAACATCATGCTATCTGAAGGGAATAACCCTTCTATACTTATGAAGGCGATACAGCGATCCAGCAGCACCAATGAACTGAAGAAGATCCGGAATAAAATTACTTTGTTGCTAAGGGGGTATCTGGAAAGTAATATTCCTCTCAACCTCATCTCGAAGATCATTTTTGAGCTTAATGACGCCTCTATTAAAAGGATTATTGATAGATGTATTAAAAAAATGCCTGCTCCTCCCCCAGCCGAATTTGCCTGGCTGTCTTTAGGGAGCCAGGGCCGGAAAGAGCAACTGCTGCAAACCGACCAGGATAATGCTATCATTTTTGATGATGTTGCACCCGAACATCATGCTGCTACTAAAGCTTACTTTCTTGAACTTGCAAAAAAGGTAAATAAACGCCTTAGTATAATTGGTTATGAGTATTGTCCGGTGAATACCATGGCAAAAAATGAGCAATGGTGTAAAAGTCTTTCGGAATGGAAAAAACAGGTGGGACAATGGATCACAAATACAGGAAATGATGAACTGCTTCTAAGTTCAATATTATTTGATTTTGATATCTCTTACGGAAATGTAAGATTATCTAACGCACTATCTGATCACATTTTTGAATTAACCCGAAACAACAGAAGATTCACTTCTGCCCTGGCTGCAGTTACATTAAGAAATCCGCCACCTCTTGGATTTTTCAGACAATTCGTAGTAGAACATGATGGGGAAAACAAAGACACTTTCGATATTAAAAAGAGAGCCATAACTCCCCTCACAGATGCGGGAAGACTTTTGATCCTCTCCCATGAGGTTAAAAATTTGAGCAATACTTCCGAAAGGTTTGATAAACTGGCACAACTGGAGCCATCAAACAGGGAGCTTTACCTCGCTTGCTCATTTGCATCTAAGGCTCTTTTAAAATTTAGAACAAAGCAGGGCATCAAAGAACGTAATAACGGCAGGTTCATCAAACTCGAAGAGCTAAATAAGGAGGAAAAAATGAAGTTAAAAAGGTGCTTTAGAAGCTTAAAAGAAGTGCAGGATCTTGTAAAGGTTAGATTCGAAATTCCGGGATATCATGTTTAATTTTTTAAAGAAGAAAACCCCGGAATATCCGGAATTCTGGAACGCTTACGAAGCGAACTTTCAGGAGGAACTACCTTTATTAGTTTCGCAAACACCTTTTGTTGTTTTCGACACAGAGACCACGGGCTTTAATTATAAAAATGACAGAATTCTGAGTATTGGCGCTGTGAAAGTAAGGTCTAATGAATTAGATGTTTCTCAAACTTTCGAGCATTATTTACAGCAGGAAAAATTTAATCCCGAATCGGTGAAGATTCACGGTATACTTAAGGAGGAAAAAACCGAAAGCCTCACAGAAGAAGAAGCTATCCGTACATTTTTGAAATACATAGGGAACGCTATCCTGGTTGCCCATCACGCGGTATTTGATATTAAAATGGTCAATTCAGCTTTGAAAAGAAGGGGATTGCCAAAATTGAAGAATTCGGTTTTGGATACAGGGTATCTGTACAGGAAAACATTGTTAAACTCCAACCTCATAGACAAGGAGAAAAATTATTCCCTGGATGAAATTGCCGAAGCTTTTATTATTGATGTGAAAGACCGGCATACCGCAATTGGCGATGCATTCATTACTGCAGTAGCTTTACTAAAGATCCTGGGAAAGCTCGACAAGAAAAAGGAGATGAAATTAAAAGAACTATTAAAGCTCTAATCAATTTGCTAAAGGTCTTCTGAAAGCGAGCCTAAAACTACTGTCCAGTTCTTCTTTACTAACTAAGACAATTTTTGTGGGGATTAAGCTATTTACATTTTCTTTTGTCCAGGCAATGCAAACTCATTTATTTTTCGGAGTAGACTCAAGGCTTACCGTCCTTTTTGAAACTAAGATTTTTCTGCCTTAAGACTTTTTACATCCGTAATTAACTGAGCTATAGAGGCCCTGTTCAAACCATTATAAATACCCCTGATATGTTTATTTTTATCGATCAGCAAAAAATTCTCGGTATGTAGAAAATCATCAATGCTTTTTGGTTCTCCCAGGTCATTTTCCACGAAATACTGTTCCCTGCCCAATGCATAAATTTCATTTTTATCACCGGTCGCTAAATGCCATTTATCATTTATAATTCCATGGGTTTCTGCATATTCTTTTAAAACCGGGACCGAATCTGTAGTAGGCATTACAGAATGTGATAGCAAAAGTATTTCCTGATCATCTTTAAATTCTTCCTGTAACTTATACATATTATCTGTCATTTGGGGGCAGATCCCCGGGCAGCCCGTAAAGAAGAAGTCTGTTATATATATTTTATCTTCAAAGGTTTTTTGGCTTATCGTATCTCCTAATTGATTTACTAATTGAAAATCCGGAATGGCATGAAATTCCTTTTCTTCCTTACTACCTGGTTCCAGCCAGTTCGGTGTAAAAGATTCTTCATTATAATAAGGAAGGTGTTCCACCCTGCTTGTTTCAGCAACCTGAATATTTTCCTTTTTCGTCCTATTGCAACCGGCAAAACCGATAAAGATCAAAACAATTAAAATTTTAAAATGTCTCATTTTCTACAATTTTTTCATCCTCTAATTCGTAGCAGGAATTTGCTCTCCGCATTCCGAAGATCCTGCCATTTCTAGCTTCGTAATTCACATATAATTTTCCGTTAGGCAACCAGGCTTTTTGAAGTCCGTTTTCGCTACCATCAACAAAGCTTCTTTCTTTTGCTAAAACACCTGTGGGGTACCAATCCTTTTCTATGCCCTGTTTTACTCCATCATCATAATTTAACTGTGAAGCTGGAACAGCATTCTCCCACCAGGTTTTATATATACTATCCAGTCTGTTATGTTTATAATAAGATTCTACCCGCAGCAACCCACTCTCAGACCATTTTTGCGCGAGACCTTCTCTTTTTCCGTTTACGTACCCAAGTCTTTCCCCCAAAGTATCGTTCTCATGAAATTTTACTGAATAGCCAGAAAATGCTTCTCCTTTATAGTACCATCTTCCTTCAATTTGATTGAGCTCCAGGTCTTCCTTTAATACTTCGACAGATTCAATCAAAACATTTGTTTCTAATTCAATCTCTTTCTCCTCACTTGCAATCGTAGTATTTTCATTACAACCAATGCATAAAATAAGACCGAGCGTCAGTAATATGTTCAGTTTCATATTGCAGCTTAATAACCCTGGTAAGGACCTGTAAATGCTATATAAGATCCGGTATTCGAATAAAGTTCATTAATAATATGATAATGATATTCTTCTTCGCCCAGCGTGTATTGCGTGGTAGTGGTATGCCCTCCGGAAGCGTCCAGATCTGTTGGATAGGTTCCTGTAGAATTACATTTTCTACCATAAAGAAATACCCCATCATTTAGAATTCCCACCAGATTATCATCGTCATCAGTGAATGCCTTTGGCTCCAGGTGATAATGATACACTCCGGGACCAATATGAGCACCGGTCCAATCCAGACTGGCAGCCGCCTGATCTAAAGGTCCGTTTCCTTCCTGATCATTAAAAATAGATGCACCACTTACCGCTATACCAATAGTTCCTAAGTCTGTAGCTATAGAACTACCGCTCAGATTAGGCGTTGCATCTACCCTTATAGTGGTTGCATTATTATTACTGGACATAATGGATGGAGTTACCGCTACATCGGGCTCGTCTAAATACATAGGATGGTCTTCTCCCCAATAAACCGTTTCATGGTTTGGTAAGCCGGTAGTTTCTATGACCACTTCTGAACCATCTAAATAAATAGTGGTGGCTTCAGGGTTAAATGCCGAATATGCCGCATGTAATTCTGTGATGATCTCTTCGTTTTCCAGCGTAGCTGAATCATCACTGGAACAGGCTATAAAAGCTAATGGGATCGTAAGAACACCAAGTATGGTGCCTGTCATATTTTTCTTAGTAATTAGTGTATTTTTCATTTTTCTAAATTTTTAGTATTATTCTTTATGTAAGCATCTTTGTCTGAAATATCTCAGATGATATATGTTACAGGTAATGATAAATAGGTTATCGGGTGTTCTATTTCTGAAAATTTATATGCCTATTCGTTAAAATGATTCGTACAAGAAAACCGAGTCCCAACAAGCATTCTGACTTCAATAAATATCCTTGAAAATGGTATTACCTACATCAAATGATTTAGGTTCTTGAAAGAATAACTAGCTTTCCAGTTCCCGCTTTAATTTGATTGCAAGCTGCGCCGTTTTTTCCCGAAGGCTCTTTCCTATATTCAGCTGAATTTGAGTTTGAAGTAACTGGTCTATAACACTGTTCTGATACTCCTTACTTTCTAACAAACCCGAATAGTCTGAACCCTGTCCGAAAGTTTTAATGTTTTTATACGTGCTATTCTCTTCCGGCAGCATATCTACCAGGGCTATATGTTTTTCCAGAACCGGTTTTACCCGATTATCTACAATATTTTTGATCTGGATTTCCTGATCCTGAAAAGATCTCAACTCTGTAGGATATTGCGCAATCAATTGAGTTAAAGATTCATTTTGAAGAAACTGAAATTTGTTGGTATTATTTATAGAACTCAACGCATCACTCCTCAAATTTGAATTCCTGAATTTTAGCTGAACTATAAGTTCCTTTGCTTCAGTAGATAATTGATTAGATTCCAATCCTACAAGATTCAAAGATTTCTGTAGAGAAAGCGTATTGTTATTGTACCGTACCAAAGCGCTATCGATTACGTGCAGGTTGGTATTCAATTCTTCATACAAACTTTCATAAATCTTTTGCTGAACGATATTGTTTTTTCTTGTTTCGTTCAGGTCATTTATTTTCCAGGCAATCAGGATCCCAAAAACAATCAATAGAATTTCTCCCAAAGCATACATCAGGTAATTCCTGAACTTACCTGAAATCACTAATCGCTTTCTTATACTTCTGAAAATCATTTTTTCTTGTCGTATTTATATCACCTGAAAGATCCGATTTGTTTGAAAAGCTTCATAATTGCTTATGAAGCTTTTGGCTAATTCAAACAAACCCTTGATCTAATACCTTTAGTTTTTCGATCTCCTGCCTTTAGGCCTTGGAGCTTTTTCAAACTCCTCTTCAGAGATAAAACCATCTTCATCTGTATCTATCTTATCAAAATTGTCCTTAAGGCGACCTTTGATCTCTTCCTTAGAAAGTTTCCCATCCTCATTAGCATCCATCTTTTCTAACAATTCAGAAAAGCCGGGTGGTTCTTTTTGACCCTTCCCCCGATTAGATTGTGCATTTGAAAATGTTACCATCCCAAGACAAAATACCAGGGTAATTAATCCTTTTTTTAAATTCATAGTTTTCATATTATTTGATTTTAATTCATAATTACAGGTACAAAGATGGGCTATAGTTCCATGCAAAAATTACATTTTCAGCGAATGGGATGAGGTTTTACGTGAATCCCGGTTCAGGTTCAGTAGGCACTATTATTTCCTGGTTCAAAACCCCTGTTTTCAACGTTCTACTGAAATTAATTTTACTTTATTTGCAGTATGAACCTTTTTAAAAGATATATTTTTCAGGTATTCTTATGGCTTGTGATCTGGAGTTTACTTTGGATTGTTTCTGATGGAGATTCGAGATTTCTGCTTGTAAACGGGCCCGCCATAATATTGCAGTTATTCCTGCTTTTTGGATTAATTTATTACGCCGTTCCCCGTTTACTTTTTAGAAAAAAATATATCTTATTCTTTTTTGCTACCATCCCAGTAATTCTCCTTGCTACTTTTATCGCTACAGAAATGGGGCCTTCTCCACCTTTAGGTAGACCGGGTTTTCGGAATCCGGCGCGGGCTCCCGGCAATCTACCTTCCAGGTTTTTTATACAACTCTTAATACTAACAGTTTCCTCTGTGACTGCGGTACTTTTTGAAACTTTTATCTATGCCCAGCAAAAGGAGAAAAGTGTGGCTATAGCCCGGGCAGAATTAAAAGAAAGTGAATTGAAATTTTTGAGAATGCAGATAAACCCTCATTTTCTTTTCAATGCTCTAAATAATATCTATGCACTATCGGTAACCAATTCAGATAAAACCCAGGAAAGTATTAGCGGCCTGTCAGAAATGTTACGCTACGTGATCTATGACTGTGAACAACCGCAGGTACCTTTACAGAAAGAGCTGGATTATATTCAACATTATATCGAACTCTTTAAGTTGAAGAGCAGCAAAAATTTCAATATTTCATTCGAAAAAAGAATAGTTGATCCTCACATAATGGTAGCACCTATGCTATTTATACCTTATATTGAAAATGCTTTTAAACATAGTGGCATCGAAAAAGGAGGAACCAATTTTATAGCTATTACACTAATTCAAACTAACAATTTCATAGAATTCTCAGTGGAAAATAGTATTCAGGTTACCCCGGCTTCCGTCGATGCGCAGGGAGGTATTGGCTTGCCGAATGTGCGAAAACGACTGGAAATCCTGTATCCTGAAATGCACGAATTAGAAATAAAGACTTCAGAAACGTTTAATGTCAGCTTAAAAATCGTTTTAAAATGAGTCCTATTCGCTGCATCATTATAGACGACGAGGAGTTAGCCAGAAAACTACTTGAGACTTATGCTGGTAAAGTTGAGCATTTAGAATACAAAGCTTCCTTTGAAAATCCCCTTGAAGCCCTATCTTTTCTCAAAAAAAATGATATTGACCTTATTTTCCTGGACATCCAAATGCCAGAATTAAAAGGAACCGATTTTGCTGAACTTATCCTAAAATCGAACACCCGTATCATTTTCACCACTGCTTATTCTGAATATGCCCTCGAAGGTTTTGAATTAAATGCCCTGGATTACCTTTTAAAGCCCATAACTTTTGAACGTTTTTTAAAAGCTATCTCCAAATTCGAAAACAAGCTGATGCCTTCCAAAGATACGACCGGAATCACCGTAAAATCCGGTTACGACTTGTACAGGTTGGAGTATCGGGACATTTTTTATATTGAAAGCGATAGCGAATATGTACATTACCATATGGCTGACGGGAAAAAGATCATGAGCAATCAATCTCTTAAAAAACTGGAGGAACTTTTGCCCTCAAATATGTTCTTTCGGGTTCATCGTTCCTATATTGTGAATAAAACCTGGGTAAAAGCTTTAAAAGGCAGGGATTTGCTAATAAATGAGGTCAATATTCCCGTTAGCGATTCATATTATGAAACTGTACGGAAAAATATGTTTTAGAAATGTATCCGGAATTTGCCCTTTTTGACACCTGAGTCTTTCTTCCTATAAAGGAAAAATTACATCCCGTCTAAGACCGTTTCCTCTCCCGGCTTCACGCTTAACTCTCTTTCTTCCCCGGCAGCTCTTTCTGAATTCTGAATAACAAGATCGATTACTTCTTCCGATAAGGACTGAAGGTATATCCTGCCATTCTCTTTCTTCAGAAAAACATCTGAAGGTTCTGAAAAATCAATGCTTATGGCATCGAAACTTATCTTTCTAACCGAAAAGAAATATCCCTGTTCCTCCCTCGAAAGGCTTATTGCATCCTTCCCTTCCATTTTCCAGCTCCCTTCATTGATCTTCCATCCTTTTAATTCAGGATTTTGCTCATCTTCATTTACACGTGCATCAAAGGTGTCGAAAGGAAAAAGAATTGTTATAAAAGAATGATCTGTCTCAGCTTTAGAAGAAACTACGGCCCATTCTTTTCCCCGGGTTCCAGACGTCATAACTGTATCTGTAGCACGCAGTTGAAAAATATCCAGCCCCGAGCCATCCTCAAAGGTGGCACGTAAAAGGTCCGGTCCGTTCTCAAAAGTATAATGACCCTGCCAAACCTGTTTGTATGTATGTGGATCCCTGGCTTTAAAGTTGTCCTTAACCACCCAAAAATCATCTTTTATAAAGAGTACCTGCCTGGAATACTCCACGCCTGTATTTTCAAAGCCGTCATGACTTCCTATGTAAAGATCGTGATCGTCTTCGGTTTTGAAGGCGACGGTCGTAGGATTTGGTAGTTTTCCAAATTTCCCAAAACCGCTTCCGCCCTTGTTGGGCCTGTAATCTTTGCCTTGAAGCTCATCATCCACCAATGCCACATTCTTGACCATTGAATTCTTGAAGAACTCCAGGTCTTTCAGAAAATACCGCACCTGGTAATTTGGCAAAAGCACCCTACCATTTGCCATTGCCTGGATTCCCAGCATATCCCCGTGTTGATGATCGGGTTTTTCATCATCGAGACCGGCAGAAATCACCATCATCATGTCATTCTCATTCCATCCCTCGCGCATTACATAATAGCCGGTTTTGGGAAATGAAAATGAACCGTAGTCTGGTTTTTGAATTTCAATGTCATTAAGCCTTTTTAACTGATCGTTGCTCAAATACCAATACATTGAAGGCTCAACTTTATTGGTAGCGAAAAAGCCCATTTCAGGATCATTAAAAAGCAGATAACCCAAAGTCATCGCCCCCGAAATATCATTTTTCTCGGCCCAAGGGGTATCGGTATCATCGGAGAGTACGGGTGCTGAACCGTCGGGATATGCGATTTTTGCAAGGGTCGTAAAAAGGGATTTTAAACTCTCTTTCCAAACCGGACTCACCTCATAACCGCTGTTTTGAGCCAGTTGATACACATAAAAATAATTCTTGATATCACTCATGTGATAATGAATGGTTCTTTCAAACTGGAATCCGTCATCGTTGATCTCTGCAGATAAATGCTGCTGCAGTAAATCCATTGACCTGTCATACCACTTTTCTGTTCCCTCAAAATCCCTGAACAGAATACTTAGCATGGCCAGGGCAGACATGCCCCTGGTTTGATGATTCCCTGGATGAAAAGTAGGATTGTCTTCATAGAGATGCTGTCCATGCTGAAGTAAAGTAGCTATCGTCTTTAATTGATCTTCATTAGAATATGCTTCTTCCCCCAAAAACATATTATGGATTTGAAGCCAGTTCAACACCCGATACCCCGACCGAAATGCCTCATATACGCCGTTACCGTCTTCAATGGTTTCATAAGCATCATTTTCTAGTGCTTTATTTAAAGATTCTAATTGAGAGGTAAAATAATTGAGATATGAAGTATCTTTTTCCCGGTAGTTATAATAAAAAGCTATATCTACCATTTTATGTTGCCTGGCAAGATGCCTCATTGCGTAAGCATCTACTGCTTCGCCGGTCGAATAATTGAAGGGCAATTTCCAGACCGTAGCAGCCGGATATTTGGTCATGTGATCTAATGCTCTATCGGCGTGATGCTCTTCTGAAGCCGGATAGAGGCTAGCATACTTTTCAAACCGGGCATCAAAATTTTTCCAGTCAAAAAAGTATCTTTTTTCAAATTTTTTTCTGAAATATTCTGCAAGTTCAGCTTCAGAAATATTTCTGATTCCTCCCAATTCATTTTGAACCTCCTTTTGCAAATATTTAGAAAGTTCATCATTAGGAACAATGCTTTCCGAAGGAATAGTTTGAGCATTGAGTTCTATAGCAAAAACAAAGGATAGCAAAAGAAAAAAGGTGCCGGAAATTCTCATTTTTGAGGGGTTAAAAATTAATACATCAGCTTCTGCTTCAGGTTCTCTTCGACTTTTATTTCGCCGGAATTTTTTAATGTGTTATCCACCGGCTCCTGTCCCTTAGCTCCCCAAAGGATCGCGATAAATTTCACCGGATTATCGATAAAAGTGTTATTTGCCATTTCGACATTTACTATTCCTCTTGTCCTTAAAAGGATTTCAGTTTCGGTTGAAGTACCGGAATTTTTAATAGTATTTCCTGTAAACACAAGGCTACCCCCAATAGTAGATTCGTCATAACCGCCTCGATAATAGTTAAGAACCTCCTCTTTTACATTCTCAAAGCTTGAATTGGTGATGTAAACAAATTCAGCATTATATTCCCCTTTATCATCAATCTCTTCGGCCAGGTTTATTCCTGAATTTAAGTTGGAAATCTTGGAATTTGCTACAGAAATAGTGTCGGCAAAAGCCCCTTTTGACACCTTAAGGAGACTATTAAAATTATCAATTTCAGCATCCTTAATCCATAGATTAAAAGCCACCGCCATGTTTTCATCCAGGCTACGGAAAGCGTCTTTTTGAGAATTACCCTTGAGCATTACATTTTCTAGGCGCAGCTTGGCTTTGGGGTTCATTTCAAAAGCGGCGGAATCCGGACCTTCAAATTCCAGTCTGGGTTTTTTCCCGTGCCGCGACCTGATTGTTAAATTTTTGTCGATCGTCAGGGCTCTGTCAATCTTATAGGAACCGGAAGCCAATTCGATTATATCGCCCGGTTTTGCAGTATTTACTCTTTCCTGTAAAGTTTTTGCATCAGAAACCTGGATGATCTTTCCTGCCTGGTCTGTTTTGGTAGGAGAAAACCAGGCCGGCCCATATTGGCTATATTCAAACAAAACCGCGTCATTCTCAACAGGCAGGCTTATCGCACCTACGCTATTATTTTTATCTCGATTGTTACCTAATAGATCTTTGTCAATACTTTCAAAATTGAAGCCTTTATAAACTTCCCCCATTTCCTGCTCCGGTACGTAGAGATATTCCGAAACCTGCTTCAAATTGAAATTCTTTGTAATGATTCCTTTATCCTGTACCTCACTATTATTTTGATAGTTAAGGTAATTATTTCTAAAAGTCACCCCATCAACCTCATCATAGGCTACGATAAGAGGTTCCTTTGGATTATTATCATAAACCAAATTATTGGCTAAAATTACTCTTTCAGGTCGGGCAGAGCGAATTTCGGAAGCCGGCAGCACATCACTTTTATCAACGTTGGAGCCAACGCTAAAATGCCAGGGCGATTTGCTGTCAATAAAGGAATTATAGGCTACAACCACATCGGTCACCTGATTATACCTATTAAGCGGGGATTTTGGGATGCCATTCATAACAGCCAACGGACTTCTAAATTCAGAACCCTTCAGCTTATAGAAATAATTATTCGTAATCCAGTGACCGGTGTTGATCACTCGAATCCCTCCTATAAATTCAGAATTGTCATTTCCTATAAATTTGTTCCCGTTGATCCTGGCATAATTTCCATGTCTTAATACCAATGAACCTTCAGATTCAAAGAAAACGTTGTAGTTAAACTCATTAAAATTAGACTTACTGGAAATAATTTCAACCTCGCCATTGCACCTATAGAACATATTCTCTGAAACATTCACATAAGCCGGGGTCATTGAAGTTTCACTTGAACCTATTTGCAAAGTTTCGGCATGAGGACCACCCTTACGGGGCCGCGGGCCAAAAAAGTTATTTACTATTTGGTGATGTGTATAGATGTTTTCATTTCCCTTCAGAAAAACCCTCATAGTAGGCCCAGAATTTGATTTTCCGGCAATATAATTATGATCGAACCGGTTATTCCTACCATATAACTCGATCCAGTGATCCTGAATTTCGCGCCTGGGCTGTGTGAAGTTTTCAATAACACAATTTGTTACCCGCGAATTATTGGCAATGTTTCTTTTATCTACTCTAAACTGAATTACTGCATCTCCGGGAGTATATCCGTTTGTGAAATACAATCCGTCCACAATCAGGAATTCCCCTCCAATTTTTAAAGAAGATTCCCCCTCCAGGATCACCTTTCCTCTTTCCTGTGCTTTTAAGATTATTGGCTGTTCTTCTGTTCCCTTTCCGGTAAAAACAAGTTCGGCATCATTCCAGGTTCCATTAGCGAGGACTATAGCATCGCCGGGATTTACCGACTTTACTCGCTCATTAAATTCGGAAATGTTACTGACAAGAAACTCCTTTTGAGGCTCGGGATAATCTTGAGCTGTTGCAAAAACCGTAAAAAAAGTGAAGAGGGAAAGGATAATTAATCTCATAATAACTGGTTTACCAATTTGGTTTACCAAATATATAAATTATTGATTAGGAACCAAATTTTCTTTTTACCCATAATGAATAGACAATCTTTTTAATGCAGTTGATTATTTAAAAAAATATAATTTGATTAATTGTTTAATTTATTTACCTGGACGATACATTCTGACATCAGCACACAATAGCTTTGATATATAGATGTAAAGCTATGAAATTATTAGAGTTAATGTAAAAATTTGCTGATGAACAACCTTTCAAAGAATATTTAAGTTTTATCCAGATGCAGGAAGTTGTTTGTAAAAAATGTGAATGCAAAAAACATTATTTGTTGGTTTTCAGGTGGCAATTTCAATGTTCGTAATGCTCCTTTAGAACAACTTTAAAGAGTGGAACTGTGATGGAAAATTCACGCTTGTCTTTCCCTTCTTAATTTCTTTTAATAATATTAAAATTTTTATTTCCCGAATATTAAAGATTATCAACGGGATAATTTACAACCTCAACCACCCCATCTCCCACCAATATACAATGGGAAAGCATCTCTAAAATACCCTTTTTGATACAGGTACAATTCTCCTCGTCCGGGTAATTTCTCCCCACTCTACCCTTTTCTTATTTCAGTTTTACAGAGAGTTAATTCATTGATTTACCGTTTATTACAAATTATATCTTCAGTAACTATTGAAGAAGGCACGGGCTTTGTCTTCAGGAAAGCAAAACAAATTTTGAACTACTATGCTAATTGAAAAAACAATGATCAATTCTAAGACAATGGAAGTCAATAATAGCTTACCCCAGGAAATTCTTAAGGGGCTCTGTTTTAATTGTGATCATAGAACTCACTGCACCTGGAAAGAAACAAGAAAACAAAATTGTGAACACTTTGAATAATAGATATATGATTGCTGCTAACAAGAATAACAAACAGAGCATGTTTAAGACTGTACAAAACCAGTTTAATAAAACAGCCGACTTAATTGATCTCAACCCAAACATCCGTAAGATCCTCGCTATTACCAACAACGAACTCATCGTGCATTTTCCTGTGAAGATGGATAATGGGAAGGTGGAAATATTTACAGGTTACAGAGTTCAGCATAACAATGCACTGGGACCGTACAAAGGCGGATTGCGTTATCACCCCACTGTAGATGTAGATGCCGCAAAAGCCCTGGCTATGTGGATGACCTGGAAAACTTCTTTGGCTGGCTTACCTTACGGAGGTGCTAAAGGTGGGATTCAAATAGACCCCAGGAACTACAGCTTATCTGAACTGGAGCGCATTACCCGAAGATTCACTTATGCATTGGGCGAAAATATTGGGCCCGAGCACGATATTCCTGCGCCCGATGTCAATACCAATGCCCAGACTATGGCGTGGATCGCCGATACTTACATGTCAACAAAATCTACGTCAGAGAGATCTCAGAATCAGCACGTGGTTACCGGGAAACCTGTGGGTTCAGGTGGGCTTGAAGGTCGCGACAGGGCTACAGGCTTCGGCGTGTTCTTGTGTATCAAATTATATTTTGAGGCACTTGGAGAAACTCTTGACGGCAAAACTTTTAACGTTCAGGGTTTTGGAAACGTGGGTTACTGGGCATCTCATTTCTTAGTTAAGGAAGGTGCTAAACTCCTGTCGGTACAGGATGCTCATGCTACATTATTTAATTCTGAAGGTGTTGATGTTGAAAGTTTATTTGAACACTCCAAACCCAGAAAAGGCTCTATAGAAGGATTTTCTGAAGCCAGGGAAATTGATCCTGAAGAGTTCTTTGGATTAGCCTGCGACATATTGATTCCCGCAGCTTTGGGTAATCAGATTACTGAAGATAATGCTTATAAAATTCAGGCGAAATTAATTGCAGAAGGCGCTAATGGCCCTACCAATGATGAAGGTGAAAGCATTCTTCTCGAAAGAGGAATTCCTATTATTCCCGACATCCTATGTAATTCGGGAGGAGTAATAGGAAGTTACTTCGAATGGTTGCAAAACCGAAATGGGGAATTGTGGCAACTGGACGAAGTGATGGAAAAACTTGAGAAGAAAATCACCCAGGTGTTCAAAAATGTTGCTACCGAAGTTGACCAACGTCAGGTAGACTGGCGTACTGCAGCCTACATCATCGCTATAGCCCGAATTGAAATGGCTTATGTACAACGCGGAATTTTCCCATAAATGAGACAGCTATGAAATACACGCAAATAATAATTGAAAAAAAAGAATTTGAGCTTTTAAGAAACCTGATAT